>Ga0181523_10000735_pt1 | contig 36843 bp, 24 predicted proteins | sample PEATcosm2014_Bin_43_FD_119752 | JGI IMG/M metagenome (GOLD analysis project Ga0181523, IMG submission 119752) | Peatland microbial communities from MTU Mesocosm Facility, Houghton, MI, USA - PEATcosm2014_Bin05_30_metaG | ecosystem: Environmental > Terrestrial > Soil > Wetlands > Peat | place... | reverse complement strand
TGCCGAAATTGGGTGACCAGAAATGTATCCGGAGGTGGAGAAAATCGTTTATAGGGCATCCTAGCGCGTCGAGTTTTTAGACCGAAGACGCCGAAAGAGTTTTTCAACAGCCACGCCTGTTATCGCCAACTGACTGCGGAGTGATAAACCTGCTGACCACTTGATCCTCTTTGGGAGATGTCTAAATGGTGCTGGTGAAGAGCGTCTGTGCGGGTATTGCAGCGATTCTTATCGCGGTGCTTGGTACGGCGCTTGTCATTATGATCTGGTTAGGCGTGAAGGCTCGGAACCTACCCGACGGCCAAGTTTACGGGTGGGACCCGATCAGGTTCTTTCGTGGCTCGGCGCTCTCGTGGCTGCTATTGACCGGGGTGTTCCTGTTGGGATTCGTTTGGTTTTGGGGCTAAGGGGGGTGTGAATTACAGTTCTTTTACTGAAAAATCAACGAATATTAATTGAGCCTTGAAAACTAGTGTCCCTGTGACCAGGGCAGCCCTGGGGAGTCCTGGATAGAGCGGACGGAAGAAGTAGGTTCGATCAACTACTGCTGAAACAGATAGATAGCTAGCGGGACGTTGTTCACCGAGTCTTCTGCGATCAGAAATATTGCGTAAGAATTCTGCAGCGTTACGACCACTGCAGCCGCAGGCAGGATGACACCTGAGACCGTTACGGTCGCCAACGGATATAGGCCATTGTTATTCAGATCCTGTGTTCCGAGGTCGATCGTGACATTCTGCGCGGCCGGCTGACTGGGCTCATCCACTGGCGACGTCCCACCGGTATTAGGGAAAACACCCCCGACGATCGCGGTCGACGAAGACGGAGTTGGGCAGTTGCTTCCCGAGCAGCCAAACGACGCCAGTTGGGCCACGGCCCCGCCACCGTGGATGCCGGGCTCGTAATAAAAACCGAGATACTGCACGCCCACGACAGACTGTGTGTTGAGCGGGTTCGATGGTTGGATGCCGCCTATCGCGCCTATTCCCGCGCCAAGCGCGTTTGAGGGAACCACTCCTGCTGGCAACCCCTGTGCTGATCCGTTGTCCTCAAGGAAAAATCCCGTGGGGCCAAATCCCATGGTAACGGTCGCGACTGGAGGATTGGTAGCGTTCGACGCGGCCGTTACCGCATAGCCGTCAGACCCTATTCCGCAGAAGCCCGCCGGCAGTCCAGTACCGGGATTTGTCGGCGATGTGCCGGTCAGGGTGAACTGCGTAATGTTAGAAAAATTCCAGTTGCTTCCGTCAGTGGCCACCTGAAATGTGCCGTATGTGCTGTCCGTGTCTGGCAACCAGCTTGGCGGTGACGTCACACCGGGGACGGTGATGTAATTGTAGGTCACCGTACCTCCAATGGCGGTGCACCCATTAGTCGGCGCCAAGGGAATCAGCGAGTAAGTGATGTCCCCGTAACGAACCAGAGCCGCCTGTCCAGGCATTTCTAACGCAAAACCTATGGTTTGACCCGTGAATTCGGCGGGAGCTGTCGTCAAGGTGATATCAAGATATCCAGCTAGAGGGCTGAAATTCCCGACGATGGCTCCTCCGAGCTGGTTTCCGTAGTGAGTCGTGTCTTCGCCATTCACTTGGTTAGAAGTGCGATTGATCTTGGTGCTCCAGATGTGTCCAGTCGTTCCGATATATGAATTAATCTGGGAAGGTGCAGGCGGGGCCGCCAGTCCCGGTTGAGAATTGTTGCTTGTGCCCGGGCCGCCGCCACAGCCACCGGCTAGGAGCACAAGGTATGCTAGAAGTCCGAGAGTTAGACCGGTTCCTGCAGCCCGGCTTACATCTGAGTAGTTGGGCCGCTTGATATTGACCAACTGCTTAGGCACAACGGTTATCCGCAAACTGACCCTCCAACTAACCGCTATCCTGACCAGATACTTTAGAATGCGAACTTAAGACCTAACTGCAGTGTCCGCGGCTGATGAGCATCCACGGGATGAAGGAAGGAATTACCTACCAGGCAATTCGTGCCTGCTCCACCCGCTGCCGAATAGCCCGTGGAAGCAGGCCCATAGCAGCTGATGACATTGCTCCCAGTGTTCCCCTTGAGCGGGTCGTAAATCGCAAACTGAGTGTGGTTAAACACGTTGAATGCCTCTACGCGGAACTGGAGACTACGCTCCCCGAGGACTCGCCAGGTCTTCAGTAACGACATATCAAAATTAGTACGGCCGGGGTTGGTAAAGTAATTTCGGCCGGCATTCCCTAAGGTTAGTCCCTGCGGAGCGGCGAAGGCAGCCGGATTTCCCAATAGCGGCCCAAAACTCTGAGAGTTGTTTCCCACGTAGGGAGGAAGAGCATTTGGTACCAAGTCAGGGTACGAACCATACTGGAGTCCGTTGGCAATACCCGCATTATCGAGCTCACCGATGGTGCTCGAACCTTCATTAATGATACTAAACGGTGTGCCCGACTGGTAAGTGGTCACGCCGGACAATTCCCAGCCGGAAAAGACGAACTGAAGAAGGCCGGAGAGAAAACTGTCCGAATGTGTACCTTGAGCTGCGGGCGTGCCCATGGGCGGTGACGCGCCTCCATTCGCTGCTGCTTGAGACGGCTGCGGCTCGCCCTTGGCCGCCCCGGACTGAGCCGGAGTCGCACCTGCAGGCTGGCAATTATTACTGCAAGGATCCGAGTAGAATATGCTCTTGTACAGTCTGCCGATAGACGAGAATGGATTTTGTATCACATAGCCGATGCTTATTAGATGGCGCTGGTCATAACTTGAGCTGGCCCGGTTTTCACTCAAGTCGGCTAGGTTCACGAATGTAGAATCGGAGCGGTCCGAAGAATCGTCGATCGAGTGACTATAAGTGTAGGCTGCAATCAAAGTCACCGGGCCTTTGGTGCTTCTCACGGCGGTTTGGAATGCGTTGTAGGTGGAATTGGCGGCGTTCTCGATGGAGTATATCTGCCCGATGCCAGGCGCATACTGCCGCAACGAGTTCGGGTCCACCAAGACTCCTCCCGGCAAGTTGCCATAGCAAGCGGCCAATAAGTTGACAAAAGCCGGCTGTGTGCTATTGACGCTGGTATTACCAACCAGGAAGCTACCGCCATTGTAACTCTGGCATACGGTAGAGGTGATGGGCTGGCCCGGAGCAAATGGATTTTGTGCCGCCGGCAACTGGGCGATCTGGTTGGCGTTGCCTTCTACCGCCAGATGTGTACCTTTACTGCCGACATAGGCTATTGTTCCCACAAACTTTTCACTCAGCTGTCTCTCTATGCTTAAGCTCCATTGCTGCACATAAGGCCACTGTATCTGCTGGTTGGGAATCGCAACCACATTGAGGGGAAATGCGCCGCTGGGAGGGCAGTTGGCTCCCCTACCACCATTGATGCACTCCAGGTAAAAAGGCGCATATTGTGTCATGGTCAGCACAAGAGGAGCACTTCCAATCAGCGATCCGGTGTTGGCTTCATAACTGGTGCCGTGCTCGTAAAAAATGCCGTAGCCGGCACGAATTGAAGTCTGCCCAGAACCCGTTGGATCCCAGGCGAAGCCGATTCGTGGTGCAGGGTTGAAAACGTGTCCTTGCATGCAGCCGCTGGGAACTCCGCTAACTCCGCACCGCACCAAACCATTGGTAATCGCCGGATTCAGATTATTCAGGTTGAGAGGTATGTTTTGCAGAGTTGAGCTGCTCACTAAGTGTCCGGTGGTGGGATCCACTAGCACCGTGGAAGCCAGAGCCTGACTAAAGGCCTCCGGGCTCCAGTTATAGGCATTGTTGTACTTTTCGTGCCACAAACCAAAAAGACTGAGGCGCAATCCCAGGTTCAACGTCAGGCGCGGCGTCACTCGCCAGTCATCCTGCACGTAGGGCTCAACTACTGTGTAGCGGTTGTAGTACTTATATTGAGTGCTGTCTTGCTCATACTTCTGGATATCAGAATGGGCTTGCGTTTGCCCTTGGGCATTGGTAGGGCCAACCAGAAAATTGGCGAATGCATTTCCGGTATTATTCGGACTATTTACATTGTTATAGAACAGTATACCCTGAACATCGCCGGTGTTTGCTCCGGTAGCTCCGCTTAGCTCATTTTGCTGGCCGAGGTAGGCCTGCGCGCCGAACTGTACGGTATGCTTGCCGATGACTTTACTTAGAGTATCGCGGAACTGGTAAGTGGGATTAGAGTACTGCCAAGGCGTATATCCGGTATCGACCGCAAACCCGCTTCCGCCATAGGCTGCATTAGTACCACCAATTACGATCCCCGGAATCTTGCCTCCAAAGCCATTATTGAAAATCGCTCCCATGGGACACGTCGTGTAGCCGGTTGCCGGATCGGGGGCGGTGCATGGAGCATCCAAGATGGAAGGCCTGGCGAGACTTGAAACTCCAATGCCGGGCTCGGCGGTCAAGGTAATAGACTCGCTTGCGTAGCCGAAGCTAATGTTGTTCAGCATCGTTGGAGAGATGGTCCAGTTCAATTCAACGACCGCATCGGTACCCGGACCCGAAAACTGGTTCAGCACCGTCGGAAAGCTATTCTGGGTGTAGCCGCTGCTCTGCAGATAGCTCTGCCACACCGTCGGGATCGTGGCGTCCCAGGAATCGTGTATGTACCGAAACATCAGATTAACCCGCGAGCTAAGCTCCTGATCAATGCGAAATAGTTCCTCATGCCAATTTGTGGGAAGAGAAGGCACCACCACATAACAGGAGCCTATGGTTGAGTTGCATCCCGTGGTGGTATTAGCTTGGGGAATAAGCCCGGTGTTCAGAATTGCCTTTGCGAATGATGTAACGGGAACGACATTCCCCGGGTATCCTACGACGGTGCCAGCGGTACCGGTAAAGTTGTAGATCGGGCAATCAGGATAGGCGCTCTGCTTGAAGGTGAATCCTCCACCGGCCGCGACTGGCCCACTGGTCGGGCACACATCGTTGAAAATGCCTGCGCGCTCCGCATTTGACGGGACAGCCTGATTGAACGGAAATGGCGGTGGCGATATCTCCCGCCGAACCTCTTCTGAGAAGAAGAAGTGTGTCTTACTTTTATTCCGGTCGTAGATGCCAGGGATGTAGAGCGGGCCACCAATGGTGCCACCAAAATCATTGCGCCTGTACTCCGGTGTCTGGCCTGGAAGATCGAAGTAGTTGCGGGCGTTGAATATTTCGTTGCGAAGGAACTCGTACAGATTTCCGTGAAAGCTGTCGGTACCTGACTTGGTAGTGCTCTGAACGGTGCCGGATGCTGACTTTCCGTACATGGCTCCATAGTTTGACGTCAGAACTTTGACTTCGGAGAGGGCATCGACACTGGGATATACGATCAGCACCGGCTGGCCGTGACTAGCGTTGATGCCGGCATTCAAGACGTCGCTTCCATCGACCTCAAAACTGTTATATTCCACTCGGCCGCCGTTTACGCTGAATTTCGCGCTTCCTAAGACGCCGACTTTAGCTTCGTCCTGGCCGGTCTGGTTACTGACGCCGGGGGCAAGGGTTATCAGCTGGGTAAAATTACGGCCATTCAGACTGAGGGTAGTTATCTCCTTTTGGGTAATGGTCCCTGAAACTTCCGCGCTCTCCGTCTCCACCTGAGCAGCCGTGTGCTCCTGCACCGTGACATTGGTGCTCTCCGCCCCAGCCTCCAGCAAGATATCGAGCGGAAGTTCCTGCGCTGCTGTCAACTGCAGATTCACGGAGTGAAACTGTTTAAAACCAGACGCGGTCGCTGATACGTCGTAAGTGCCCGGCTGAAGGTCGGGGAATTTGAAATTCCCTTGGGCATCTGATGTAGCTGTCAGCTTCAGACCGGCGCTATTGGTCAGCGTGATTGTTGCCCCAGCAATCACGGCACCCGTTTGGTCGGTCACAGTTCCAGAGATAGGTGATGGCTGCTGCGCTGCAGCGGAGGAGGAGAGCGCTGCTAGCAGTAGAATCAGAGCAAAGATCAATCCTCTCGCGTCGGCTTCGGCCGTCTCACAGTGCCGGCCCATCAATGCGGCCTCTCATTTTGAGTCTTGTTGGCTTCGTTTATCTGGGCGTTGACCGCATGGGAATCAGGTGCGCGTAGCTGTTGCTTAATCCAGTCAAAGGCACGGCCGCCGCCTAGAGCTTCGTACTGACGTTGTTTGGTGTCGTACTCCAACACTTGAGCGAATGGAGGCATTGCCGCTTTCATACGCTGAACTGCTGCGGCCGGCGTGACGGTGTCATCCAGGACAAACTGGACGCGAAGGCTCTTAGCCTGTACATGGCTAGCCAAAACGACAGGATCCAAGGGTGCGACACTGGCGAGAAAGGTGGGCTTTAGGTAGGTTGGGCGCTCAGACTCCGGAATCAAGGATGATTTTGCCAACCACGTCGGCCAATCGCCCCAAGGTTGCAGCGCATCGATCGCTCGGATCCGCGGCTCGACCGTGGATGCAAGAAGCGCGATCGTTGCTCCGGATCCAGTGCTGAAGATTCCGACGTGGTCAAGATCCAGATCCCCCCGCTCCGAAAGATACCGTAGCACCATCTGCACGTCATGCACGGACTCGGTAATTGCGGTGGGCATTTCGCTGACGAACCATTCCCGCATAGGCCGATCGTGGTACCGGTGGCCCGTGAGTGCGGGCACGAAACCAATGGCTGCATAGCCATTGAATACCAGCCGCTTGCAATATTCGTTGTCGCGGAATCGATCGGTTTCGGATGGATAGCTGTAGAGATAGATTGCAACTGGCGGCTTCGCTACACCATGAGGCCTTATGATGTACAAGTCTATTGGATCATTAGGGCGCCACTGAACCCGCACCAGCTCACGCGTGAACTCAGGGAATTCGGCCTTCTCTCCGGCTATAGGAGCAGCCGCGTGTAGGTTGCTGTCGCTGACCGCCAGAGAATGTAGATTCTCGTCACCATATATCGTTGGCGGTAATTTGTCGGGCACGGTCGGCTTAGCTGGCAGGTTTGTCGAATCATTCGATTTTTGTTGGGCCGCCAACGCAATGCAGCTCAGAAGATATGCAACTAACAAGATGATGACGGATCTACTAGTCCTAAGCCTCTTCATAGGTGATTAGCCAGTGGTGACAGCGATAGCTTCGAGAAGAAAGCTCTAAGGCGGCCGGACTTCGCGGTCCAGCCGCCTTATGTTGACCTTCAGCCTTACGACTGCTTATTGCATCTGACCAAGGATTTCCATACCTGTGTCGGCATAGTAATCTTTGTCAGCCTGCCTGGGGAATATGGCTCCGCCTACATCACCACCGGCTTCAGGAATGCCGCTGATGATCCCGTTGGCACCCGTTACACCGGACTGGTTATAGTGGGACCGAAATACGGACATGTGGGCAGCAGGAACAAAGTCGGGAATTTCCCCGGCGAACGTCACCGTCGCGTTGTATAGCTCCTGAATGCCGGTAGGCATGGGCGAAACAGTCACGATGCGCAGGAAGGTCCAGATAGGATACGTACCATCCAAGAGGTGCGGGAAGGTTACAGCACCGGGGCAAGGCGGAACGCTGCAAGATGGAAATGAGCCGTTAGTATAGCTCGGGCGGATAGGATCAACTCCATCGACCGTGACATACTTCGTGGTGCTGAGCACCCCGGCGAAGTTGCCGAAGCCCCAGAAAGCATAGCCAAGGGCATCGGGGGTCGCACCAACTTCTGCAACCATTTCGCCAGTGCCAATTGCTCGCTGACGGCTGCCGCCGGAGGCATAGGTCTGATTCAGAGGGTTATCCGCTGGGGGCGTTACGTTGTTTTCCTGCGAGCTGTTAACCTCGAGGCTGCGAACGATGTCGAATTCCAGCGTGTTGTAGGTACCTGACAGTGGCTCCCGCAAAATAGTATGGATGCCCGCCGCAGGAAGAGAGGCCGTAGTTGGGACGAGGTCGCGCCCACGCGACAGGTTTCCATTCAAGGTCCATGCCAGCGGGAAACGCCCCACATTGGTGAACAGGATGGAGCCAAGATGCCCCAGGCCGGTCTGCGTGTTGTTAGCAAAAATGACAACGGGTGTGGCTCCGGTGCTGGAGGTCAGGTAGGTGAAGTTGATCATTTGGCCCGAAATCGGGTCAGTGCCACTCAACGCAAACTGCACCGGAACGGCGCTCTTGCTGCTAAATGCGCTCAGAATGGGCGTGCCAATTGGCGGTGGTCCATAGCCCAGTCCGGAGCGGTTCTGGGTCAGAGGAGCCAAGGCGCGGTTGGTGGCAAACAGCGCGTCCTCGGCGCGAACGTCGGTCATACCAGCGTTAAACGCAGCACCGGTCAGGGCGGTGTAAACCGCGTTTGGCAGCGGTACGTCCGGGCGAAACGGCGCAGGAACCAGGTTATCGCCGGACGAGCCGTTGTCGGAGCTGTTCAGCACTAACGTGCAGGTGGGTACTGCGAAAAAGGCACGAACACCAACGGCGGAATCGACGCTGATGTAGGCGCAGATTGTGGTCGGGTCACTGTCATTGTCCCACACGACCCAGAGGTTGCCTTTGTTGTCAGGAATCTGAGAGCTGCGACTATCGTGCACGACGGCGCCGTTGGTCTTGGTCCAATTGCGCGTGCCACAAATCGCAGGATTTGTAAGGGATGCCGCGAATGCCCATGTGTTGAATTGAGCGGAAGATCCGGCGCCATTAAACAAAATGGTCGGACTGGCAAAGGAGTTTGATGCGACCAGCACCATCGCGCAAAGCGATAGTCCCACAGCCATAAACTTTAGCTTCGTCATCGATACCCTTCCTTTCGCTTCGAGAGGATTTCAGTTAGTGGTTGGCCAGCGTATGACGTTGCAAAACAGCTACGACATACAGCGTTGCAGAAGTTGTATCTGGCTTCGGCGTGCAGTATCGACCAAATGTGTGACTGTTTGATGAACCGCCGATTAATTTCTTGCTCTAGCACATATGGCGTCGCCACCCCGCCACATGCGTGCTGTGTGTGACGTGAGTTTTCCAGATCATTCCAGAGAAGACTGATGCCCGGAACTACACAGTCTTGCGAGCGACGCATGGTATCTCGCGTGTTTACTAAGGCAGCTCACTTCTACCTGACACTCGAGTGCCAGTTATGGCTACTAAAGCCTGCCTAATATTCATGACACATGATCCATTCCATATTGGGCCGCTGTATGTGACTTTTCATCCAGCATTCACACTCTATTCATACTGCTGCTACATGATGTGGAATCTAATACGAGCCTACGCGATATGCACACAAATGATATAGGTTGTGTTACGCCGCTCGGAGTTCGTGGCGCTCAGCCATGGCGATATGTAAAGTCAGTCATCGTTCTAGCTCTCATTATCTCAATAGGTTCAAAGGTAGTTTCGGCTCAGGCGCAACAGGATAAGGTGGGGCACAAGCTTAATCACGAGACCGCCGGCGCAAAGTCACGAGCCGTCGCGACCCTGGCCAATCTTCCGCTGGGTTTTGAACCGAATCGGGGCCAGTGGGATCCGGAGGTAACCTATTCAGCGCGCGAAGGTCAGTACAATTTTTTCCTTACTTCTTCAAAAGCGATATTCCTTCTGCCCGAGCACTTGGTAATGCCGCCCACCGGGGCAACGGCGATGGTCACCCAAGGCAAAGCAACGACAGGGCAGTCGAGTTGGGATGGCATCGGAATGCGATTGGTCGGCGGGAACGCGCTATCCGATATTTCGGCCAGCGGCCAACTCACAGGAATGAAAAACTACTATATCGGTACTGACCAAAAGAAATGGGCCAGCGGAGTCCCTCTTTATGCCAGGCTCCAGGCTCGCGATGTCTACCGCGGAATCGATTTGGCGTTTTGGAACACCCAGAAAACACTAGAATTCGATTTCCTGGTTAACCCCGGCTCTAACCCCGATCGAATCAGGGTGGCATTTGAGGGAGCTCAACGCATCCAAATTGATTCCTCTGGCGACCTGCTGTTGCAGTGCCCAGCCGGGAGCCTGAGGTTCCACCGGCCTGTCGCTTATCAAGAAGCTACTAACGGAAGGCGCCAGGAGACTCGTGTTCGGTTTGCACAGACGCGGAGCGGCGAGATTCGCTTGCGTGTGGGGCCTTACGATCACCATCGACAGTTGATCATCGATCCGTCCGTCACATATGCGACCTACCTCGGCGGCACGGGCCAGGATGCTGGGCTTGGCGTTGCAATCGACGATACCGGCAACGCCTTCGTTGCCGGAGGCACGGCCTCACCTAACTTTCCTAATACCGGAGGCGGACTTAAGTACTCTGGCGATATGGATGCTTTTGTAACGGAATTCGATTCCAGCGGACAGCTGGTTTTCTCCACCTTAATCGGCGGAAGTGTAAGCACTGTGGCTACTGCTATTGCTGTGGCGAGTGATGGACCTAATCCTGGCATTTTCGTCACCGGTTACACGAACTCACCTGATTTTCCTGCGGATGGTTATGCATATCAGTTTTCTCTGGCTGGGATCCAGAACGCATTTGTATTCATACTGAACTATCCCGGAGGCTACTATACCGACGCGACCTATCTGGGCGGTGAAGCTGTTGATGCTGGGCTGGCAATCACATATGACAAAGTGATCGGCTATGTCTACGTTGCCGGCCAGACTACGTCGCAACAGTTCCCGATCAGCTCTCCTCTTTTCAATGGCAGTCAGCTGAATATGGGCGCCGGTCCGGGCCCGTCGGACGCCTTTGTGACAGAGATGTATCCCGACGTTTCAGGAGTTTACTTTTCGACGTTCCTAGGTGGTACGAATCAGGACTTCGCCTCGGGAATTACGCTTGATCACCCGGACAGTACGTTCCACAACATTTATGTCACTGGTGGAACGAATAGCGGTGGAAGCAGCTCTCCTCCGTCGTTCTACACGACGCCAGGCGCCTTCCAACGCACTTGCGGAACCGATGGCAATTGCAATGGCGGCCAGGACGACGCTTTTGTCACAGTACTCTGCGTTTATGAAGACCCGCCATGTAATGCGATTGGCTTGGCACCTAATTATGTATATTCCACGTTTCTTGGCGGCAGCGGCAAGGACGACGCTTTTGGCATAGCGGTTGATCCGAGCAGCAACGTCTACCTCACTGGTCAGACAAATTCGACCGACTTCAAGCTCGCGAATCCGCTACAGTCGGCCCTTAAGGGGTCGCAGAACGCTTTCATCTCGAAGATGAATCCCACAGGCACGGGGCTGGTCTTCTCGACCTATCTCGGCGGAAGTCAGACGGATGCGGGGCTCGGAATTGCCATTGACGACAACCAGAATGTTTACGGAACCGGCAGGACGAATTCTCCCGATTTTCCACTGGCGTTTCCGACACAAGCAACGATCGGTGGAGGTTATGACGCGTTTATCACCGCCTTGAACCCTTCGGGAAGCGCTTTGACATTCTCCACCCTTCTGGGTGGTTCTGGAGATGAGGACGTTCTTGGAGGATCGATTGCAGTAGACACATTGCAAAACGTCCACGTAACCGGAGACACAAACTCTACCAATTTCCCCACTGTGAATCCATACCAGAGCTCGATCGGTAGCACGCAGAACTGTACGATCAATGGCAATCAGGTTCTATGCCCAGATGCGTACGTGGCCACACTCAACGTAAAACCTCCTAATTACTCGGTGTTGAATGTTGTGATAAATGGCGGGGCGAGTGGATCTGAGGGATCCGTTACTAGCGTGCCTACGGGAATCGATTGTTCGAATGATCCAAGTGGGCCGACAATGTGTACAGCCGATTTCCCCAACGGAACTGAGGTGACTCTTACAGCGACGCCGAACGAAACTCAATTTGCCGGCTGGACCGGCAATGTTCCCAGCAGTTGCGGGACGAATCTTACCTGCCAGATACAGATGAACGGCTATATGAATGTGACGGCTACCTTCGTCCCGGTGGTAGGCTCGCTCTATACGCTGTCGGTGTCCGGGGAAGGCATCCAGGGTGAAATCGGAACAGGAACCATCACCAGCACCCCGGCGGGTATTAATTGCGGGACCGGAGGACAAGTATGTATGGTCGATTTTGCTTCCGGTACGCAAGTTACGTTAACGGCAACTCCGGATCCAGGTTCATTCTTTGATGGCTGGATGCAAACCCCAGCAAATCCCAACTGTACAGGCACGGGCCAATGCGTCATCGTGATGACCTCGAACCAGACGGTGGATTATATTTTCTTGCCCAACAACGCCCCTCCACCACAGCCAGACTTCACAATCACGGTGTCTCCCGCGTCGCTTGGTAGTCTATCGATGGGAACCCAGGGAGTTGCCGCCATTACAATTAATACGCTGAATGGATTCACTGACTCGGTCAATCTTAGCTGCTCTGTTCTTCCCAGCTCTGCGTCGTCTCCTTCCTGCACAATCAGTCCATCGTCATTAAGCATACCGGTGAACGGGGCTGGCAGCGCTACTCTTGCTGTAAATACAACCGGCCTCATTGCCAGGAGACGAGGTATTGCGGCAGTCCTTGCTTTCTGTATTCCGTTGCTGGGAACGTTGTTTAGCAGGACAAGTAGACCACGGAACTTAAAGAGGTATTGGGCGAGATTCCTGCTGCTTTCCATCTTGCTGGGATTAATTGGTGTCGGGCTTGCCTGTGGCGGAAGCAGCAGAGGGAATAGCGGCGGAGTGGCGCAGCCGGGAAACTACACGGTCAGCATCACGGCGCAAGGCGCGATTACTGGGGTCATACATACGGCTCAGGTGACGCTAACCGTGCAGTAGGGTGGCTAGATTAGGTTGCAACCTAGAAAATGGCTAATAAGTGAAAATCAAATATAACCCAATCAAGGAGGTCAATCTATGTATAAGAACAAGGTATCTATGAAGTTCATTCCAACTCTTGCTGTCGTTCTTTTGGCGTCGAGCGCGTGGGCCGCTACCGAACGGGTGATACACAACCTTGGTTTGACTAACACCGATGGCCAAGATCCTCAGGCCAGTCTCATCTTTGATGCAGCAGGAAATCTCTACGGCACGACGTACTCCGGCGGTAGCTTGGGCTTTGGTACGGTATTCAAGATGACGCCCAATGGAAGCGGCGGCTGGACAGAGAAGGTGCTGCATAACTTCGGCATCGGAGACATGGACGGGAAGGCTCCTCAAGCCCCACTCGTCCTGGATGGCTCGGGAAATTTGTACGGCACAACCATCGACGGCGGAAACAACAATGTCGGTGTGGTGTTCGAAATGACACCCAACGGGAGTGGTGGTTGGACGGAGTTCAAGATACATAACTTCGGAAACGGCGAGGATGGGTCGAGACCCGAGGCTGGGCTGATTTTTGATGGCGCTGGTAATTTGTACGGCACGACGCACTCGGGCGGCACTCACAGCGCTGGTACGGTGTTCGAAATGACGCCCAACGGTAGCGGCGGATGGACCGAGCGAGTACTGCACAACTTTGGAGCCGATCAGGACGACGGGCAAGAACCTGAGGGCGGGTTAATCTTCGACTCCGCTGGCAATCTTTACGGGACAACCGTAGCGGGCGGAAACCTTGGCCTGGGTACTGTCTTTGAGATGACGCCGAATGGGAGCGGCAGATGGACAGAGAAGGTTTTGCATAACTTCGGCCACGGGGAAGACGGAAATTCGCCTCAGGGTCTCAGCCTGATCTTTGATGGCGCCGGCAATCTCTACGGCACGACCAACGCAGGTGGCACAAACGATGCTGGAACTGTTTTCGAAATGAGCCCTAACGGCAGCGGCGGATGGTTTGAGCAGACGCTGCATTTCTTCGGAAACGGTAACAACGGATCTGGTCCAACCAGTAGCCTGATCTTCGACCGGAATGGCAACCTCTACGGCACGACGCTTGAGGGTGGCACGAACGACGCAGGTGTCGTTTTTGAGATGATGCCGAATGGCAGTGGCGGATGGACGAAGATCGTGCTGCATAACTTCGGCACCGGTAACGACGGCGCTTTCCCGCAAGCAGGCGTGATTCTAGATGGCGCCGGAAATCTTTACGGCACGACGGGCGCGGGAGGCACCCACAGCGACGGGACGGTGTTCGAGGTCACGCCATGATGGCATCCTAAGTAATGTGCTCCATGACGAACGCACGCCGCGTTCGGACATAGGTCCGGCGGCGCCCTAGCTACGAAATATTGTGCGTCGGTGGCTTGCCGAACGTCCTGCGCTATTGCGTAGAGCACGTGAGCGAGATTCCGCACAGCGGGGGATCACTTGACGTCTTCGCAGGCTTATGTTTCTCTCGAAGATGAATTTTCCATTAAGACCAATTACCGAGTGCTCTCATTTCACATTACTCCGGCATCATGTATCGCACCAATTCTATGAGCTCCGCGATGAACCGAGCGATGCTTGCCGGGACAGCTGCGTTTCTGGCCTTCGTGCTGATCGGATGCGGCGGCGGCAACGGCAACTACCAGTCCCTAGCCGTCACCCCCACTATCGCAGTGACTCCCGCAACCGCGAACGTCCAGGCAGGATCGAGCCAACAATTCGTCGCCACCGTCACCAATAGCCTTGATGACACCGTGACTTGGGAGGTCAACGGCGTCATCGGCGGCAATATGTTAACTGGCACCATCGGCGTCAACGGCGTCTACACCGCGCCGCCCGTCGTGCCCAGCCCTCCCAATGTGACCGTTACGGCAATCCTGAATGCGGCAACGAATTATTCGGCGAATTCCATTCTGGCCATCACCACTGCGGTGTTCAACAACTCGTCACTGCAAGGAAACTATATTCTCAGCTTAAAGGGCATCGCTGCCGACGGGTCACCCTTCTACGCGCTGGGCGCAGTAACGGCTAATGGTAACGGCAACATTACCGGCGGCGAAGAAGACCTGAACGACGCGAACTCCGGGTATACGCACGCGGCTTCGGTCACGGGAGACTACGCGGTTGGACCGGATGGTCGCGGCACACTGAATCTCAACAGTTCGTTGGGCAGCTTCTCCTATGCGATTGCCCTGCGGGCGACCAACAATGCCGGGCTAAACGAAATCGACAAGGCCGTATTCAATGCCACAGGCAGTCTCGAATCGCAATCTGGCGGCGTTACGGCGCCCTCCGGAAATTATGCCTTCGGCTTCACTGGTACCAGCTCCGCATGTGAAGCGCTGAACTCCACCGGCATCTTCGGATGGAGTAGCGGCGCGGTGGGCGGTCAGCAGGATGTGAACTGCGCCGGCATGATCACTCAGAGCCAGGCCCAGAGCGGCTCCTACGCTGGCATCGACTCCATGGGACGCGGCACTGGCTCGTTCTCGGCGAATACCGGCTCATCCAACTTCGACTACTATGTCATCTCCGCCAACCGCTATCGCTTCCTGTGTCGCGACAGTGGCACGGCGTTCCTGGGGAGTGCTGATCTGCAAACCCAGACTACGTTCGCAACATCCGATTTCAATGGCAACTACATCATCGCCAGCTCAGCCAGCTCCCCGGGTGCTTTTGCCGGTTCTCTGGCGCTGATCAATGCATCGGGCGGAAACATTCCCGCCGGCTATTTGGATATCAATAGCACCGGCACCTTTAACAGTTACAACCTGACTGGCGCCTACAGTTTGAGCGCGAACGGGTACGTCAACGGCACCCTGAACACGCCGGCGGCGGCGTTTCCCTTCAGTATGTACCTGGTTTCCCCCGCGCAGGGTTACTACCTCGATCTGCGCACCGACATCTCCGGTAGCGGGACGGTATACGCGCAAAATCTGACTCTGGCGACGGAGGGCAATCTGTCCTGGGCGGGCAGCTATGCCACCGAGCAATTTGGCTACTACGTTGGAAGCGGCGTGATCTCGCCGGGCAACAGCACCACCGTCGGCGGCCAGATTTCGTCCAACGGCAGCGGCGCTCTCTCCGGCACCCTGGACATCAACGATCCCGGTGGTCTCTTCCCGGGATTGCCGTTGCAAGGCAGCTACAGTATGGGCGTGTCGATACTGGGACGCGGCACTGCCAAGATCACTTCCTCAGACGGCACGCGCAACTACATCGCATACATCATCGATCAACAGCGCGTGGAGCTGCTGGAAACCGATAGCAGCATCACGGCCGTCGGAGATGCAATCCGCCAGTTCTAGACCTGTCACACACACAGTGGTCGGCCAAGTGCTCTGGGCGGGCTTCACAATCAGTGCATCCGCCTTGCGAGCGTTGACCGAGCCCTCCCTTCACGCCACAAGTACCATGGTCCCTGAACAACCTATTTCGAGTGGCCACAAGAACGCGAGTAGTAATCCCACGCGTGGCTGTACTCCAGTGTCGATCCAGACCGCAAGCCTTAGAGTGGCGACTCACCCTACCATGTCTTCGGAAACGCCCTTCTCGTCACTTTTATGTTTTGTGACTGATCCTGCGCCAAGGCTCGCTCCTGCCATCCTTGATCATTATTGCTGCCGAGTATGTCATGATTCTCCATTGGTGACGGCTTGCAACGCGCGAATCACCCAGAACAGCCGCCGGGCCGAGACATAGCTGTGCTGGCCACCGTGGCGAAGGGACCGAAAGCCAGCTTGTCTTGGGGATCAACGATTCGCGTCGGCGCCCGCCTCCCCGGCTCGCAGTCGTTACCGGGATGAATCTCGATGTCGGGAGTCTATGTACTCAAATCAGATCCACATTCCGCTCGATCGTTTTGATGACCGTGTCCATGTGCCCAGACAGCACCTGCTTGGCCATGGCCAAGGTATAGCCCTCGAAAGTGTGGAGGGGCACATGCGACGGCAGCGAGAGCGCAAAGCGATCTACGACCGCGTCCACCACCACGGGTCCGTCGCTGTATGCCAGCGCCTCGGCGAGCGCGTCCTTCACGTCGCCAGGCTCTTCCAGGCGTAACCTCAGTGGCTTTCAAGAGTATCTCAATGACGAAAACACTGTAAGTCGCAGATGGCCAACATGATAACTGGGACGTTAGAGTAGCTAATCCCATCTACTATGTGTTGTAACACATACTTTCTGAATTGGCTGGTGGAAGCGATGCTTTAGCGGGGTGCAACTCAGAACATGTGCCTGGCTATCATGCGCCAGCAAAACACCTCCGGCACTCCCTAAGGGCTGCTGTTGTGCCTAATCGCCTCATTCCTGAATCCGCGACACGATTCGCTGCCACCCCTCCTGCAACATTTTCCTAACCCTCTCATCGTGCCCAGGATCATTGCGCGGAGGTTCACCGTGGATAGCGCTGATGGCTACATTGGCTCTCCAAAGTCGATGAAAAGCCTCCCCAACGACTTCGTCCTCAGGCACCGTGTGAGGTGGAAACTCTCAAGCACGGTTCTTAGAGGGGGAGCTAACGGCAACGTTGGCTCCCCACTCGGCCAGAAGACGGGAAAGAGTAAACAGCCGTACTGCTTCGAGATGAAGGAGACGGAGCCTTTCGCCTTCGCTGGACTGTGGGATAGTTGGCGGGCACCGGACGGAACAGCCCTAGAGACTTGCACAATCCTGACAACGACACCCAATCAGCTACTGGCCGACGTGCACGATAGGATGCCTGTGATCCTGCCCGCCGAAAGCTATGACCTGTGGCTTGATCCGGGTTTTCGAGACGTAGCAGCGACAACCGAGATGCTCAAGCCTTACCATGCCGAGCGGAGGCGACGTTATGCGGTCAGTACACGAGTGAACAATGTTACGAACGACGATCATGGGTGTTCAGAACCGATTGAAGTGTCAGGGACGATTCAGGCTGGACTTTTCTGATCTGATACGTGCATGGCTGACTTGCGAAAACCGGTCCGGCTCATTCACTTGAGGCCGAGCGAGATAGGAAACTGGAGGCGGCGCGGCGACAAAGGCAGATTCGCCGCCAGAAAACCGCGTGAAGAACGAAGAAGGCCGTGTCTCCTATAACAGGGCCGTCTTGTATAAAATGACCGAAACCTTTTTCGGCAACCCCGCACCGGGGAGATGGAGGCCGAGAAAACGATGGACGATCAGAGGCCAACCACTTCTAGCTCCGCTCCGAACACCCTGGACAGCGATCGCACCCTGAAGACGGCGGAAGGCGCGCCGCTCCCAAGCACCGCCAAGACGTTTCCGGAAACCATTGGCCATTATCGAATCCTGTGCCTGATCGGGGAAGGGGGCATGGGAGCGGTCTATAAGGCGGAGCAAGACCATCCGCGGCGGTTGGTGGCGCTCAAGGTGATCAAGGCGGGCTGGGCGAGCCCGGAGATGCTGCGGCGGTTCGAGCAGGAGTCGCAGGCGCTAGGCCGCCTGCACCATCCCGGCATCGCGCAGATCTTCGAGGCGGGCAGCGCCGACACGGGGTTCGGGGTGCAGCCGTTCTTCGCTATGGAGCTGATCCAGGGCAAACCGCTGATGGAATATGCCGACCGGCACAAGCTGAACCCGCGGCAGCGCCTGGCGCTGATGATCCAGCTCTGCGACGCGGTGCAACACGCCCACCAGCGCGGCATCATTCACCGCGACCTCAAGCCGGGCAACATCCTGGTGGATGAGTTCGGGAAGCCCAAGATTCTGGACTTCGGTCTGGCGCGGGCGACTGACTCCGACGCCCAGGCCACGCGCCAGACCGGCATGGGCGAATTGCTGGGCACGCTGGCCTACATGAGCCCGGAGCAGGTGCTGGCCGATCCCCTAGCGGTGGACACGCGCAGCGATGTATATGCGCTGGGCGTGATTCTCTACGAACTGCTGGCGGGCAAGATGCCCTACACGCTGTCGCGGCAACTGCATGAAGCGGTGCGGACGATACAGCAGACCGATGCGGCGCCGCTGAGCGCGGTGAGCCGCGTCTACCGAGGCGACATCGAGACCATCGTGGCCAAGGCGCTGGAAAAGGACAAGAACCGCCGATACGGTTCGGCGGCGGCCCTGGCCGGAGATCTGCAGCGTTATCTGGACGACCAGCCGATCACGGCCAAGCCGGCCAGCACGAGCTACCAGTTGCAGAAGTTTGCGCGGCGGCACAAGGCTCTGATGGCGGGAGTTGCGGCGGTCTTTGTGGTGCTTGTTCTGGGGATTGTGGCCAGCACCTGGGAGGCGGTGAAGGCGAGGCGGGCGGAGAAGAAGGCGGAACAGGAATCTGCCATCGCGCAAGCGGTGAACGACTTTCTGCAAAACGATCTGCTGGGCCAGGCCAGCGCCAGCAAACAGTCGGGGTCAAGCGCCAAGCCCGATCCGGATATTAAGGTGCGCACGGTCCTAGACCGGGCAGCGGCCCGGATCTCAGGAAAGTTCGACAAGCAACCGGAGGTTGAAGCATCGATTCGGAAAACCATCGGGGATACCTACCACGACCTGGGGCTGTACCCGGAAGCACGGAAGCAGTTGGAGCAGGCGCTGGATTTCTACCGCAGGGTTTTGGGGCCGGAGAATCCAAAAACTATCTACACGACGAATAGTCTGGGAGAAGTTGCGTACTTTCAAGGCGAGTACGCCGAGGCCGAGGCTCTATCAAGCCAAGCCCTGGAGATTGAGCGCCGGGTCTTAGGTCCCGAACATCCGGGCACTCTGTCGGCAATGAACAATCTTGGGAATATCTATGATGCGGAGGGCAAATACGCACAGGCCGAGGCGCTCGAGAGTCAAACCCTGGACGGCGCGCGCCGCACATTGGGGGCGGAGCATCCGAGGACTCTGTCGGCGATGATGAATCTGGCCATGACCTACGAAATGGAGGGCAAATACGCACAGGCCGAGGCGCTCGATAATCAGACCCTCGAGATCAAGCGCCGCGTGTTGGGTTCCGAGCATCCCGAAACGCTGGAATCCGTGAACCATCTGGCCAACATCTATCTCTATGAGGGCAAGTACGCGCAGGCTGAGGTGCTCTATAACCAGACGCTGGAGATTCGGCGCCGCCTATTGGGTCCCGAGCATCTCGACACGCTGGAGTCCATGGCAAATCTGGTCGAAACTTACAGCGCACAGGGTAAGTACCCACAGGCTGAGGAGTTGGGTACTGCGACCTTGAAGATCTGCCGCCGCGTGTTGGGTCCACGGCATTTGTACACTCTGGCTTCCATGAACAACCTGGCCGACGCCTATACCGAGCAGGGCAAGTACGCACAGGCCGAGGTGCTCCACAGCGAGGCCCTGAACATCGCGAGCCGCGCGCGCGGTCCGGAGCACCCCGCCACTCTTGACACGCTTGCGGATTTTGCATCCATGTACCAACGACAGGGCAACTACGCATTGGCTGAGACTTATGCGGCGCAGGCTCTGGCGGGGCGGCGACACGCCCTGGGCTCGGAACACCCGGAGACGATAGAGTCGGTGGCCGACTTGGCGCTGGCCTGCCAGTCGCAGGGGAAGTTTACCGAGAGCGAGCCCCTCGCACGCGAGGCTTTTGAGGTCAATCAAAAGAAGCAGCCGGACGACTGGCAACGATTCCGTGCTGAGAGTCTGCTGGGCGCCAGTCTGGCTGGACAGAAGAAATACGCCGAAGCGGAACCGCTGCTGCTGGAAGGCTATCAGGGGATGGCAGCGCGGAAGGAGCGGATCGCAGTCCCGGACCATTATCACCTGGAGCGCGCCCGCGAATGGCTGGCGCAGCTGTATCTGGCGTGGGGCAAGCCGGACAAGGCCGCCGAGTGGGCGAAACACTAAGATTCACCAGAAGCGCCGCCGCTGGTGCCTTACCCGAGAACGCCTTCGTTCTTACGGAAGCTGAGACCGATCCACATCTTGGAGCTAGAATGATCTTGCCCGATGGGCGGAATACTCACTAACGGAAATCGCTGCTTCTCCATTTCAGGCTGCACCTGCGGATGTACTTCGCGCGGCATAACCATGATAAGGCTTACAGGGACAGGCTTTCAGCCCGGTCCGTCGGTTCGGAGCATCCCAGCGTCATACAGACCCGGTAGATGTCGGATTTCGTTCGGCGCAGTGCCTCCGCGATTTCGCCATAACTGTCGCCCTCGGCACGCATTTGACGGATGACCTTGGCGTCCTGGTCACGGTCGCGCCTGACTTTGGGGCGGCCCAGTTTCTGCCCCTTGCTACGCGCGTGAGCCAACCCTGCCTTGACTCGCTCGCGAATCAGTTCGCGTTCAAACTCGGCCATCGCGCCGATTACGTGGAACATCATCCGCCCCGCCGGCGTGCTCAAGTCGAGATTGTCGCGTAGCGACACAAAGGCGCAGCCCACCGCTTTCAATTCCGCCAGGGCGTCCACCAGATGGCGGAGACTGCGGCCAAAGCGATCCAATTTCAAACTCAACCAATCCTGAAGGCAGGGATTACGTATGAGATGGCGATTTCGCAACAGGAATCCGAGTTCATCTTCTCTTGTTGACACCCGACAGGAACACATATTATTGTCGATCGTCGACAGGAGATTGTTGTGTCACCCGAATCTTCCGAACTTTTGCAGGGAACGCTCGACCTGCTCATCTTGAAGACCCTCGCCCTGGAGCCCATGCACGGCTGGGGCATCGCGCAACGCATCCAGCAGATATCGAAGGAGGTGTTGCAGGTCGGGCAGGGCTCGCTCTATCCCGCGCTGCACCGTCTGGAGGCGCACGGCTGGATCAGTTCCGAGTGGGCCGCGTCTGACAATAATCGCCGTGCCAGGTTCTACTCGCTGACCCGCAAGGGCAAGAAACAGCTGGAGTCCGAACTGGCGAACTGGGAACGCATCTCCGGCGCTATCGAACTTATCCTCGGGCGGATTTGAGGAGCTTCCTTGTTGAAGCGGCTGCCATCACGTTTGCGATCACTACTGCCGGGCCATCCCCCTGCCGAAGTGGATGAGGAGCTGCGGTTTCACATCGATAAGCAAACCGAAGCCAACATCGCGGCCGGCATGAGTCCAGATGAGGCACACCGGCAGGCGGTGATCGTCTTCGGCGGTGTGGAGCGCGCGCGCGAGGCTTGCCGTGAACAGCGGCCGCTGTCGTTCTTTGAAACATTGTTCTATGACGTGCGCTATGGTCTGCGCGGATTTCGCCGCAGTCCCATATTCACCATCACCGCCATTCTCACTCTGGCCATCGGAATCGGCACCACCGCGGCGGTATTCAGCGTTGTCGATCGCATCCTCTTTCGCAGTCTTCCCTACGCTGACTCGGGCCGCCTGGTCTCGGTTGGCCTGGTCGCGCCGATTGAGCCGCAGGAGTTCGTGCTGGGCAGCTGGTATTACGATTGGCGCGATCACCAGACGCCGTTCCGGGCGTTCACTTCGACCATTGGCACTGGTCCATGTGACCTGACCGAGCGCAATCCGGCGCGTCTGATTTGTGCCGGGGTCGAGTCCACATTCTTGCCCACGCTCGGTATCACGCCTACGCTTGGGCGCAACTTCACCGCAGACGAGGATCGGCCGAACGCGCCCAATGTCGCTTTAATCTCCTACGATCTCTGGCGCTCGCGCTATGGGCGCGATCCAGCCATTGTCGGCAAGACGATCGCCATTGACGGCCAGACGACACAAGTCATTGGCGTGCTGCCGAAGGAATTTGAATTCCCCACGCTGGAGCATGTCGATATCGTCGGTCCGCAAGCTCTCGATGAGGCTGCGCAGCGCAAGGCCGTCCCGGGAGCAGTTCTGTTTGCCTTTGCGCGCCTCAAACCGGAAATGACGATTGAACAGGCGGGCGCTGCATTGCAGCCTCAGTTTCAGCAAGCGCTAAACGCCGCGCCGCCGCAGTTCCGCAGGGAAGTACGACTGCGGGTGCGCCCGCTGCGCGACCGCCAGGTGCATGATTCGCGGCTGGCAGCCTGGGTGCTTTTGGCTGCAGTTGTCGCGGTGCTCTTGATCGCCTGCGCGAATGTCGCCAGTCTGCTGCTGGCACGGGCCGCAGAGCGAGAACGCGAATTGGCAGTGCGCTCAGCCCTGGGCGCGAGCCGGGCTCGCCTGCTTCGGCAAACGCTGACCGAAAGCCTGATGCTGGCGCTCAGCGGCACGCTTGCGGGCAGTCTGCTGGCGCTGGTACTGTTGCGTATCTTTGTGGCGATTGCTCCTGAGGGCATGCCTTTGCTGGAACGAGCACGCCTTGACTGGCGGATCGTCTTCTTCACGATTGCGATTTCCCTAGTCTGCGGCATTCTCTTCGGCATAGTTCCCGCGCTGCAGCGGCCGCATGCCGAGGCGCTTGCCGGACGCGCGTCGGCCGGCACCCATCACAACCGCTTGCGGCAATCGCTGGTGATTGTGCAAATTGCCGTGAGCTTGATCCTGCTGACCTGCGCCAGCCTTCTGCTGCGCAGCTTCTGGAATCTGCGCAATCAGCCGCTGGGAATGAATGGCAATAGCGTGCTCACGGCATCGATTTCCCTCGGATATCAGCGCTACCCGAAGTCGGACCAGCAGATGGCGTTCATGCGGCAGTTGGAGGCGCGCCTGCGCCGCTTGCCCGGCATAAACGTTCTTGCAATCAGCGATTCGCTTCCGCCCGGCGGTTGGCACCACGATCACATCCTTGCGGCCATACGAGTTGGCGGGCGGCCGCTTCCTGCTGAGGGCACAGGTGGCACTGTGGCTTGGCGATGGGTGACGGCTGACTACTTTCGTGCGCTCGCCATCCCAATGGTTGAAGGACGTCCGTTCCGCGAGGAAGACCAGGACTCCAACGACCACTTCATCATCGTCAGCAAGCTGCTTGCGGAGCACATGTTCCCCGGCCAAGACCCGATCGGTCAGCATCTGCAGCCCGGCTTGGACGGTCCGTGGTACACCGTCGTGGGCGTGGCGCAGAACGTGAAGAACGGCGGCCTCACCGGCAACGACGAGCCGGAGTACTACCGCTTGCGCCGCAACCACGCCGACGACTGGAACCGGGACTCTGCGGTGATTATCCAGACGTCGACGCCGCCGCAGGTGATGGGCAGCTGGGTCCGCTCGGAGATTGCGGGCCTCGACGCTACGCTGCCCGTCAACATTCAAACCATGGGCCATCGCGTCAGTGAATTGGCTGGCCGGCCACGCTTCGAAACTGCATTGCTGGGACTGTTTGCGCTCGTCGGTCTATTACTGGCTGCAATCGGAATCTATGGCGTGATCTCGTTTATGGTCACCCAGCGCACACAAGAGATCGGAGTGCGCATGGCCCTGGGCGCCACGCGCGGAGACGTGTTGAAACTTGTTACCGCCAGCGGAGCCCGGCTGATCGCGATTGGAGCGGGCGCAGGACTGCTGGCTTCGCCGCTGATAGCACGCCTGATGGCGAGCCTGTTGTTTGGTATCGGCCCCACAGATCCCCTGACGTTCATGGCTGTGGTGTTATTTCTCGTTGTGGTTGCACTTGTGGCCACGTGGATTCCTGCCCGGTCCGCCGCCCGCGTCGACCCGCTGGTGGCGCTGCGGTACGAATGATTGCTGTTGTGCATCGATCTGCCGGGCGACGACGGTCCGAGTTCAGGGGCAATCTGTGGTGCCATCCTGCGCGACGAACCCTTACCGGCCATGCGGCTGAACCCGCAAGTCTCTCCAGATTTGGATTCAGTCCTCCGCAAGGCGCTGGAGAAGGATCGTAATCTCCGCTACCAAAGTGCCGCAGACATGCGTGCTGACCTGCGAAGGCTGAAGCGCGATACCGAGAGCGGACGGTACACGCGAGTCAGTTCGGCCCAAACGGGTGTAGCGAACGTGCCCGAATCGCCCCTGCCCGTTCCTGTTATGCCTGCGGCCTCCGCTCCCATTTCGAGCACAGCCGCACCAGCTTCGACTTCGGGCGCGGCTGCGCCCCGACTCCGCCGGAACCCAGACCGGCCAGGTACTGCAAGAAGCTCTCGGCCATCTGTCGTCCAAGGCCGTTCTTGGAAGAACTTTCTTGCATCAGCGTGCGCGCCCAAACGCCCATTTTGAGAATCCACTGGAGCTCCTCGGGCAGGTAGTCCCAGCGATAGTTGTTGCAGAGGCGATGCGCTGGAAGATAGTTATCAGGTGCGTGCGGCCCACCTCCGCCGTAAGCCAACACATGATCGGCTTGCCACCGTCCATCTATTTTGCCTCCGCAGATGTGACACCGCGCGCCGGTCTTAGCGAGCACAACTTTGCGCGCCTCACTAGGAAGAACCTTACGACGGCGGGCCTCGGCTCGGTGCAGAATTAACGCCCGCGCAGGGCATTTGGACGCTAACTGTCCTGCACGGCTTCACTGACGGGCTCGATGGCGGTCATTCGTTCGGTGGTGTGCAGCTCGACCCGGCGGGCAATGTTTATGGCACCACCAATATCGGCGGCACTGGCCAGGACGGCACAGCTTTCCAGTTGGTTCCTTCCGGTTCCGGTTGGACGCTGAACATTCTCTACGACTTCCAGGGATCCGTTCAGGAAGGCGGGGTCATCATTGGTCCCGGGGGGAACTTATACGGCGGCACTGCCGATGGAAGCCCCAACCCGGTTGTCTATGAGCTTAGCCCCTCCAACGGCAGTTGGATCTACAACACGCTCTATACCTTTTCTTACCGGTACTGCCCCTGCGGAGTGGCCGCAAACTTGGTAATGGATTCCACCGGTAACCTTTATGGCACAACAGCAGGCGATAGCCTGCGCATCTACGGCTCCGTCTTTAAGCTAACGCCTTCTAATGGCGGCTGGACTTACACCGATCTGCACGATTTCACCGGTGGTAGCGACGGCGCCTATCCGTTTAGCAGCGTCGTCGTCGACGCGAACGGCAAGCTCTATGGCACCACTTCTGAAGGCGGCTCGGGACCATGCAATAACGGCTGCGGCACGGTGTGGGAGATCACACCGTAGCTTGATTGGCGATAAATCCCCATAGCACTCGTTGGTGGCGGGAAGGGTTCTGAGTGTTCATCGTTGGGGTGTTTGCTCGGGAGACAAGGTAGTCGTCAGCCGTCAAGGTTTCCCTCATAAATAAGAGTGCAGTAGTGCTGCAGCGCTCGTAAGTGGTCCTGGTCCGATCGCAGGCCGACGTAACCGTCGGGACGCATCGCCAGCAGGCGGCACGCCGGCCTGGTATGGCCTGACCTGCTTCACTGTGTTAGTAGTGGCGATTTCTTTCGTTCTTGCTTGGATAAGGCTGAAGTCCGGAAGTTTGTGGACGGCAGCGCTGCTACATGCTAGCCACAATCTCTACATTCAGGACATCTTCACTCCTCTAACCCGCTACACTGGTAAGACGGCTTGGTTTATCGATGAATTCGGCGCGATTCTACCAATCGTGGCAATCGGATTTGCGATCTTTTTCTGGCGGAGACGAGCCCGGTTGGGAACGGGACTTGGCGTAGAGGCGGACAACTTCTCTAGCGTGGCATGGTAAACGGCACACTGACCTGTTTTGTTGGTTCGATTACGGTCGACAAAATCGTCTTGCACAAGCAATCGGTTACGCGAGGTTACTTGCGCTATCGCCTGTGGCTGTTGAAAAACTCTTTCGGCGTCTTTGGTGGCTGCGGCACTCATCGTGAAACGTTTCCGGCCGCCTGCTGGTTTAGCGTGGCCCGACCTTGGTGGACGGCCTCGCCGCGCTGCTTGGGAGCCCAGCCCTACAAGAGCAGCGATTGCATTTTCGATACGGTTAGCTTCCTGCCTCAGTTGTGCCACTATCCCTTGAATGTCCATGCTGTCCTTTCGTTATGTGCGATATTAGCTCCACCAGTTTCCAATCGGCCTATCCTATCACTCACGCCTCATCGCCATGGGACGACACTGGCTACGGCTCCGTTTCTCGGATCCTTCCCCGCCGCCTCCACCAAGCCATTTGTTTTAAATAGCTTACACGCAAATCAGTGGGCTTAAAACCGCTGATTTTAATTCGCGAAAGTCAACCAGTTCAGCGCGCAGTTGCCACGCTGCGGCCGAGTTCCGCTCTGTGCCACGGAGAGCTCGGGTGGGGTTACTTCAGTGTTGCCCGTCATCCGGGCGCAATTTGTGGCCCTTGACAGTCTCGGGTCCGAGGCCATAAAGATGACGCTATGAGTCAGCTCTTAATTGCAGTGCGCCGCGCTGGAATCCTTGCTCTTGTGCCCCTTTTGCTCATTGCGGTTGCCTGTAGCAAGAAGGAAGCAAGCTCACTGGGATCTCAGCCCTCGACGCGTGCTCAGGAGGAGGGGCGCGACGTTGGCACAGTTGCGCCCGAGGACGATGCAACGGCTACGAACGATGAAGAAAAGCCGGGCTCGCTTTCGCTCCCCCTAACATTTGCACGCCATACCGGCGATCTGGACGAGATGATGAAAGTGCGCAACATACGCGCTCTCGTCACAATCAATCCCATCTCCTTCTTCTATATACAAGGAAAACCCGCAGGCATCGGCTACGAGGCGATGCAAGAGTTCGAGCGCTTTATCAACAAGAAGTACAACACAGGCAAGTTGAAGGTGAGGGTCACGTTTATTCCTACACGCCCCGACAAGATGGAGTCAGCGTTGACGGAGGGAGTGGGTGATGTGATCGCGCAGGCAGTGATGATCACCCCGGCGCGGGAGCAGCGGGTCGCATTCACGATTCCACTCCAGCGCGACGTAACGCATATCGTAGTGACCGGCCAGGATGTTCCCGTCGGGGCCGGCTTCGACGATCTCGCCGGCAAACCCATCTACGTCAATCCGGTGACCGTCGCCTACGACGATTTAAAGCGCATCAGTGACGAGCGCCAGAGAGCAGGTAAACCGCCGCTGCTCATCAAGGCTGCCGATAAAGCGCTGATGTTTGACGACTTGGTAGAGATGGTCAATGCCGGACTGATTCCTGCAACCGTGACCACCAAGCAGCGGAGCGACTTGTGGAGTCAGGTTCTGCCCAACGTTAAGGCACATCCAGACATGGTGGTATCCAGCGGGGTGAATACCGGGTGGGTGATTCGCAAGAACAACCCCGAACTGAAGAAAGTGCTCGACGAGTTCATACAGGCGAATGGCATCGGAACCTCATTTGGCAACACGCTGCTGCGCCGATACCTGCAGAACGCAAAGTGGTTGAAGAGTTCAACCAACGCCGAGGAAATGAGGAAATTCGCCGCCTACGTCGAGTACTTCAAGAAGTATTCGGACCAGTACAACTTCGACTACCTGATGATTGCAGCGCAGGGCTATCAGGAGTCGCTGCTCGACCAGAGCAAGCGAAATCCCACAGGAGCGATTGGCATCATGCAGGTGATTCCCAAATATGCTGCGGCACCGCCGATCAATGTGAAAGACGTCACCACGCCCGAGAAGAACATCGAAGCTGGGGTGAAAATGCTGCGCAACATCACGGACACATATTTTAACGATCCGGCGATTAGCCAGGTGAACAAGACGCTGTTCACGTTCGCTAGCTACAACGCGGGGCCGAACCGTATAGCACGGCTGCGCAAGAAGGCAGCAGAAGATGGACTCGATCCAAACAAGTGGTTCAGCAATGTGGAACTTGAGGTGGCTCAGGACATTGGGCAGGAGACTGTGACCTACGTCGGCAACGTTTACAAGTACTACATTGCATACAAGTTGGCTTTGGAACAGAGAATGCAAAAGGACAAGGCAAAGTCTGCGGTCACTGGAATGTAGGAGCAGCCTTCGGCCCATGGCAGTCGATCTTTCTGCCTCAGTTCCCCCTGATTACATGCGAGATGGGTTGTTTGCGACAGCCTGCCTGTTCAAGAAACTCCGGTGCCGCCCACTTCGGCACATCGAAGTCGTGCTTGATGTAGCCGTGGCTCAGCATGAAGTCCTTCCGATCTCGACTGACGCGAGGCTCTAGGTTCTAGGGCGAGAGGTTGGGCACGGTCGAGGTCCTTGATGCCTCTGTACGTATCCTCGACATCCAGGCAGAACGCCTGCTTGTCGGCCGCCGCGGCGCGAACCACCGCGAATCCGTGGCTTTGCTTGCACTCTCCAGCAGCTTCTTCAGTGTTTCACTTTCGCATTCTTCTTGGCCTGCGCGGCTATATCGTAATCATCCGGAACCTCAATTACCCCGTTCTTCTCGACATATTCCGCATAGGCCTGCGACATGGCTTTCACGCGCTCGGGTTCGGCGCTCGCCAGGTCTTTGGACTCGGTGGGGTCAACCCGCAGATTGTACAAGTGCCACTTGCGATCGCCATAGGGTGGAATGTTGCGCACCAGCTTGTGATCGCCCTGGTAGATGGCTGCACCTCCCGCTAGCTCCTGCGAGACGGAAGCCTCACCGGGATAGACCTGAGCGGAAGCACCGGTCAACAAGGAGTCCATGCTTCGACCGGAAAGCGGAATCGAGTTCGAGGCAGGCCTGACACCGGCGAATTGCAGGAGCGTTGGAACAATATCGACCACACTGGCGAACGCATCCGTCCGCTGGCCCATAGGTATGGACTTAGGGTAGGAGACGATGAAAGGCGCACGTACTCCACCTTCGGAAGCCGACGACTTAAAGCTGGAAAATGGAGTCATCGAGGCATTCGCCCATGGCGGGCCATACTCGACGTAGCTTCCTTTTTGGCCAAGATGCTCGTAGGTCAAATTGAAGTTCTTGGCGTAGTAATCGGGAAAGTGATCCATGAGCTCGCGAGCTTCTCCACCGTTGTCGCTCATGAAAATGACTACGGTATTGTCGAGTGCGCCCTTGTCTTTCAGGTGCTGCAGCACGCGTCCGATACTCATGTCCATGTATTCCAGCATCCCGGCATAAACAGCCATACGCTTCGCATCCATGCGGCGTTCGTCTTGAGGCAGGGAGCTCCAGTCCGGAATGACACTTGGCGTCGTGAGTTTCAATCCGGCGGGCATGATACCCAGTTCCACCTGTCGCTGATAACGGAAGGTCTTGATGTTGTTCCACCCAGCGTCATAAGTCGATAAATAGCGCTGCGTATACTCGTCGGGCACCTGCAGCGGTTGGTGCACCGCCTGATACGCGAGATAGCCGAAGAACGGCTTTCCATCGCTCAGGCTCGCGTCAATCCATCCGATCATCTTGTCGGTATAGAACTTCGAAGAGTAGAAGTCTGGCGGCAGGTCGGCTTCCTTCAGCCCGTCGAAGAAATGAGGAGGAGTGGTGTACGTAGGCGTATACGTTTTCTTTTCGTAGTTGTCGGCGCCGCCCTGGGCCAGGATGAAAGACTGCTCGAAACCGTTCGACGCTGGCAGGCTCTCCTTGGTGTAGCCGAGATGCCACTTGCCCGCCATGTAGGTGTGATAGCCAGAGTCACGCAACAACGTGGCGATCGTGACCGCGCGGCCGTTCAATCGTCCCTCATAGCCTGGCTTGCCGCGCTGATTGTCGGACAGCAATTCCACCATGTTGCCCAGGCCGATGATGTGATTGTCCACACCGGTCATCAGCATACTGCGGGTCGGCGCGCACATCGCGCCCACATGAAAATTCAGGAACTGATATCCCTGGTTCGCCAGGCGATTAATGTTGGGCGTAAAGATCTCGCCGCCGTACACACCGGCGTCGGACCAGCCCATGTCATCAGCGACGATCAGCAAGATGTTCGGCCGCTTGTCCTGCACTGCGGCAGTCATCACGACGCCAGGCAGGAGCAACGACGCCATAGCTGCCACGCACAGTGCGCGCAGCAATCTCCCCCAACTCTTATAAGAAAACAGCGCTTGCACTCTCAGATTTCTCGTTGTTGACGCTTTCTGCATCCCTATCTCCTCCTCGGCTCCTCCTTGAGCTTACTCCGGCAGCCGCGCGACCTACCACAGCACAAACCCTCCCAGCAGAATCCGATAGATAGCGAACATTGTGAATCCGCGGGCGCGGGACCCAATTCATGAACCACGCCACCACGCAGGAAGTGAAGGTTCCGCTGCAGCAGAAATAGATCCGGGTTGTCGGCAAACAGCAGGTCAGCAGTCTACCATGCCTCTAAGCGCATGTACTTCGTGTTGCGGACTCCTGAGAACCCGCGGGAACGGTTCATCCGTTAATGGATGACTTGCTGAGCACGGGGCTGCGACCAGTCGTGATACAGGCTGATTCGCAGAATGTCGGCGGAAACCCACGCGGCGGCGAGAAGTAGAACGATTAATCTCTTGTGTCGGGCCGTGAGGGCGAGTTTTGGTGTCCAGCGTTTCACTCGGTGTTGCGGAACCTCCTCAGCATAGTTCCTCCCACAAGGCTAATCTCTGGCTGCTGCTGAGCGGCGGTGGCCGAACACGGCAGCGAGAAGCAGCACTTGCGGGGATAAGGTCCGGCAACTTAGCCGCCGACATTCGTCGGTTCATCGGAGCCCGCCTCCCTCAACATGGCATGAAGTTCGCGCTTCGCGTCTTCATGGCCTTGCGAGGTCGCCTTGCCAAACCAGAATGCGGCTTGAGCTTCATCTCGCGGAACACCTCTGCCGTCTTGATACGCGCACCCGAGGTTATGTGCTGCGATCGAGAGGCCCTGCTCAGCAGCCTTGCGATACCAGAATGCGGCCTGAGAGTGGTCCCGCAGTACTCCCTCGCCGATCGAATAAGCTATGCCAAGGTTGAATTGTGCATCTGCGTCGCCCTGCTCTGCTGCCCGGCGATACCAAAGTGCTGACTCAGTAAAGTCTTGCGGCACACCGCGACCCTTGTCAAAGGCTAAGGCGAGCTCATACTGCGCCCGCGCATAACCTTGCTCAGCGGCCTTGCGAAACCAGAATGCGGCCTCAGCGTAGTCTTGCGGCACACCGCGGCCGTGGGCGTAAATGGTGCCAAGATTGTGCTGTGCATCCGCCTGATCCTGCTCGGCGGCCTTGCGATACCATGCGAATGCCTGTTGATAGTCTTCTGCAACTCCCCGGCCCTTGGCATAACAGGCGCCAAGGTTGATCTGTGCATCTGCCTGGCCCTGCTCTGCTGCCCGGCGATACCAAAGTGCTGACTCAGTAAAGTCTTGCGGCACGCCGCAGCCTTCGGCGTAGGCAAGGCCCAGATTGAACTGAGCTGCGGAACTACCTTGCTCGGCGGCCTTGCGAAACCAGAATGCGGCCTCAGTATAATCCTGCGGCCCCCCTTGGCATTCCCAGTACGCACAGCCAAGATACAACTGTAAGTGGGCACGGCAAGGGTCAAGTTGAAGGCCGCGCCGAAAACACTCAACGGATTCCTCGTACCTCCGCTGGGCGTAAAGCTCACGACCTCGCTTCAGCCATTCCTCGGCTTCTGCTCTTTCAAGCAGGTCTTGCCCTCCGCGCCGGATTAGGGGGGATGATGCCCCGGCACGAGAGAGTGCACCAGACTGCGAAGGCACCAATCCTGCCCTGTCGTGCTCTTCGTTGCTCATGCCTTCGCCTTAGGTGCCTCAGCCCGCCTCAAACCGAGCGCGAGCCACTTGAATCCGCCTCCTCACGTCGTCGGCCATCTCGGAGAGCAGCTCGCGGCCTTCCGCCCTGGCCGCGTCCACTTTGGCTTTTAGCTTGGCAATGTCGGAGTCAATCAAGCTGGCAATGTCCACCTCGATCTGGGAAAGCCTGGCGCCGATCTGCTTGATCTGCCGGATTACCCGCTCCAAATCGGCAGCGACGCCAACGCCCTTCACGGACTCGGGACTGCTTTCGTATTCCTCCAGGATTCGCCTTAGCGCTGCGGCATCTCCCCGCTCATACGCGGCGTTCGCTTCCTTCATGAGCTGTTCGCGCCTGAAGCGATCTGCTGGATCGGTCGCGAGGTCTGGGTGGATTTGTTTCGCCACCCTTAGGAAAAGGCTCCTCAATTCAGGCGAGGCTTTGAATCCCTCGCCGTTGTCGGCACCTTCCCGAACGGCAGACTTGGACTCCTCGGCCTGCGTCCGAGCTTCCGTAGCGGCAGAACGAGCCTCCTCTGTGCCCTCTTGTTCCGCGAGCCGCTCGGCGATCTTCGCGTTCCACTCGTCAAGCTCAGCATAGAGTGTTCCGACTTGGCGGAGATACAGTGCCTCAAATGCCGAAAGTTCGGCTCGCAGATCCGTCAGGAATAGTTCGCGGTCGGCCAGTTCAGCCTGCAGCAGCGCCAATTCCTCGCGCTTCTTTGCAAGCTCCTCTTCTTCCGGCGAGACTCGGCGAGTAATTTCTGTGTGCATCGGGATTGGTGGGGACCTTTTCCGTGGGGCAGCGTCCTCCGTTGTTATCGCACCACGAAAGGAGCAGGCGAAAAGACATGCCAATGATAGTTGGTAGTGCTTGGGCGCGCAACGAAGGAATGATGGTCGAAGATGACCGATTCCGCTGCGGGCACGCGAAAGAGACAAATCGGGAATACCGATGCGGTCCTCGGCCGCGTCCTCCGTGCCGAGCGCGAGAGAAAGCAACTATCGCAAGATGAATTAGGACACCGGGCGGGTTATTCGCGGAACTACATCGGTCTCCTTGAGCAGGGAAAAACCTCACCCTCCGTCCGCGCTCTGTTCAACATCGCCACTGCTCTGGGAGTAAGGCCGTCGTTGCTCATCCGGCGTGCCGAGGCTTTCACATTGTCGCTGTCAAGATCCCGCTAGCGAACCCGACTACGGATGACCAAGTATCGAGCGGAGCCGTACCTTCATCATCATCTCCGACGGTGACTTGCCATTTGTGTCGAGTCATTTCTCAAAATCCAGAATGCGACACGGTGCTCACGGCCGGCTGCTGGACCCGTATTGTCAAGGCGTGTCCTCGCCCAATCTGCACCGACCTAGAAGGCCACCTTGCATATTCGTCTTTTGTTCGCCTATTATGAGGGCGCGAGGCGCAACGTGGGCCTGAAAATCATCGGTCTCGAAGACCATCCCGACTGGCCCAAGATGGGCCCGTCTCTACTCATAGCCACGTGCCTCATCCTCGCGATCAGGACGGCGAAGTGGGCAGCGCGGTCAGAGTCGACCGCGAGCAACATGGACCTCGAAAATGAAATCGATCACGCCGCACATCTGGCTGGCCGAGTCCTGGCGAAGCTCGTCGCCCGGAATCCGACGATCTTCCCGAATGCGAAAAGTCCCCGGTACGAAGCCGACGGGGAGGACGAGCCAAAGTGACCTCGCGGGGGTTACTTGTGCTATGGCGATGTTACAACAGCTATCTTCGCGGGCATGAGTTAAGCGCCATTCATTCATTGACTTGCCTTACCGCTGCCCCTAAGATTCGGGCCTATGATCGGCCAAACCATCTCCCATTACCGCATCGTGGCCAAACTCGGCGGGGGTGGAATGGGAGTGGTCTACAAGGCCGAGGATACCGACCTTGGCCGATTCGTCGCTCTCAAATTCCTGCCTGATGATGTAGCGCAAGACCCGCAAGCGCTGGAGCGTTTCCGCCGCGAAGCTCGTGCCGCCTCGGCGCTCAATCATCCCAACATCTGCACGATCTACGAAATCGGCAAGCACGAAGGGCGATCCTTTATCGCCATGGAGTTCCTCGATGGCGTGACCCTGAAGCACCGCATCATGGGCCAGCCGATGGAAACCGAGCTCATCCTAGATCTCGGCACAGAGATAGCCGACGCGCTTGACGCTGCGCACAGCGAAGGCATTGTTCATCGTGACATCAAGCCGGCCAATATATTCGTTACGCGGCGCGGACATGCCAAGATTCTCGACTTCGGTCTGGCGAAGATGATTATCAAAGCCGGAAGCAGTAGCGGCGAATCGGAAACGGAGCTGGCATCGTCCGACGCCGAGCACCTGACTAGTCCGGGAGCGATGCTGGGTACCGTCGCCTACATGTCGCCGGAGCAGGTCAAAGCCAAAGATCTGGACGCACGCACTGATCTGTTCTCTTTTGGAGCGGTGCTCTACGAGATGGCGACAGGCAAGACGCCGTTTGAGGGTTCCAGCTCCGGTGAGATCTGCAGCGCCATTCTCCGCGACGAGCCGCGTCCGACGTCGCAGCTGAATCCGGAAGCCCCTCCGGGACTCGAAGCGGTTATCGCTAAGGCGCTGGAGAAGGACCGCAATCTCCGCTATCAGCACGCCTCAGAGATGCGCACCGATCTGCAACGGCTGAAGCGCGATACGGAAAGCGGACGCCGCGTGGCGGCAAGTTCGGACCTCGCAGCCGCGAAGCGGGAACCGCGTGTCGTTCAGCCGAAAAAACTCTGGCGCGTTCTCGGTCCGGCGGCAGCCTTTCTCGTGGCTGCCCTGATCGCAGCCGGGCTCTACTATCGCACCCATCACGCGCAGCACCTCACCGACAAAGATACGATTGTCGTCGCTGATTTTGCCAACTCCACTGGTGAGCCGGTTTTCGATGACACCTTGAAGCAGGCTCTGACCTCCTCTCTAAGGCAATCACCGTTTCTGAATGTGCTGTCGGATAGGAGGGTGTCTCAGACGCTGCGGCTCATGACACGCCCCGCGACTACACGCCTTACACCGGAACTCGCTCAGGAGGTCTGTCAACGCACGAACAGTAAGGCATGGATCGAAGGCTCCGTCGCCCGCATTGGCAGCGAGTACATGGTTGGCCTAAAAGCTCTGAACTGCCAGAACGGAGATATTGTCGCGCAGGATCAGGTGACGGCCGCAAACAAGGAGAAGGTTCTCGACGCGCTGGGCGAGGCGGCGAGCAAACTGCGTGGCGAACTTGGTGAATCCTTAATAAGCGTGAAGAAGTTCGACGTCCCACTCTCGCAGGCCACGACGTCCTCACTGGAGGCTTTGAAAGCAGCAAGTCTGGGCAGCAAGACTCTGCATGAAAAAGGAACTGCTGCAGCATTGCCATTCTTCCAGCATGCCGTCGAACTCGATCCCAATTTCGCGAGTGCCTACGTTTCCCTCGGCAAGATGTATTACAACTCTGGCCAAGGCGACCGCGCCAACGAAATGTTCAGGAAAGCCTATGCTTTGCGCGAACACACAAGCGAACTAGAAAGATTCGATATCGAATCGATGTACTACCAGCGTGTGACGGGGAATCTGGAAGACTCGACGCGCGTGTTCCGCGAATGGCTCGCTAGTTACCCACGCGATGATGTTGCCTTGGGTAATCTGGCCATTGTCTACAGTCAGAAGGGGCAGTATGAGCAAGCAGCTGAACTCTTTCGTGAATCCCTGGAGCAGAACCCCAATGATGTGATTGGATACATCAATCTGGGCTGGGCTCTTATAGCTTCGAATCGGTTTTCTGAGTCCCGCAAGACTATCCAGGACGCCTTCGATCGCAAACTGGATGCAGAGCAATTGCATTATCATCTTTACAGCTTGGCATTTCTTGCTGGAGATGAGCGGGGAATGGCGGACCAAGTGGCGTGGTCCGAAGGAAAGCCCGAAAGTATTCCTCATTTTCTTTCGCGCGAATCCTCCGCCGAAAGCTACTCCGGACATCTCCGGAAGGCGAGGGAGTTGAACCAACGGGCGGCGGAATCGGCGGACAAAGGGACCGCCGCGTATTGGCGCGTGAAGGGAGCGCTTCGCGAGGCGGCTTTCGGTAATCTTGCGGAAGCCCGAGAGACCGCTCTTCGCCAGCCGACTTTGGACCGGGGTACCGAAGGAGTGGCAGCCCTCGGGTTGGCTTGGGCGGGGGACAGCGAACATGCTGAGTCCCTTCTGAATGGTCTTGCGGGACGCTTTCCGCAAGATACTTTGGTGCAGTCGGTGGTGCTGCCGACGGTGCACGCGCAGATCGAACTCTCCCGAAAAAATCCCGAGCGGAGCATCGAGCTTTTGCGAGCTGCCGCGCCGTATGAATTGACTGACGCTTCCCTGGGCGGTTGTATTTATCCCGCATATGTTCGCGGGGAGGCGTATCTGGCAGCGAACCAGGGCGCCGCCGCCGCTGCTGAATTTCAGAAAATCCTGGACCACCGCGGGCTGGTAGGAGAATGTGAAACGGGAGCGCTGGCGCATCTCGGAATCGCACGCGCCTATGCGTTGCAGGGCGATACCGTTAAAGCCCGCGCCGCGTACCAGGACTTCCTCACATTGTGGAAAGATGCCGATCCCGACATCCCCATCTACAAAGCAGGCAAAGCCGAATACGCGAAGCTGCAGTAGCGCATGTTCAGCCGCGCATGATCTGTCCGCTGAACGTCAATTGGCGAAATCAGGCGTGGCTGTTGAAAAAGTCCCTTGAAGTGCCGCAACTGACGAAATTGGGTGACCAGAAATGTATCCCGAGGTGGAGAAAATCGTTTATAAGGCATCCTAGCGCGTCGAGTTTTCAG
>Ga0181523_10000730_pt1 | contig 36979 bp, 29 predicted proteins | sample PEATcosm2014_Bin_43_FD_119752 | JGI IMG/M metagenome (GOLD analysis project Ga0181523, IMG submission 119752) | Peatland microbial communities from MTU Mesocosm Facility, Houghton, MI, USA - PEATcosm2014_Bin05_30_metaG | ecosystem: Environmental > Terrestrial > Soil > Wetlands > Peat | place... | reverse complement strand
TGAGTAGAAAAATAATATTAAATATAATTTTTTGTGAAGTTTTATAAAGTTGAATATTAGTATATAAGTGTGGGTGGGGGTGGGGGGGGGGGGGGGGAAGGGGGACATAAACCACTAGGTAATATCTCAACGGTAAACATCCAAGAATGAAGTCAAGCCAGAAGAGAAATAAAAAACCTCTCGCCGATCCAAGCCTCTTTAAGTCTGATTTCTGAAGCGCGAAGCGCCCCTTGCTAAAATATCTGTGGTCCTGCGCGTCGTTTGACTCGGTGTGGGGTTTCATACGGCGAAGAACGAAGAACGTTGGAGGTACCATGAAGCATCCCTTCCGCTTCGCCTACGGAATTCTCGCCTTCGCGCTGATCGCAGCAACGAATCAGACGGCAGCCGCGCAGCAACCTTCCGGCATACCCCAGGTTCAAGGCGCGCTCATTGGTCCGCGAGTTACGGTCTTCGATACCAGGAATCAATGTGAGCTCATCGACATTCCGGACGCGCCCGCACGCGCTTTCGTGGACTCCCAAGGCACGGTCCACCTGGTGAGCTCGCACTACGTCATGCGCGCCAGCATCGGGCCCACGCTTGAAACCGTCAAGCACAGCTGCGAAGTGGCCTATCGGTCCCATCACGATCCCAATCCCGCCGATTTCGACGACAACACCTGGCTCGATTCGTTCTACAGCATCGACGGCACAAACATCGTCGCTCTCGGACACATGGAATATCACGGCTGGGAGCATCCGGGTGAATGCTATGAACAGGGCAACTACTCGGCCGCCTGCTGGTATAACGGCGACACGTTTCATATGTCCAACGATGGAGGCTACCACTTCGGCTCATTCAAGCCGCCCGCCAACTATATCCTCAGCGTTCCGTATCGCTATATCGTCAACTCTGGCCCCGAGGGTTACAGCATCGATACCAACATCGTGAAGGCCGGAGATTGGTACTATGCGGTAGTTACGGGCTGGAGTTGGCCAGGGAACTGTCCTGTTGGGAATTTCAATTGTCTCGTTTACGGAGGCGCTGCTCCCATTCGCACGTCGGATCTCACCGATCCTACTTCCTGGCGCGGCTGGAACGGCCAGGACTTCAGCGTTACCTTCGACGATCCCTACCTGGGCCCGATCGCCGACCCCTTTGAACACATCTTCTTTCCGGTGCCGACCATCGTCTACGTGAACGCCATAAATTTCCACCCGGCATCGAATCTATTTGTGGCGACGTTATTCGATCCCTTCAACAACTACTATGGGCCTCCGGGGTTCTATCTCTCGACTTCACCGGATCTGATCAATTGGAGCCAGCCGACTTTGGTCGTCACGATCGCGCAGCTGCTCGCCAAGGAGCCGCCGGGGAATTGGACCTATGCTTATTTTTCGCTGCTCGATCCCGATTCCACCGACCCCAACTTCTCGACCATCGGCGACACTCCCTACCTCTATTACGTACGCTCCGACGCCAACGACTGCTGCTACGTACGCGTCTTGTACCGCCAGAGGATCAAGCTGAATTGGTCACAGGGAAGCCAAGTGCAATAGTGATTCGCGCACACAGCCTCGCCACAATAAAAAACCCTCTCAACAATCCGAGAGGGTTTGCGAACTGGTTGGAGAAATTTATGCTGCTGCGCGCACGACGTTGCCCGCTTGGAAGCCCTTTGGACCTTTGAGCAGATCGAACTCGACGGTCTCGCCTTCGTTCAGCGAGCGGTAGCCGTTCTCCTGGATGGCGGAGAAATGCACGAAGACATCCTCGCCCGTGGAGCGCTGGATGAATCCGTATCCCTTCGCCCCGTTGAACCACTTCACAGTACCCTTCTCTCTCACAAAGAAACTCCTTTCACCTCTTGCTAAGAGTTATTCTTCCGCCGCTTTTCTGTTTGCCTTGGGACCCGATACAAGGCAACCCCCTCGAAGGGACGGTAAGAATTTTGTACCAGCGTCGCCGCGCACGGACGAAACCGCACCAACAGAAACGGCTCCCCGGCATTTCATCGTGGGATTGCCCGCGACGAAATGCTGTGGAGCCGCAAGAACGAAGACGAAGGCGCGATATCCGACTGCACACAGAAACGTCAATCCTGCTGCTCGCCAACCGGGTCCGGCTGGCGAAGCACCAGATAATAGCAGGAAGATTGCGATTGGCAAGAGCTAAGTTACTGAAAACGGACATGACCCCGGCTCAAGCCCGACTCGAGCAAAGACTGCGCCGCTTGGACCCGAATCCGGCGCGCCTCGACGGAAAGCCGTAAGTATTTGATAATATTTGAGAAACCAGTGCCTTCTCTCACTCCCATCAAGCTCTCCGATAAGGCAGGCGCATCCGAATTTCGCGCGGCTCCGGCTGAAGGCATCGTCCGTTCCACGGCGCGTTATTTGCTCCGGACCGAAGTGCATACGTTTGCCTTCTCCGTTGCCGCCAACTCCATTTTGTCGCTCTTCCCGTTCCTGCTGCTGATGATGACGCTGATCCGCTACGTATTTCATTCCAAGGTGATGTACGGCGTAGTCGAGAGCTTGTTGCGCGACTATCTTCCGACCGGCCAGGAATTCGTGATCCGAAACCTGAATGCGCTGGTCGGTGCGCACCACCGGGCGCAAGTGTTTTCGCTGGTCATGCTGCTGATTACTTCGACGGGAATTTTTATGCCGCTCGAAGTTGCGCTGAACCGCGTCTGGGGATTTCGTAACAATCGCTCTTACCTGGGAAATCAATTGATCTCGCTGGGGCTGGTGTTTGCCTGCGGATCGCTCGCCCTGCTTTCGGTAGGACTGACAGCGGAAAACGTGCCCCTCGTGAAGAGGGCGCTGCACGGCTACGGCGCCTGGTATGTGACCCTGGCCGACTTTCTGACGATGAAAATCTTCTCGATCCTGGCCAGCATCGCGATTTTCTTTCTCGTCTACTGGCTGTTGCCGAACGGCAAGGTTCCAGCGAGGGGAGTGCTGCCAGCCGCGGTGATCATGGGATTGCTCTCCGAGGCACTGAAGTACGCTTATATCTTCGCCCTGCCGCGGCTGAATTTTGCGGAAGTGTATGGGCCGTTCGCCATCTCCGTCAGCTTGATGTTCTGGGCGTTTCTGTCAGGGATGTTGCTGCTGACTGGAGCCCATCTGTCGGCGCGAAAAATGTTGCGCGACTAAAACTTTCACCAAATTGTCAAGCGAGCGTGGTGCTTTCTCCCACCAGCCTGGCTATTGCCCATATTCGGTGAAGACAGCGGGGTTGGCTATTCCGGCGGCAGTCGCGGTGATGGTGACGGTTTCGTTAGGCACCGCCGGGAGCGTATAGAACTGGCTCGCCGTTCCATTAGTCCCGGTCACGACGGGATTGGCGTACAAGAAAACGCCTCCGGCTCCGCCGTCGCTGAAAGTAACATTGACGCCGGCAACGGGATTGTTGTACTGGTCGGTCACGAGCACCACGAGCGGCAGGGGCAATTGAGTTCCGTTAGGAGCGGTCTGGTTATTGCCGCTGCTGATGCTGATGTTGGCGGCGGTCCCGGATGTCGCGGTCTCGGTGAAGGTGGCGGGGTTGGTCACTCCGTTGGCGGTAGCTGTGATGGTAATGGTGCCCACGGTCGTCGGCAGCAAGTAAGTCTGCGAGACCTGTCCGGATGCGCCAGTGAGGCCAGGATTGGGGTTATAGAATGTGCCTCCGGCGCCGCCATCGCTGAAGGTGACGCTGACATTAGGCTCAGGATTGCCGAACTGATCGGTCACCTCGACGGTGAGCGCCTGCGGCAATTGCGTCGCGACAGTCGCGGACTGACTATTGCCGCTGATGATGGCCACGATGGCCGGCGGTCCGGGTAGGGCGCTCTCAGTGAAGGTGGCCGGGTTGGTTACTCCGGTGGCAGTGGCGGTGATGGTGACCGTGCCTGCCGCCACGGGAAGCGTATAGGATTCGGTCGCCGTTCCATTGCTTCCGGTCGCGACGGGATTAGGGCCGGAGAACGTGCCTCCGGCTCCGCCATCGCTAAACGAGACGCTGACGCCGGAAACCGGGTTGTTGTAAGCGTCGGTGACCAGCGCGGTTAGAGCTTGAGTCAATTTGGTTGCCACCGGACCAGACTGATTATTGCCGCTGGTGACGGCGATATTGGCGGCGGGGCCGACCACGGCATTTTCGGTGAAGTTCACGCTCTTGAGTCCCGACGACGAGGCCGTAATGGTGACCTTCCCCGTTTTCGGACCCATCGTGTACTGGACCGTGGCATTTCCATTCGAACCGCTGACGACCGACGTGGGACTGAAAGTCCCGCCCGCACCATTATCCGTGAAGTTTACGGGCACTCCCTGCACGCCAAAGCCCTTGGCATTTTCCGCCCTTACCACAATAGGCGCTGGCAGCGGGGCATTCGGTGGGGTGGTCTGGTTGTTTCCGGAAACAATGACCAGCGATGTCGCAACTCCCGTCGTACTCGTTTCGCTAAACACAGCATTGAGATACCCCGGGCTCGTGCATGTGATCGTAATGTTGACCGCCTTGGCGGGAAGCGTGTAACTGTAGGTTACGGTTCCGGACGAATTCGTCGTCTGCGTTGCGCTGGGAGAGAACACTCCTCCCACTCCCCCGTCTTTGCAGGTGACAACTACCCCGGCCATCGGATTTGCAAAATAGGCATCAGTGGCCACGACACTCAACGGAACGGGCAAAATTGTTTTCTCCACACCTGTCTGATTATTCCCCGTCCCCACCGATAGCAACGGCAGGAGCCCGTATACCTGCAGGGCGGCCGACCCGCCGACATATACCTTGCCGTTAGAAATGGTCGGAGTTACGAAGCGCATGACGGGAAGCAACTTATCCCGTGCTTTCAGCGCTTGCGTGCTGTTCCAGAACTCGTTCGCGAGGTTGGTTGGATCGAAGGCATACAGGGCTGGGGTGCTGTGCTGGATTGCCCAGAGGATTCCGTTTGTGTTCTCATTCGCCGTGATCGAGGTGGAAGCTGGACCGTTGCCTGTAAACTTGATCGTGGTCTCTGAAACCGGCTGCTGCGTGAGCAGTCCATTGACCAAAGAGAACTGCTTGATGTAGTCCGCTTCGCCCGCCACATACACGCTGCTGTTCCAATACGAAGGCACGCCGGTGAGTTCACTTACCACTGCCTTGGGAAGTTCCTGGATGACATCGTCAGTAGTCGAGTTGTATTGCCCCAGATTATCCCGGTTGACCAGATAGAGAGTGCCCTGTTTACCTCCCGCGACCAGTTCGTGCGGGTAATTGCCGGGTTGGTCGGGCAGAATCAGGGGCCCAGCCGAACCCAGATCCAGGTCTTCGTTCGCGAGTGACTTTTGGTTGTAAGGTGTGAAGTAGTCCACCATGCCAAAAACATTCCCGTTCCATGTCATCTTCAGCACGGTATCGCCAAAGTCGTTCTCTCCCGTAGGCCCGTCAAATGTGCCATTTGCGGTGGCCACATAAATGTAGCCCTGCTCGTCCACCGCCGGACCGCTTCCGCCTTGCCAGATTGAGCCGCGCGTCCCATCGGGAGTGATCAGGAACGCATACTCCTGTTGCAGATTTTGGGAGTTGTAGGCAAAGAACCACCCGTTATAGGCGTATTCGTCGCACCCGTTTCCGCCGAATCCGATGTAGAGCACACCGTTGTCCAACAACAGCGCCGGACGCTGCATTTGATAGACGGGATTAAACGTTCCCGATCCATTCTTGGACGGCGCCGTGCCGGTAATGATCACCGGGCCTCCCAAAAGTTCGCTGCCGGTGGTGATGCTCAGGGCATGCAGACTGAAGTTGCGGACTACGTTGGGCTCTGTCCCGGTTACGGTCTTGGCCACGACGTAAAGCGTGGTCAATCCCGGATCGATCACCGGCGTGCCCATGATTCCAATCTCGGAGTAGTGGGTCCCGGTACAGCCATAGTCGGCAATCGGATCGGGGGTCCCGCCATCGTCCAGGTTCACCGACCAGATTGGATTAGCGTCATTGCCCTGCATGCTGTCGGCATCAAAGGCGTAGACGGTGTTGTTCTGCGTGGCGACGTACACAACGTTGTGGACGAGGCCATCGTTCATCATGATCTGACTGACGTAGAGCGGTTGGCCGACGATCGCCCCGTCAACGTTGTGCGTGAAGAGCAGTCCGAAATTATTGACGTTGACGCTCGCAGGCGTCAGCAGCGTCTCATTCGCATTCAATCCCGAGCGCGTAGTGTCGTTGTGCTGAGTCAGAACATTATTCTGTCCCCAAGCCGGAAAACATCCCAGGCAGAGGACGAAGAAAATAACGGCCACCGTTCTAACCCGCTGTGAGTGCGGCATTCGGCTTCCTACTCTACGGCTCAGATTCTTATTTGGCTGGCTATGGAGAACTGCAGATACAACTCGGACTCGCATTATACTCCCGACCACTTGGAGATCGTCTGTGGAAAATCGCTCTCGGCGAGCAAGATTCGTCGAGGTACAAGCGCCAGTCTCAACCGCGATCAGCGCACCTGGTCATGCATCAGATTCAAAGGGGGAAGGAAGTACTTTTGAACTGCAACTCATTTTTCCATATCAGCCGCCGAACGGCAACCGCACAACCGTACTTATTTTCGGCATTGGCCGTAACCGCAAAGCCCGTTACCAATGGGGGGTTTGGAGGTATCGATCACAGATCATACTTTCCAGCGAGTTGCGGACTGTGCAAAACTTTTCTCCACAAAGGCAAAAACCTTGCGAGGCTGAACGCGGAAGATCGGCTCTCCCATGCTCCGCGGGTCCATCTTGTATTTCTTCTTGTAGGCGATTGCGATGTGCTCCAGCGACGCCGCATCCTCGACTTGAGTTGCCAAGCCCTCGACGACCACCGCTTCCTGGCCATCATCGTTTGCAATCGTACACGCGGGATTTGCGGCGAGGTTTTGCCCTTTGCGGGATTTGCGCCCAGTGGAGAAAAAGAAAGCGTCGTCGAGCCACACTCCCCACACCGGCATGACATGCGGTCGTCCCTCACCAGCGTGAAGGTCCGCGTGGATCGTGGCCACCCAAAAGGTCCGGCAGCGATTCATCTTTCTCGCAACCCAGGCCCACGGTAGCAGGCCCTCGCCGTCTTCGGCTCCAACAATGCCATAGCCAGGCGCAAACGGACGATCCGCCTTAGGCTGTGGCTTCGCCCTCGTCTTCGGCCGCTTCGAAGGCCGCGCATTCATGTAAGAAACTCCTTGACCCGTGAGGCGCGGGCGTCCCCGCACCACCCTAATTCTTCTTCAGCTCCTGTACCGCCCTGTAGGCCTGATCGATAGCGCAGTCGGTGTACGCATACGCGTCGGCATCGGCGTTGGCGATGGCGATCCGCCCAAATGGTTTGCGCGCCACCTGGCATGGCGTCTCGCCGCCTTCCAGCCAAAACTGGTCGAACAGCGAATTGTATTCATAGGCGTAGCCGTGCGGCCAGCGGTTGACCGTGATTTCCAGGATGTCGCGCGCCGGATCGAATCCGCCCGGCCCCAATATCCGCAGCAGCTGCTCGCGAATGTTGCGCTCGTATGTGTCGAATGTCGTGCTGTAGAGCTGGATGCGCCCCAGCTTATGCTGCTCGCGCGCCGGGCGTCCCGGCTTGCAGGCCGCCTTCATCATGTGCACCACGATTGGCTGGTCCGGCTTTTTCGTGCATTCGTAGCCACCGATGCTGACCGGAATATCCAGGTTCACGCTCGTGTGATACATGCCCGGACAGTAGATCGCGCTCGTATTCAGCTTCTCAAAGGCCTTCCAGTTGCGCACCAGCACGTTGTTGTAGAGCAGCGGAACTTTCTGCGCCGAAGCCAGCGCTTCTTTCTGCGCGTCCGGTAATTCCTGCGCGATGTATGGAATCACCACATGCCAACACGCCAGAATACAGTTCGCGGCACGCACCGTCTTGAGTTTCTTCTCCGTGAAGTAGCTGACTTCCACTTCCTTCGCCGAACCCGGATCGCCCCGGTGCTTTACCTTGACCACGGTGCTGTTCAGCCGGATGCGCGTCGGAGAAGATGGCTGGTCGAGCTTTGCATAATCCGCCTTCGCGAGCACCACGTCGGTGGCAGAACTTCCCGGAATCGCCGCCGGGATCAGCATGCGCACCAGCAGCCGGGCGATGTTGGCCACGCCATCGGGGTAGTGAAAAAAGTATTTGTCCGCCTCGGCGTTGCGAATGCAATCGCGATTCATCCCCTTGCCCGGTGTGGGATCGAGCTTGAGGCCGTTGAACCCCGGCAGTTCCAGGCCCCAGGCGTCCTGCGCGGCAACCGCATCAATACCCACGCCAAACAGGGGGTGCGGAAAGGCTTGCAAGAGCTTCACAATTTCGTCGCTCACGCCGACCGTTTCGGTCAGGTACCTTGCATAGCTCATGCGAGCCAGGCGCGCTTTCTTTTCGTCGGAGCTGAGACCGGGAAAATAATCCTTTTTCTCCTTGAGAAGCCGCTGAAAATCTTCCTTGGCTTTCGTCGAGAATGGAACTTCTTTCAGAAACTCCTGCCAGCCCGCTTCGCTGGCCTCGTCGTTGAGACCGCTTTCGTCGCCCCCGGTATGCACCGCGTTCAGGACCAGCTTGTCGTTCCCAAACGTTTCCTTGTCGAAGAAAATGCGCGGCTTCAAACCCAGCGAACGGTAGAGATCCTTGCTGACGTACTTGGGATATGAAGGCACATCAATGCCGAGTTCTTCGATCAGCGCCTTGGCGACCGCGCTATAGGGCGCCGGGCTTTCGATGGAATAGGTGCCGCCGAATCCCAAAATCGTGCGGCCGCCCGTGCGTCCCGTACGGAATTCGTTGCGCTTGGCGTGCCCGCCGAAGTCGTCGTGGTTCTCAAGAATCAGGATGCGCGCCCTGCCGCCGGCAGCTTTGCGGAAATAGTGTGCCGCGGCGAGTCCGCTGATGCCTCCGCCCACAATCGCCAGATCGTAAGATTCGCCCGTGTCCACGGCCTTGGGAGCGTCGTCCCAGAAAGCTCCATCGCGGACTTTGTGCATGGTTTCGAACGACCCGACGTGGTCGCCGCGCAGGCCGGTCTTGCCGGGAGGATAGTAACCGGGGACGTCCTGCAATTCCAGATCAGCGGCTGCCGCGGCCCACATTTCAGGCGGAACGAAGCTAGGAAAGACCCCTGAAACGATGGCTGGAACGACGGCTGCTCCCGCCGTCAATACCACTCCATTCAAAAAATCGCGGCGCGTGATCTTCGCGCCCATCCCCAGTATTCGGTCACGTTCCTTTTTCACTTGAAATGACTCAGAGTCGCCTGACACAAAGCCCTCCGGCGAGGCAGTGTATCACCGCAGCGCCGCTAATGCCCCCATCCCTCGGTCCGTTTCCGCGCAAGCTGGGAGTCGAGATGACAGATGACAGTGGTTGAAAGGTATGGGCCAGCAGCTACCCGATCTTAATCGCGGTGTCGGGCGCCTGAAAGGCGACCTTGTGAGTGCCATCGCAGAAAGGCCGGTTGGCGGACGCGCCGCAGCGGCAGAGGGAAAACGCCGTCTTGCCCGTCAGGTCGTACTTGTTGCCGTCGGCGTCCACCATCTCGACAACGCCGTTGGGATCGTCTATGCGCAAAGGACCGTTCTTGCGCACCGTAATCGTGACTTGCGCCATGAAACCTCCGGTGGAAACGAGCAACTTTCAAACTATCGCACCAGAGAAAAAGTTGCCAGTCGCCAGTTGCCAGTTCTCAGGCTGCAGTACCGAAACCCAAAACCGGGAGCGTCATCTTCGCGCCTCGACTTTAACTGCGAACTGAGAACTCGGAAGTGGCTTTCGCCACCTGTCTACGGCTTCAAACCACAGCATTTTCGTCCACTCATCGAAAGTGGTTTTCGCCCATTCACGGGTCGTCCACCAGGCTATGCCGAATTGGGCCGGATTGCGGGCCGCAGCCACGCTGATCTGATATTGCGGCAGGCGATGGCGAAAGATCGTCAAGGCGCGGCGGCTGTGATAGTCAGAGGTTACGATCAGCACCCGATGTGCGCCCACAGACTGCAAGCATCGGTTTACGTCGTCGACCTCAGCGAAAGTAGACAAGCTAACGATCGGGCACACCGATACGCGGTGGCTTTCCCCTAGATCATTGATGTATCTCTGCGCGATGTCAGTGAGACGCTGATCGTAGAGCGGTTCTCGCGTCTCAACATCCAGAAACACGCGTGGCGCCACTCCCTGGCGCAGCAGTTCGATCGCGAGCGCCGGACGAACGTTCGTTTCCCCGGCCAGCACCACGATGGCGTCGGCCGGTTCCGGTTCGTCCGCTACCAAAAAGCGCGCCGCCTGGCTTGTCAGTGCAGCCAGGATAGCGACAAAGAACAGGACTATGAGCAGCCGTCGGACTCTCATCTCATTTGATGTTACTAAGAAAACCGCCGCGGCGGCGATTTCGATTACGATAGTAATCAAAATCGCAATTGGCGCAGCAATAATCGCATTAGAATCGCGAGAGAATCATCGTGGCGACGCACCTTCCGCGGCTTAAGCGCGGACTGCGATGCTAGAATTATGATTGCCCTTATGAATACTCAGCTCACCGCTTCTTCACTGTTTACCGACTTGAAAGGCCGCATCGACGCACGCCAAGCTCGGGTCGGAATCATCGGCCTCGGCTACGTCGGCTTGCCGTTGGCCCTGCTCTACAGCGAGCAGAAGTTTCCCGTCACAGGTTTTGACATCGATCAGCGAAAAATCGATACTCTCGCCAACGGCGGCACCTACATTTTCCGCATCACTCCCGAGGAAATAGCGGCGGCCAAATCGAAGGGCTTCAAGGCCACGGCCGACTATTCGCAGATTGCCGCCATGGATGCGATCATCATCTGCGTCCCCACTCCGCTCAACGAATATCACGAACCCGATCTGAGCTACATCACCAACACCGCTCACGCCGTAGCGCCCTATCTGCGCGCCGGTCAGATCGTCATCCTCGAAAGCACCACCTACCCCGGCACCACCGAAGAAGTCCTGGTTCCGATTCTCGAACAGGAGAACAGGGCCGGCCTGAGGGCTTCCCGCACGGGTTCAGCCGGAGACAGCGATTTCTGGGTGGCGTTCTCGCCTGAGCGCGAGGATCCCGGCAACACCCAGGTGGCTCGTCACGACATTCCGAAAGTGATTGGCGGACTCGATCCTCAGGCTAGCGAAATCGCCGCCGCACTCTACGGTTCCATCTTCCGCCGCACCGTTCCCGTCTCCTCGCCCGCCGCGGCCGAGATGACTAAGTTGCTCGAGAATATCTACCGCTGCGTCAACATCGCGCTGGTCAACGAACTGAAGATGCTCTGCCTGCGCATGGATCTCAACATCTGGGAGATCATCGACGCGGCCGCCACCAAGCCTTTCGGCTTCCATCCGTTTTATCCCGGGCCCGGTCTCGGCGGACACTGCATTCCGGTCGACCCGTTCTATCTTTCCTGGAAGGCGAAGGAGTTCGACTTCCGCACGCGCTTCATCGAACTGGCCGGCGAGATCAACGTAGCCATGCCCTACAACGTGATCGCCTCCACCATCTCCGCACTCAATCGTCAGAAAAAGGCCATCAACGGATCGAAGGTCCTGATCCTGGGCGTGGCCTACAAGAAGGATATTGACGACCTGCGCGAATCGCCCGCCCTCACCATCATCGAGCTGCTGCAAAAAGAGGGTGCCCTCGTCAGCTATAACGATCCCTACTTCCCTTTCGTCGGCCGCGGCCGCAAGTACGACCTGCAAATGAAGTGCGCCTCGCTCGATAATCTCGGGCAGTACGACTGCGTGCTTATCGTCACCGACCACTCCGACTACGACTACAAGAGGATCGTCAATGAGGCCAATCTTGTAGTGGATTCGCGGAACGCCACCCGCGGTATTAAGAGCGACAAGATCGTGCACTGCTAGTGCGCGTGGTGGGATCGCGCTGGCACGCTGTTCGGGGCAATACCTTTCACAAATTGTTATCCCGAGCGGAGCGATGACAAAGTCCAGCCGCGATTTTTTGCGTCCTCTGCAGACGCTCGGACCTGCAGCCTTGTGCTAGTATTTCGCGTTGGCACGAAGCAGCGTCCGCGTTGCTCGCTGCATCTCTATGGTGTGCCGATGACGGTGTGCCAATGAAAGATACGCTCGGAATCTTGCTCGCTGGAGGCGCCGGCGAGCGCCTTTATCCGCTAACCCGCGATCGTGCCAAACCGGCCGTGACCTTCGGCGGCATCTACCGCATCATCGACATCACGCTTTCCAATTGTGTCAACTCCGGCCTGCGCCGTGTTTTTATCCTGACGCAATACAAAGCACTCTCGCTGAATCGTCAGATCCGCGAAGGCTGGAACATCTTCGGCCGCGAAATCGGTGAGTTCATCGAAATCCTGCCCCCCATGAAGCGGGTCAGCGAGAACTGGTACATGGGGACGGCCGACGCGGTCTATCAGAACATCTATTCCATCGGCTCCGAGCAGCCCAAGTACGTGATCATCCTCGCCGGCGACCACATCTACAAAATGAATTACGCTCGCATGCTCAAGCAGCACCAGGATGCCGCCGCCGACGTCACCGTCGCCACATTGACGACCGACCCGGATGAATGCCGCCGTTTCGGCGTCGTCGACATCGACCACGAGCATCGCATCACCGGTTTCCTGGAGAAACCCAAGCAGACCGAGTTGCGATCGCCTTACGATCCGACAAAAATTTCAGCATCGATGGGCATCTATATTTTCAACACGGACGTGCTCATTCCCGTGCTGCTCAAAGACGCCGAGGATCCCGATTCGAGTCACGATTTCGGCAAGAATATTCTGCCCAAGATGCTCGGAGACTACCGCGTCTACGCCTTCAATTTCGTCGACGAAAACAAAAAAGAAGCCCTCTATTGGCGCGATGTGGGCACGCTCGAAGCCTACTACGAAGCCAACATGGACCTGGTTTCGGTCTCTCCCGTGTTCAATCTTTACGATGAGGCATGGCCCATCCGCACTCACCAGCGCCAGTATCCGCCCGCGAAGTTCGTGTTTGCCGAGAGCGGACGTACCGGCCACGCTCTCGATTCGCTGGTTTCTTCCGGGTGCATTATTTCTGGCGGTTCCGTCCAGAATTGCGTGCTGTCTCCGGACGTGCGCGTCAACTCCTACTCCGAGATCGAGAACAGCATTCTGTTCTCGCACGTGAATGTGGGACGCAGTTGCCGCATCCGCAAAGCCATCATCGACCGCGACGTGCACATTCCCGAAGGCACCACCATCGGCTATGATGCTCAAGCCGACCGCGAGCGCTACTTCGTCACCGACGGCGGCATCACCGTCGTAACACGCGATTACTCCCTGTTTGAAAACCCGGTGACTGTAGATTACTTCACCAGCGAGTAGGGATCAGTTCTCAGGTAGAAAGCTTGGGCTTCCGATGAGAACTGGGAACCGAGAACTGTCTTCCGGTACACTTTTCTACTCTATGTCCCTAAGTCTTCGCCGCCTGTTCAAGAAAGAAAAGCAAGAACGCCGCATCCTGCGCCAGATCGAGCGCACCGGCGATCAGCTGCAGCCCGAATATCATCGCCCCACGCCAGAGTGTTCGCACCCGGAGCGCTGGCGCATGTTCGATTCCATGACCGCCGAGGCCGAGGTGCTCGAGTTTCTGCGCACCGTCGTGACCACCATCAAGCCGGAACTGGTGGTGGAGACCGGAACCTTCAGCGGCATCAGCACCCTCTGGATTGCCGAGGGACTGCAAGCCAACGGACGCGGGCGCGTCGTTACCTGCGAGTTCGACTACGAGATATACGAGAACGCAAAGGCACGCATCCAGGCTTCCGGACTTGCCGGGTGGATTGAACTGCGCAACGAATCCAGCCTCGATATGAAAGTCGAGGGCACCATTGACCTCCTCTTCAGCGACAGCGACATGGCCATCCGCGAGCAGGAGATTCGCCGCTTTCTGCCGCAGATCAACCCCCACGGCCTGATCCTGATGCACGACGCCAGCTCCCATTTGAAAATCGTCCGCGAGGCCGCGCTGAAACTCGAACGAGACGGCCTGATCTCGGCCGTGCTCTTGCCCACCCCGCGTGGGCTGGTCGTGGCGCAGAAGCGGGAAGGAAGAAAGTAGAGAATGACTACGAGAGAAGTCCGCAGCCATCCTCTCGCTGAGAGCGGGCTCGGCCTAGTGGCGAGTGGCTCTCTGAAGTGGGAAATGTTCTGCCGGTGGCTAGCTGTAGCTGTTTTTGCAGTGTATGCGGTTTTGCCGACCAAGAATTACTACTGGGATGGCGTTTCTTTCGCTCAGGATATCGAACAGGCTGGTCGATTTGGATCGCCGTCCTTTTGGCTCAATCTTATCCGCCCGAATCACCTTCTCTACGACAGCATCGGCTATTTTGTGTGGACCGCGCTGCGCGGCCTCGGATTGCAGGTCCGGGCCATCGCAGCGCTTCAGGCAATCAACATGGTTCTGGCTGCGGTATGCGTCTACATACTCCAACGCACTCTTCTCCGCCTAACGCAGTCGGTTTACCTAAGCACGACGTTGACCTTGCTATTTGCTTTCTCGGCAATTTTTTGGAGGTTTGCCACCGACGCCGATGCCTATATTCCAAGTGTCCTCTTTCTCGTGGCCTCCTTCCATGTTTTGTGCACAAGTTCGAAGTCTCAGCCTCTACTGGTCGGGATGCTGCACGCGAGCGCAATGCTCATTCATCAGCTTGCCATCTTCTTTTTTCCCGCCGCTGCGTTAGGCGTCTATTTGAAGGGTGGCCGTCGAAACTTGCTGCAGTATTGTGCGCTTGCAGCCGGAGTCACGCTGCCCGCGTATTACACCGGGTTTTGGCTCCAGCAACGTTCTACCGGCATGGGCACTTTCTTGCGCTGGCTTACCTTTCATTCGCCGGATGTGACGTTCACATTCACGCTGTCCAAGGATCTGGCTATCACGTTGATGAATTATCCGCGGTTGTTTTTCGGAGGTACGGCACATGTGCTTCAGTTCTTCGGACCGTTCATGCTGGTGACGCTCCTCCTGCTTGCGATAGCGTTGGCTGCGTTGCTGACTCGCACCCTTCGCCACCGGGACGAACTGCGGCGGCTGCAACTCAGGCTTGAGCCAACTTTACCGCTGCTGGTCGCTGTCGTCTGGTTAGCCCCGTACGTTATCTTTCTCTTCCTTTGGTTGCCCTCGAATACTTTCTACAAGTTGTTTTGCCTGCCCGCTATCGTCGTCATTATTGCCTACGTCGTGAAGAGCTATCAAGGCCCGCGCCGTCACCGGCTGGCCCTGCTGGTCGCGACCATGGCGCTAGCGAATCTCGCTTTCTATATCTTCCCCTATTCACGTCCGGATTATCACCAGGCGCTGAGGTTTGCCCACCGGATGGGTAGTGTGTGGTCCGATCATACCGTGGTCTACTATAGCGACTTCATCGTGGACGACTGGTTCATCCGCTATTTCAATCCGCGCACAACCTGGAAACAGATCGATCCGGCAAAAGGCGTGGCGAATTTCACTCAAGACGCGGACCGTGATCTCGCCGCTGGAAACGAGGTCTGGGTAGATGGCCCAACGGCAGCAGCGCTCGCCCAGAGTTGGCCCGGCGTCACCGCGCACTTCGATGCCGCACAGAAGGACGAGTTTCCGAAGCATCCGATTCGCTTCTACCGTTGGAGCAAGCAGGGCCCACGCCTCTGAAGGTGATGCGACTTTCTAATGCTTCGCCAAATCTTCCGCCAGCAAATGCGCCTTCTCCGCCAGCGTGTTCGCCCTCTGCACATCGCCTTCCCTCAACGCCGAACGGGCGCCCTCCATATAGTTGCGGATCTGTCCCACCGTCTCCTGCCGTTGCGCGTCCAGCGTGCGTTCCGCTAGTTGTTTGAGCCGGTCGCCGGTTAAGCCCAGCAACCGTTCCGCGTTCTGGCGTTGGCGGGTAGCTTCTGCAGGAGTCATGCCGGGCACAATCTGCGCGGTGGGCTCGCTCGCTCCACCCTCGCGAACCACGATCTTCCGCGTGCCACCATCCGGCGCGGGGGCCGTACGCTTGCGGCGTTTCGTGGTTACACTCGCTGAGCCAGTGCTCGCTGGTTCAGTGTTGGCTGAACCAGCAGTCGTCTTTTCGTTCACAGCGCTCTCTGGCGCCTTTTTCTCCGCAGGCGGGGTGGCTTCTGCGGGAGCGGGCGCAGCCGGAGCTTGTCCCGCAGCCGCGAAACTCAGCCCCACCGCAATCGCGAGCCCGCAGGTAAGTCGCATAACAGTCACAAAAAGATTGTTCCCCACCCGCGCAGAGAACGCAAGCTGGGCGCTTCGTCCACCCCCATGTGAAACCGGGGAAGCTTCCGCTTCCCCGGCTGGTGTTTTGGTTTGATTTCAGTCTTACTCGGTGCTGCCGGCGGCAGCCACCGCGCTGACGGATTCGTTCTCCGGTTGCAGGATGACGCCATCAAATGGAGTTGCGCCCACAAAGCGTCCGCCAATAACGCTGACCCGGCGCAGCGGGAATCCGCTGTCGGGGCCGTGTTGCCAGGAGCGTCCACCGTCGCGGCTTTCGAAAATCACGCCGGTCGCGTCGCTCGTGGCCAGCAGACGTTTGCGCGTGGAATCGAAGCTCACGGAAGTGATGTCCTTGCTGGGCAGGCCGTTCACGACATGCTCCCAGGTCGCCCCGCCGTCGCCACTGCGAAACGCACCTTCGCGTGCGGCGATCATGATCTCGCTATCGGAAGCGATGGCCGCGCTGCGAATGCTCACCACATACGAGGGCAGGCCAGCTAGCTTCCAGGTAGAGCCGCTGTCATTCGAGACCAGCACGCTGGCACGCGTTGCCGCGACCACCGTAGAACCTTCGGCTCTCACCGAAACGAAATCCGTTTGTCCTAGAACCGGTCCGCCCTTCCAGGTTTTACCCTGGTCGGTGCTCGAGTAGATCCCGGTCGTGGTTGCCGCCAGCCAGCGTCCGGAACCGAGTTCCAGGTCGTTGACGCGCGATACGAGTTCCTTCTTCTCGATGGATGTCTTGGTGACCGCTTTCTTCGTGCCTTTGCTTACGACCTTCGAAGTATGCTCGATCACCACGACGTTCATGGAATGCCATTCGCTGGCATTACGCTCCAGCGAATACACGCCGTGGTTGGTGCCGGCCACCAGCGTTCCGCTGGGAGCCTGTTTCAGCGCGAACACGTCTTTGCCGCCCAGGCCGGCCGCTTTCTGCAGCCAGTGTTGTCCGGCATCATGGGAATGGAAGACCCCGCCGTATTCGCGGTCGTTGACCACGCCGACATAGAGAGCGCTGGCATCTCTGTTATCGGCCAGAATGGCGGAAACATAGCGATGCGTGTAGCCCTTGTTAGAGGTGGTCCAGTTGGAGGCGCCGTCGGTCGACAGCATCACGCCGCTGCGATCGGTGGCGAGCAGCACATGATTGGAATCCCGCGGATCGACCATCACGTCGTTGACCACGACCTCGGGATTGCTCACCCGCTTCCAGGTCTTGCCCAGATCGGTGGTCTTCCATAGGCCTTCCGTAGTGCCGGCGTAAACGATGTTTTCGTTCGTCGGATCCTGCTTCAACACGCGGGTGCGGCGCGCCGAAAACGGTATGCCTTGAATCTTCGAAAACAGGTTGCCGGCGGTCTCGCTCTTGTAAATTCCCGAGCAGGCACTGGCGAAAACGACGGCGGGATTCTCATGGTCCACGATCACCGAAAACACATCGGAGTCGTCGATCATGCCCTTATTAATGTGTTGCCAGTTGGCGCCGCCATCGGAAGTTTTCCAGGCCAGGTGCCAGGTTCCGGCATAGACGGTGTTGGGATCTTGGGGATCGACCGCGATCGATTCAATGTTCTTGATGTCGGCGGAGTTCGCGGGCGACAGCCGCTCCCAGGTATCGCCATCATCTTTGCTGCGGAAGACGCCATCGAGCGCGCCGGCAACCAGGACGTGGGAATTACCCTTGAACATAGCCAGCGCGCGGATGGATTTACCGTGCATCGCAGGCAACGTTGTCCACGTGGCGCCGCCGTCGCGCGTGCGGAAAATCTCGCCGATCTGTTGGCCCGATACGCTCCACGCCGACACATAAATACGATTGGAATCCTGCGGGTCGATGGAGATGTGGTCGAGCACGTATTCGTCGCCACCCAGGCGGGCGAGGCGCGACCAGGTACGTCCGGCATCGTTCGAAGTGAACATCTGGCCGGTGCTGGTGCCGAGCAGAATGTGATCGGGATTGTGCGCGTCGTAAGCCAGGCTGCGCGCATCGCCGCCATCAGGACCTAACACCTGCCAGGGCCCGGAGGCCAGCAGAGCCGTACTCAAAAGGCTGACAGCTAGAAGCAACAAACCGGTGCGGAGAACGTTCCGTTTCCTTGTGAATTCCATGCGCGTAGATTGACCCCCGGCGAACAATATTCGCCTGCGTTCCAAATTAGACAAGGCTAGCACGGCTCCGACAAGGTTACCTAAGGGCAGAAAAATAGAAAGGCCGGTAGGGACAATCCCACCGGCCTTCCGTGCTCTTCCTACATCGGTTATTCGGCCTTTTTCGCCGCTTTCTTCTTGGCCACTGGCTTCGGATGATCCGGGACCGCCTTCACCTTCATCTCATCCACCGGGGTCGTGGTGCTGGCCTCGGGGAAGGTCGCGCCGGCCGGAACGATCCATTGTTCCGTCGTCATGGTGCCTTCGTTTCCGGTACGGGCCTCGATGCGGCTTGGGTCGATGTTCTGTTTCGCCTCGCCTCCCGAGATGTAGGCCTTCACGTTGAGCGCGCGTTCGGCCGCCAGGTTCTTACGCTTTTCCTTCGGATCGGCGTTCCCGACGACGACCAGCTTGGCGTCTGGATCCTGTTGCAGCTTCAGTGCAACATCATCCAGCTCCGCCTTGCAGGTATTATCGACGCGCCACGGCTTCTTGACGTTGGGGTATTGGCACTCGTTCACCTTGCTGGCTTGCGGTGGCGGCGGTGGCGGCGGTGGCGGATTTGCAACCGTCACCGAGCTCGAAGTCGAAGCGGTTAAGCCGCGCGAGTCGGTACAGGTAGCGCTGATGGTGATGGGACCCGACGAAGCTCCGGTCGTGTTCAGGGTGGCGGAGTTTCCGCTGCCCGAAATGCTGCCGCCGCTCGAGGTCCATCCACCTACTGTTACTGGGACGTTATCCGGACTGGTGCAGTTGCAGGCGATGTTTGCCGGCGTGCCGGCCTGGACCGACGACGGGCTCGCCGAGCAGGAAATCTGCGGCGGATTCAGCGGCTTCACCGTGAAGTTCGCGGTGCAACTGGCTACGCCGTTGTTCTTGGCTTTCGGATCGGTGACGGTGGCGGTGACGGCATAGCTGCCGGCAGCTGCTCCGTTGGTGTCGATGGAAGCGCCGGTATCCTTGCCTTCGATCTTCCCGCCGGTACTCGACCAGGCGTATTTCAGTGCGTGCTTGGGGTTGAAGTTGCTGGCATCGACGGTGGCGTGTATCGGTTCGCCGACCATGACTTCAGAGGGATGCACTGAGCAGGCCGCCGCGACGAGAGCTTCGGGAGCTCCGCCAAAATTGAACACCAGACCGGTCGTCAGGCGGACGCCGTTGAAAGTTTGACGTCGCAACGAGGGATCTTGAGGCGGCACGACGGCCGAGAAGTTTTCGCGCTGGAGCTGGTAGTCCGCTTCAAACAGCCGCAGCGAGACATTCTCCCAGAGTTTTAGATCCATGCCGCCGCCAAGAACCGCGGCTATGCCGTTGGTGCCTTGGGCAGTATTATAAGTGAAGCGTTGAACTCCGAGCAGCGTGTGCACGAAAAAGTTCACACCTTCACCGCGATAGGTGAGCTTCGGCCCGATGCTGAATGCATTGTCAATGTAGCCGTTGGAGCCGTTCTCCCAGTTCCCGCCGTAGTTGCCTTCCAGAGCCAGATTCTTGGTGAAATTGTAAGACACATTGGTGCCGGCGCCCTTCGGCGAAGAGGGTGCCTTGACGGCCAAGGGCGGTGTGCTGGTATCGGGAATATTGCCGCCCGGGTTGTACCACTGGTAGCCAATGAACCATTCCCATTGCGGTACTATGTCGTTCGACTGCGCTTGTGCGTTCAGCAAGGCGGGCGACGCAATCAGGACGAGGGCCAGGACGAGGGCGACACTCGCGCCTCTCCGGTAAGTTTCGTGACAAAGTGACATTGAGTTCCTCCGAATCAAATCCACTGCAGTCTATTTAATAGCACTGGAATCAACAAAGCCTTACGGCACGTAACGGATAGGCTGCATCTGGGAAACACAGAATTCTACAGCAAACGGGCATTTTTGCAATAGTTTAAGAATTGATAGGGTCATTTTATAGCCATCGCAGGCTCCATCTCCATTTTTTCTATACTTAAGGCTGCTCAAGATTCATCTCAAATTGATATTCCGCCTTCCGGTCGGGTTGCGGGGCAGCGCGCTTCCCTGAATAATGCTGGTTGGGGCCCGGGGCCCAGCAAATATGACACAGGAACGCGTACTGATCGTCGAAGACGAAGAGAACGAACGAACCGGGCTGGCCGAATTGGTCTCGGGATGGGGCTATCGTACCGACACCGCGGTTGACGGCGTGGAAGCTCTGGAAAAGATTCCCATCTTTGCTCCTGCCATCGTGATCACGGACGTTAAGATGCCCCGCATGGGCGGCATGGAACTGGTGGAGAAGCTGGCGGACCTTTCGCAGTCGGTGGCAGTGGTGATGGTAACCGCCCAGAAGGCGACTGACACCGCATTTCACGCAGGGCGGCTGGGCGTGCAGGACTACATCGAGAAACCGATCGACTTCCGGCGGCTGCGCTCGATCCTCACCAATATCGGCGAGATCCTGAACACGCGCACCGAAAACGAATCTTTGCGCCGCCGCTTGCGCGATAAAGGAGCGCTCGGCCTGCTGGTCGGCGCCTCTCCAGAGATGCAGGCGATTTTCCGGCTGATCGAGCAAGTGGCTCCAAGCACGGCCTCGGTTTTGATCACCGGAGCGAGCGGCACCGGCAAGGAATTAGTGGCGCGCACCATCCACGATCTGAGTCCGCGCCGCAACAAACCTTTCATCCCCATTAATTGTGCGGCCATCCCCGAAACGCTGATCGAGAGCGAAATTTTTGGCCACGAAAAAGGCGCATTCACGGGCGCGATGGAGCGCCGCACCGGCTGTTTTGAACTGGCCGAAGGCGGGACGCTGCTGCTCGACGAGATTGGCGAGATGCCGGTGGGCACGCAGGCAAAGTTGCTGCGCGTGCTGGAAGACCACAAACTCCGGCGCCTCGGCAGCAAGGTCGAAACTTCGGTGGACGTGCGCGTGCTCGCCGCCACTAACAAGGTCCCCGATGATGCCGTCGCCAACGGAGAACTGCGCCAGGATCTTTATTACCGCCTCAACGTCTTCAATATTCACATGCCCGCCCTGCGCGAGCATAAAGAAGATATCCGCGAGTTAGTGAAGAGCCTGCTCGCGGACATGAACCTGAAGCACGATCGCAAGGTGGCCGACGTGAGCGAGGCTGTGCTCAATATTTTCCAGACTTACTCGTGGCCGGGCAATGTGCGCGAGTTGCGCAACACGCTGGAACGCGCGGTGATCGTCTGCGAAAGCGGACTGGTCGAAACCAAACACTTGCCGCCGGGCTTTGGCCAGAGTGTGCGGCCGGTCGTGAACGATCCCGATGCCGTGCACCTGGGCGTGGGCACGACCGTTGGGGAAGCGGAGAAGCTGCTCATCCTGAAGACTCTGCAAGCCACGAATAACAACAAAACGCGATCCGCGGAGATACTCGGCATCAGCCTGAAGACACTCCACAACAAGCTGAAGGAGTACGGCCGGCCGCAGGATCAAGATGCAGATACGATGACGGCAGCGGAGGAGTGAGAAGCAGCTCTCAGCTCTCGCCTATCAGGAATGCTTGGTGGCGCTCGTGAGAGCCGATAGCTTCTTTGATCGATGACTCGCAAATTCATCATCGTGCTGGCGATCACCACGCTGTTCACTGCGCTGGTGGTGGGCTTTTCCTGGATTTACCTCTCGCAACTGCTGCGCCAGCGTTTGCTGTGGGCCGATGAAACCGCCTCCCAGCTCACGAACCAATTGGAATATGCCGCATCCAAAGCAGTACCCGATCTGACTAGCACGCGGGTTGACACCCAAAATCCCAAGGCCATGCGTGCTGCCATCGCGAATTATCTGCAGAACGACACCAATCTGAACGACATGCTGGAATCGGTTTGGGGAAATTCTCGCATCATCTACGACGCCGCCATCATTGATCCGAATGGAGTGGCGATTCTCGATACCAATCCGGCTCTGAATGGCAAGCCAGTCCCGGAGCGTCCCCGTTTGGCTGTGCTGCGCGACGCCGGCTTTCGCCGCCAACTGCACCTACTTTACGGTCCCGGCACGGTTTATGACGCGAGCATCGGCCTGGAACTCGACGGGCAAGCTTTTGGTGACGTTCGGGTGGGCGTCTCGACCGTTTTTCTGCGCAACGAACTGACGCCGAAACTGCAACAGGCGGCTTTCTTTTCGGTGGTCGCGATTTTTTGCTCGCTGGTGTTGGCGGCAGTGGTTTCGAATGTCGCGCTCGGCCCCCTACGAACGATCAGCCGGGACCTCGACAGCGCGAGCGCGGGCGATGTCTTGCCGGACGAGGAGAGCAGCGCCGGCGACGAAGTAGGCCTGGTATCGCTGAAGATCGCGCACCTGGGCCGCAAGATTCGCGATACCAACGAGATTTTTTCCGCGTTGAAGGACAACGTCGAGCAGGTGATGACCAAGCTGCAGGACGGGCTCATGCTGTTCACCCGCGATACGCGGGTAGTGCTGGTGAGCGCCTCGGCGGAAAAATTTCTGGGACGCCCGCGCCGCGAAATCTTGGGGCGTACGGCGGAGGAGATTTTCTCCGATGGAACCGTCCTGGGCGCGGTGGTTCTGCCCGCATTCCAGAAACAGCGGCCGCTGGTGCAGTACGACTTCGAAGCTGCCGATGGCCGGCGGGTTCAGGTGTCGCTCGACTTCATTCAGGAAAAGGGCACGCCGATTGGCGCGCTGCTCACCATGCGCGATGCCGAATCGGTGCGCCGGATTGAGGACGAAATTGAAATTTCGCGCCGCCTTTCCGCCAGCGGCCGTCTCACCCGGGGCGTGGCGCACGAGGTGAAAAATCCCATCAACGCCATCGTGCTGCACCTGCAGTTGCTGCAAAACAAATTGCAGCAGGACGATCCCGACACGCGCCGCCACATGGACATCATCGGCAACGAAATCCACCGCCTCGACCGCGTTGTACAGATTCTGGTGGACTTCACCCGTCCCCGCGATTTGCGGCTGGAGGAAGTGGACCTGCGGAAGCTTCTGGGCGAAGTATCCGTGCTGGCCGCGCCCGATGCCGCGCGCCACGGTGTGCGCGTGGTGCAGGAATTGCCCGATGATGATGACGCGCTGATGGTGCGAGTCGATTCCGACCTCATGAAGCAGGCAATTCTTAACCTGGTGCTGAACGGCGTGCAGTCCATGACGGCGGGAGGAACGCTAACGCTCAAGGCGCGGCGCGACGACGAAGCGATTTTCGCCGAAGTGCTCGACCAGGGCTGCGGCATATCGCCTGAAGCGCAAGAGAAAATTTTCGAACTCTACTACACCACCAAGGGCGACAAAGGTGGCAGTGGAATCGGGCTGGCGCAAACCTACCAGATCATGCAATGGCACTATGGATCGGTGGAATTCGATTCCATCGTCGGAGCCGGCACGACTTTCCGCTTGCGCCTGCCGGCAGCGGCAGCGAAACCAGATCGTCGCGAGGACGCGGAGATGACGGCATGAGTCCCGCCCGAACCACAGGCGGGCGAATCACAGGGAAGTCCGCAAGGAGTGAGACTGCCGATGATCATCGAAATGCGCACCTACAAAACCAAGCCCGGCAAGCGCGCCGAATTCCTGGAAATATTTCGTTCGAAGTCGATTCCGGAACACACAGAAATCGGCATGAAAATATTAGGCCAGTTTCTCTCCGTCGAAGACCCCGACACTTTTTTTATGCGCGGCTTTCCTGATCTTCCTTCGTGTGAGCCAATGAAAGCAAAATTCTATGAAGGGGAATTATGGAAGGGCGAACTGGAGAGCATCCTCATGCCGATGCTGGGAAAATATGAAGTCGTGCTGGTAGAAGACCCGGAGAATTTGGTTCACTGGTAGTGGACGGCGTGAGGTGCGATGACCGCCACATGCGCGGCGGAAGAACGAGCCACTATGAGAGCTTTGCGGCTGATCGCGGCGACCCTAGCTTTCCTGACGGCGGGTTCTCAATTGATCCCGACTTCTAGCGCACGCTTTGCAACGGACGCGGGATACCTCGGCTTCGATCGTAACGACTATCCGGGCGACTCGAACTTGAAGATTCTCCGCCAGACCTTCTCCTACTCCGGATACTGGTTAAACAATCCGCCGGGGGCGAAAACAAATTCTTGGATTGGAAAGCGAAAGATCCTCCAGGCCGCAGGCTTCGGCTTCCTCGTTCTATTCAACGGCCGTACTTACGCGGAGATCAAATCGGCCGGGGACGCTACCAAGCTGGGCAGTTCCGACGCTGCGGCCGCGGTCCGGGCGGCGCGTGCGGAAGGATTTCCAATCCAGACAATTATCTTCCTCGACCAGGAACAAGGCGGACGCCTCCTTCCGGAACAACGAAAGTATCTTCATGCCTGGGTCGATGGAGTGACCTCCGCACAATTCGGAGCGGGTGTGTATTGCTCGGGCATCGCCGCCAAAGAAGGTCCCGGTGTTTTCATCGTGACCGCGGAGGACATCCGGAAAAATGCAGGTGCAAGAAAAATAAAATATTGGGTCGTCAAAGACTCCTGTCCGCCCTCCCCCGGCTGCACCGTTTCGCGAAGGGATCTCTCGCCGGAGTCCAGCGGTATCTCCTTTGCAGACGTCTGGCAATTCTCTCAGTCGCCGAAGCGCACTGATTTCGCCAGGGGCTGTTCCGCTAACTACAATAAGGATGGCAACTGCTACCCGCCCGGCATTGTTTCCGCGGAAGACCCAGCCCAAAGACTGCACGTGGACCTCGACGTTGCAACTTCAAGCGATCCGTCTCACGGCAGAACCCGCGATTGATACGATAGGGCTACTCGCAGTTAGGATCATCGTCTATGACCATCGAAGAATGCCGGCGCTTTTACTCCGAAGAAATACGCTTCACTGGCAACATTGAATCGCCCGCGCTGGTCGAGGCATTTACGCGCGTGCCACGGGAAGACTTTCTGGGACCCGGCCCCTGGGAGATCGCCTCTGCTGAAGTGAGGGGATTGTCCGCTTTAGGCGCCATACAGATGTCGTACACACCCGTTACCGATCCGCGCGACCTCTACCACAACGTGGTCGTGGTGCTCGATAAAGCCAGTGACATCAACAACGGCCAGCCCAGCGCTCTGGCCCGCTGGATTTACGCCCTCGATCTCAAGCCCGGCGCTCGCGCCTACCATCTCGGCTGCGGCGTCGGATATTACACGGCGATCATGGCGGTAGTAGTTGGACCAGACGGCAAGGTTGTAGGTAGTGAAGTGCACGCTGATCTTGCAGCTCGCGCCCAGAAGAATCTGTCTAGCTATCCGAACGTGACGGTGGTCGCCGGCGACGGCGCGACCTTCGATCCGGGCGGATGTGATGCCATGCTGGTCAACGCGGGAGTAACACATCCGCTCCCCCTATGGCTGGATCGACTGCGAGAGGGCGGCCGCCTTGTGGTACCGCTAACCATGTCCACCACTCCGAGCCTGGGCATTGGTGTAATGGTAAAGATCGTTCGCGAAGGTGGCGGGTTTTCCGCGCAAGTCGTGACTTCGCTGGCCATCTACTCCTGCAAGAGCGCCCGCGACGAGCAGCGCGAACCCCTGCTAAAAGCGGCCATGGCAAGCGGCGCGCTGATGAAGATGAAATCGGTGAGGCGCGACCCGCACGAGCAATCGAATACCTGCGTGTTGCACGGTGCCGATGTGTGTTTGAGCAGCGCGGACATTGAGTGCGGATATTGAGTAGCGGCGCAATCGTGCCAACCTATGCCTTCTTGATCAAGCGGATCAACCACAGCAACACGATGGCGCCAATCACGGCCATCACCAGGCGGCCCAACAGACCGTAGGTGAAGATTCCGAGCAATCCAAATAGAAAGCTGCCCAGCAGCGAGCCCAGTATCCCTACGATGAGATCTCCGAGTACTCCAAACCCACTTCCTTTGGTGATCTGACCTGCCAGCCAGCCGGCCAGAATCCCTATCAGCACAACCCAAAGCAAATATAGCATTCGGATTCCCCTGTCCTCGAAACGGCATTGTAAATTGCGACAATCGAGATTATTGCAAATCAACCGTCTGGGCGAGACGGAAGTTGAACCGGCGATCGATGCCGAACACAATATCTTTATCTGTCTGACTGGCGGAAGCCGTGCCAGTTGCCGAGTTTCGTTCCTCGCGGGAACCGCCCTTGGCGAAGATGCTGGAGGTCTCGATTATGACCGACCGGCCACCGACGTTCAAACTCACCAGCACGATTCGTAGATAGCCGGGTTCGAGCGGGCTTTCGAGCGAGTTCCCGCGAGCACTTGCGGCCGGCTTGGCTTCGAGCACGCGGCCGATAGCGGGCGTGCCGCGGGCAATCAGCGTCTGGCCGTCGATCACAACCGGCTCATCGATGGTTGCGCTGAAGGTGTCTCCCGCATGCGACGAAGCGCTCGAAAGCGCGCTCTGCAGGCGAATCGGGATGGGCGTCCCCTCAGGCAGTTTCGTGGTGGACGGAATCAGCGACTGGCTGGGCGAAACGCCAGTCGAGCGGGGCTGACGATCGAAGGGCAGCTTCTGTGCATCGGCGTTAGAGCCGTCCTCGGCGGGCGGGCGGCCACAGCCGCCGATGAAGCTGAGCGTCAGCAGAACGATGGCGATGCGATTGGCATGAGACTGCATGTTGCCCCAATCAGAATATCAAGTAGCGAGTTGTTAGCGAGTGGACCGAGGTTGCGTGAGTGCAGCCTCGATAAATACTAACGGCAATTAGTAGTTTCGCGGATGCCGTTACACTTGATTTTGGGTGGCGCAGCGCCGGTCCCCAGCACGCCTGGTTTTGGCGTGATGGGGTGTAGGGGTTCACCGCTGCGATAACCGGTTGTTTTCAGAATCGGCTTTCAGCGGCGAAGCACCGTCGAGTTGACGGGATGGAGCACCAGCCGATCGCGATCATCTAAACGCTCAAGGGTGCGCCGGACAAGCTGCTTGGCCGATTTTTCCGTTACCAACGTGAGCCTCAAAAGGAGCGCAGCGTGAAAACGACTTTGAAGCGCCACTTGCGAATGCTTTTGAATCTCTGGCCGCCGTTCCTGGGCGCGGGAATCCGAGTGCCGCGAATCGGTTCCGACTGGAAAGAGATTGATGTCGAGATGAAGCTTCGGTGGTGGAATCGAAACTACGTTGGCACCCACTACGGAGGGTCGCTGTACTCGATGGCCGACCCGTTCTTCATGGTCATGCTGATTGAGAATTTGGGGAAAGATTACATCGTCTGGGACAAGGCAGCTACCATCCGCTTCAAGAAGCCGGGACGCGGAATGGTTTCCGCGAGTTTCCGGCTATCCGACGAGCAGATCGGCGAAATCAAGCAAGCTCTGAATTCCCAAGAAAAGATCGAGCGCGTTTTCACGGTCGAAGTTAAGGACCAATCCGGGAACGTCGTTGCCGAGGTTGAGAAGCGGTTGCACGTCCGAAGAAAAAAACCGACTCTAGGTTGACAGATAAGCAGTTACACTTTCTGCCCTTGCCCCGAAGCAATGCCCGGAATCATCACAAATTGAATGTGATGGCCCGCACTTAGCGCGAAGAGCTTTCGCACTACACTTTCCCTAATCAGGTTGGGTGCGGTCCATTCGCGGAAAAGTTTGGGGCCTTGGTATTTCCCAGGTTGGAATCGCGACCTTGCCCTGAAGCAAGGCTTCAGAACTTGTTTTTCCTCTGACCTAAGACCTTAGACCCTATGAACGTTGCGACCCAATTTCCGGCAGCACACGATTACGATCGCGATCTGCGCTTTTTCGCGATGTTTGAAGGGGCTGCGATTGGAATCGCTATTTGCCAGCTCGATGGCCGGATTCTGGAAGCGAATCCCGCACTCTGCAGAATGCTCGGCTACAGCCCGCAGGAACTGGCCGGCGCGCAAGTTGGCGACCTCTGCCCGGACCTTCATTGCGAACCTCATTCGGAAAATACCCGCGAAATTTCCTCCGGCAACCGTTTGCCAGACGATCAGCGGCTGCGCGAACTGATGCGGGGCGAGCGCGACTCGTTCGAATTAGAAAAACGCTACCGGCGCAAAGAAGGCTCCGAACTCTGGGGACATTTGACGCTGTCGGTGGCCCGCGACGGGCGACATCAGCCCACCTTCCTGGTCGCGATGTTGGGGGACGCGACCGAGCGCAAGCGAATGCAAGAAGCTCTGCGCGAAGCCGAGAAGATGGAGGTCATCGGACGGCTGGCGGCAGGAATCGCCCACGACTTCAACAATCTGCTGACCGGCGTCCTGTTGTACTGCGATCTTTTGAGCGCCGGGTTTGAAAATGTTGGGTTTGGAAATGCTGGATGGGAGCGCGGCGAACTGAGCCAGCACGTGGAAGAAGTCCGCATGGCAGGCGAACAAGGCGCGGCATTGACGCATCAACTATTGGCGATCGCACGCAAGCAAGCGCCGGAGCCGCGCCCCACCCCGATCGACGTAATTGTGGCGTCCATGAAAAATCTGTTGCGGCGGTTGATTGGAGAACAGATTGAACTGATCATCATGCTCGACGCTGCACGCGACCCGGTGCGCGACTCGGAGCTCGATCTCAACGCCGGACTTGTGCTCGCCGATCCGGTCCAGCTACGACAGATCCTGTTGAACCTGGTGCTGAACGCGCGCGATGCGATGCCGCAGGGCGGCAAGATCGAATTGATCACGCGGGCTGCGGAATTTCCCAGCCATTCCCCGGCTGAAGTTTCCCATGGATTTCTTAATAACCTTGAGCCTGGCTCTGCCCAGCGCGCCGTCTCGCTCCTGGTGAAGGACAACGGCTGCGGCATGAATGCGGAGACGCGCGCGCGGCTGTTCGAGCCTTTCTTCACCACGAAGAAGCCGGGACAGGGCACGGGTCTGGGCCTGGCGACGGTGCAGCGCATCGTCGGTGAATTGGGAGGCATGATCGAGGTCGAGAGCGAACCGGGACGCGGTACGTCGATCGAAGTGTTTTTGCCGGCGATCGAACTTGCCACTGAGGGGATCCAGCGCGTGAAGGCGGATTCATCCTAAAGCGTTATCGGCACGCGCGAACAGCTTGCGGAAAAACTCGATTTTCGTATGAGGGTATCGCTTCAGCGATACCGCAAGTTTTTCACAATTAGACGCCCCTCTAGGGCTGGCGGCAATATTCAGCTTTTTTCTGCAGCCCAAAGGCGCGCCCGGATCGGAATCGCACCTGCACGTCCCCGTAGAGATGCGGATTTGCCGCGTCTCTACCTACGGCATCGCTGGATCTGTCAACCGCTCGTGAAGTCTGCATTGCAAAGGAGGTTCGCCATGTTCAGTGCATCGACCGCCGTCCTCAGTCATAGCCATAGCCACCCCCCGCAACTCGAAGGCGCGAATTTTTTGAACCTGCTGATCGTGGACCATGACCGCACCATCCGCGAGTCCTGCTGCCAGGTGGCGCAGTCGCTTGGATTCAACACGCAGGTGGCCGAGTCGGCGGAGCAAGCCTACCGGCTGCTCGACAGCTCAAGCACCGACGCCATACTGCTGGATTTGCGGCCGGGCGCGGGCGGACTGGACGCGCTGCATGCGATCAAGAAGCATCGTGCCGACGCGCTGGTGATCGTCGTGACCGGTTATGGCACGGTGCAATCGGCGGTACAGGCAATGAAGAATGGCGCTTACGACTACGTCACCAAACCCTTCAGCATGGAAGAACTGCGCCTGCTGCTGGAGCGGGTGGCGGCGCATCTGCGCCTGAAGACGGAGAACCGCGTGCTGCGCGAAACCATCAAGTCGCGGCAGGGGTTCGGCAACATCATCGGACGCGCCCCCGAGATGGAGAAGCTCTACCGCATCATCGCGAAGGCGGGCCAGAGCTCGCATCCGGTGCTGATTCTGGGTGAAAGCGGCACGGGCAAGGAGTTGGTCGCGAAATCCATTCACTTTGCCGGCATCTTCCGAAACAAGCCGTTCATCCCAGTCGACTGCGGGTCGCTCGTGCCGACGCTCATCGAAAGCGAATTGTTTGGCCACGTGCGCGGCGCATTCACGGGCGCGACCAATCCCAAGGACGGACTGCTGGCGATCGCCGAAGGGGGCACGGTATTTCTCGACGAGATTGGCGAGCTACCGGTCGACTTGCAGGCCAAGCTGCTGCGGGCGATTCAGGAAAAGGAGATCCGTCCGGTGGGAAGCGTGAAGCGAGTGCCCATCAACGTGCGAATTCTGGCCGCAACCAATCGCGACCTGGAACGCGCCGTGGCCGAGGGCACGTTCCGCCGCGATCTTTTTTTCCGCCTGAACGTACTGACCCTGCGGCTTCCGGCCTTGCGCGAGCGCAGGCAGGACATCCCGCTGCTGGTGGCACACATTGTCGAGCGCATCGGGCGCGACGCCGGCATCGAAAAGACGATTTCTGACGAAGCGCTCAAGGCGCTGCTCAGTTACGACTGGCCGGGCAACGTGCGCGAACTGGAGAACTCGCTGGAGCGGGCATGCGCGCTCAGCAGCGCGCACGAAATTCAGCTGCGCGACCTTCCGACACAGATTCACAGCGCGCCCATCGACTCGATGGGGATGAGCCAGCCGACGAATGGCATCGTGCCCATGGCGGAACTGGAGAGACAAACCATTCTGAATGCGCTTACCCAGGTGAATGGCGACAAGATGCTGGCGGCGCGGCTTCTAGGCATTGGAAAAACAACGCTGTACCGCAAACTGAAAGAATACCAGTCCCAAAACTGAGCCGTTGGATCGAGGGCTGGTGCCAGAACGGGAGTTCAGCGAAAAGGCGAGCCCACAACTCATTCATTTGTAAACAAGAACGATTGGCCCGGAAGTTGCGTAAGGATCGGCATGATCCTTCTTGTGACGCCGAGCGAGCGGGCACGCGAGTGTTCCGCGGCGCTGCATGGGGCGACGGGCGAAGAGGTCATGGTGGCGGAAAGTCTGGCCCGGGCAACCACACTCTTGCGCGCGGAATGCTACCTGGCGGTGGTGCTCGATCAGTACCTGCTCGAAACCGACCCGCACGAAGCCGGGAGCACGCTCGAGCACTTGGGCACTGCCATCCCGGTGCAGGTTAATCTGGCGATCAGCGGAATGGATCGCCTGGTGCGCGAGGTCCGGTCGGCCGTACAGCGCCGCCAGCAAGAGGAAGTAAGGGCCCGCCAGGCCGCGCTCGGCGCCATCTGCAGCGAACTGAATGGCACGGTGACGGCGCTGCTGCTGTCCACTGAACTGGCCCTCGGAACCCCCAGCCTGCCGCCAACTGCGTCCGAAAAGCTGGCGTCGGTGCACGAACTGGTGAAGAAACTGCGCAGACAATTGGAGGGCGCGGCGACATCGCAAGAGGCCAAACAGGCTGCCGAGGTCTAAAAGAGGTCTATGCGTTCCAGCGGCGAGGCCGATCTAACAAAGTAGCGGAATCTGCACTTCTCAATATCCGCCTCCACCCTAAGTAACCTGTCTTTTTACCGGTGATGGAAGCGGTCTAGCCGATGACTTTCGAGTGAGGCAATACCAGCGTCATGAGATTTTTCCAACAATTGCTCTCTTCTGATTTCATGCCGCACGGTTTCTGCTACCTATGGGACCCGCGAATCGTGTGGCTGCACGTCATCTCGGACGGCCTGATTGCGCTCTCGTATTACTGCATTCCGCTAATCCTCGTCTATTTCATTCGCAAGAATCGCGAGCTCCCGTTCAACCGGATCTTCTGGATGTTCGGGACCTTCATCCTGGCTTGTGGCACAACCCATTTGATGGAGATTTGGAACGTCTGGCACGGCACTTACCTGTTGGCGGGCGTCATCAAGGCCATCACGGCAGCGGTCTCGGTTTTGACCGCAGCGATGCTCATACCGTTGGCACCGAGGGTGATTTCGCTGCCTGGCCGTTTGCACTTGCAGGAAGTAAATTGCGAGCTGGAACGGGAAATTGCCGAGTACAAGGGGTTGGACGCGCCGATCGAAGGCCCGCTCAGGCGCCGGGTCATGATTGGTTTCACCGTAGCTTTGCTCCTGACAATCCTCTTAGGCTTTTCCTCCTGGCGCGGCGCCCGGCTGGCGGCGGATGATGCCGACTGGGTAGCCCACTCCTATGCAGTAATGGACATGCTCGCGCTCACGTCCAAACATGTGATCGAAGTGGAAACCAGCGCGCGGACATTTGCCTTGACCGGGAGGGAACCGTTGCTTACACACTACGAGGCTGCGAGAGGTACCGTCGCGCAGGACGAGGACGCATTGCGCCATTTGACGGCGGACAATCGCGATCAGCAACTTCGACTGGACGTGCTCGATCCGCAGGTCCGCGCTGCGCTCGATCTCGCCGAGAGCATGGTCGCCAAACGCCGGCAGACGCGCGCCCTTTCTGGCGCTGACGACATTCTGGAGACCGAAAGACTTATGGACGCGGTGCGCGTAACGACTCAAGAGATGCGCGCCGAGGAGCTACAGCTATTGAGCCAGCGCACCCTAAAAACCAAGGCGGGACGGCGGTTGACGAGTTCCATCATTGTTGTGGGCATTTTCGTTGGGGCGGGCTTGTTGGCGCTAGCCAGGCTCGCTGTCAGCCGCGAGATTGACGTCAGCGCACGGGCACGGGCGCAAATCATCACCCTAAACGCCGAGTTGGAGCAGCGTGTGGAGCAACGGACGGCGGCATTGGAGTCCGAGATTACGGTACGCCGACGAGCGGAGGCAGTGAGCGAACGCTTGGCGGCTGTGGTCGAATCATCCGACGATGCCATTATCAGCAAAACCCTAGACGGCACGATCGCCACCTGGAATCCCGGCGCCGAAAAGTTGTTTGGCTACTCGTCGTCAGAGGCCGTGGGCAAACCGATGGGCATGCTCATACCGCCGGAGCGCGCGGATGAGGAGTACGACATTCTGGCGCGAATTGGAGGCGGCGAGAGCATTGAACATTTCGAAACTGTCCGGGTGCGGAAGGATGGGAAGACTATTGACGTCTCGGTGACGATTTCGCCGATCAGGGACAACGGTGGCGCCATTGTCGGCGCTTCAAAAATTGCGCGCGACATCACCGAACGCAAGCTGGCGCAAGACGCTCTGCGCGAGAGCGATGCGAGAAGAAGGTTTGCGCTGGAAACCGCGAAACTCGGCGATTGGGAACTCGACCTCGCCACGCTGCAAGCCACTCGTTCTTTGCTGCATGACCAGATTTTTGGGTATCGATCGCTGCTGCCGGAATGGAGTTTTGATATCTTTCTTCGCCACGTCCATCCTGACGATCGGGAGTGGGTCCGCGAGAATTTTCAGAGTTGCGTAAGCCAAAGAAAGAGATGGGATTTTGAGTGCAGAGTCGTCTGGCCCAACGGGGACATGCGATGGATATGGGCGTGTGGCGACCACTACCGGGACCTATCCGGCGACGCGACCCGGATGTTTGGAATCGTCGAGGACATTACCGAGCGCAAGCGAGTGGAGGAGGCTTTGCGCGAGCAATCCCAGGTAATGGATTCGGCCCAGGTGTTTGTGCGCGACATGGAGAGCCGCGTTGTGTTCTGGCCCCGGGGCGCGGAAAAGCTTTATGGCTTCAACTCGCAGGAGGCATTAGGCATCCTTTCCCACGATCTTTTCCATACGCAATTTCCCGAGCCACTGGAGATGATCGAGCAGAAGCTTTTTGGGACCGGCATGTGGGAAGGCGAACTGATCCACCGCAAGCGTGACGGCAGCACCATCGTCGTCTCCAGCGCATGGGCATTGCATCGCGATCGCCAAGGGCGGCCCGTGCGCATCTTGGAAACGAACACTGACATCACGGCTCGCAAGTTGGCCGAGAAGAAGATTCAGGAGCTCAATGACGAACTCGAACTTCGGGTGGCAGCGCGGACGGTCCAGTTGGAAACCGTCAACCAAGAGCTGGAAGCTTTTAGTTACTCGGTGTCGCATGACTTGCGGGCGCCCTTGCGCCATATCGGCGGCTTTTCCAAGATGCTGGTGGAGGAATTCGGTTCCACCCTCGACCCAGCCGCACAACACTACCTCGATCGCATTCAGACGGGGACCCAAAAGATGGGCCTGCTGGTGGATGAATTGCTGAATCTGGCACGGGTTGGCCGCCATGTACTGCATCCGCAGCCAACCGGATTGAGCTCGATAGTCGCCGAAGTGATAGCCATGCTCCAGCCGGAGACCGAGGGGCGGCAGGTGCAATGGATCGTTGCCGACCTGCCCGCGGTGGAGTGTGACCCGATTTTGGTCAAGCAGGTGTTTCAGAACTTGCTGGCCAACGCGCTTAAGTTCACCCGCCCTCGCGTCCTCGCGGTCATCGAAGTCAGCCACAAAAAAGAAGAGGGGCAACCGGTCTTCATGGTCCGAGACAACGGTGTGGGCTTCAGCATGAAGTACGTCGACAAGTTGTTCGGAGTCTTCCAAAGGTTGCACAGCGCGGAAGACTTTGAAGGTACGGGCATAGGCCTGGTCACGGTGCAACGCATCGTTCACAAGCACGGAGGCCGAGTGTGGGCGGAGGGAGAACCAGACAAAGGTGCAGCCTTCTATTTCACCCTCGGCGTGGAAAAGCAAGCTGAATCGAAAAGCAATGGAGCAACGGCTGGAGGCCAATCATGAACTCAGAGAACCTCGACATACTGTTAGTGGAAGACAATCAGGACGATATGGATATGGCCCTGCATGCGCTGCGGCAGGGAAAGTTGGCGAACAACATCTTTGTCGCGCGCGATGGCGAGGAAGCTCTGGACTTTCTCTTCTGTCGCGGAGCGTTCGCAGAGCGATCGTTTGACCGTCCTCCGAAATTAGTGCTGCTGGACTTGAAACTGCCCAAGGTCGATGGCTTGGAGGTGCTCAAACAGGTCAAGGCCGATCCTCGGACCAAGGTTATCCCGGTCGTCATCATGACCTCGTCGAAAGAAGAACGGGATTTAGTGGCGAGTTACCACCTGGGAGCGAACAGCTACATTCAGAAGCCGGTCGACTTCGAACAATTTCGGGAGACGGTCAAGACCGTCGGACTGTACTGGCTGGTCATCAATCAGCCGCCGGTCGTGGAAGATTCACAGAAATTGGCAGGACTGGCTGGCGGTCCACGCCGATGATCCCCACTGACGATCTCGCGCCACCACCGGGCCAACTGAAGGTGCTGCACGTCGAGGACAACGGACTGGACGCGGAACTCGTGGCCCAGGCTTTGCGCCGCGGCGGCTTCTCGGCCGCAGTGGTCGTCGTGCAGGCGCAAGCCGAGTTTGAGCGGGAGCTGCGCGCGCATCGTCCCGACATCGTGCTTGCCGACTACAACCTGCCGCAATGGAAAGGGATGGACGCGCTCGATGTGCTGCGGCGCGAAGGGCTGGACATCCCACTGATCCTGGTCTCGGGCGCATTGGGAGACGTAACCGCGGTCGAGTGCATTAAACGGGGCGCGACGGATTACGTTCTGAAAGACGGCCTGGCGCGCTTGCCGGAGGCGATTCGCCGCGCGCTGCAGGAGAAACGTCTGCTTCGTTTGCGCCGGCAAGCGGAAGAGGACTTGGCGCGGAAAGTCGAAGAACTGGCCCGCTCCAACGCCGACCTCGAGCAGTTCGCGTATGTGGCGTCGCATGACCTGCAGGAGCCGCTGCGCATGGTGGCGGCTTACACGCAATTGCTCGCGGAACGCTACCGCGGCAAGCTCGACGAGAACGCCGACAAATTCATCGGCTATGCGTGCGAGGGAGCTCTCCGCATGCAGGCCCTGATTCAGGATCTGCTGGCCTTTTCGCGGATAGGCCGGAATTGTGCAGCATGCGCGCACGTCGATTGTGAAGCCGCGATCGAAGAGGTTCTGCTGAGTCTCGGTCCGGCGATTCGCGAAAGTGGTGCAGTGGTCACGCATACTTCGTTGCCGGTGGTATGGGCGAACCCATTGCACTTGACCCAGGTCTTCCAGAATCTGATTGGAAACGCGATCAAGTTCCACGGAAAAGAACCGCCCGCGATTTCCGTGCAGGCCGAGAAAACGGGACCGCAGTGGTTGTTCAGCGTGAGCGATAACGGCATCGGCATTGCTCCGGAGTCCGCGGAACACATTTTTGTCGTCTTCCAACGCTTGCACACGCGGACCGAATACCCGGGCAACGGAATTGGCCTGGCTATCTGCAAGAAAATCATCGAGCACTGTGGCGGAAAGATCTGGGTCGAGGCGCAATCTGGCCACGGCTCTAATTTCAAGTTCACGCTGCCTTGCGAATGTCCGGTGGAAAAGGAATTGCGCGGCGAACAAATAGAGATGTCAGCCACTGCAGGCAATTCCCCCAAATAATTTTCCGCAAAGACGCAACTTGCCGCGCCTCGGCCTCCGCCTCAATCCCGCTCCTTTGCATTCCGCTATGTACTTCTCATTTACAAATCTCTACCCACTTCGTCCGCAAGGCCGAGACGCATTTGCGTTCTTCGGGAAAGGAACGGAGGGTTGTGATGGAGAACCGAACGACAGTGTTTTACGTAGACGACAATCCCAAATCCAGCCGATTGCTGAGCAGCGTTCTGGAAGAATGCGGCTTCCGGGTAATCACCAAGAATGACCCCATCGAGGCGCTTGCCCTGTGCAAGCGAACCTACTTTGATCTGGCACTGCTGGACTACGAAATGCCGCAGATGTCGGGAGCGAAGCTGGCCCAGGAAATCAAGTATCTGGTGCCGGATGTTCCCGTGGTGCTGATCTCGGGCCGCGCGTCGCTGCCGCCTTCGGAACTAGCGTTTGTGGATGCTCACTTCGGGTTTGGGACGGTGCTGGACGATCTCCTGTGGACAATGCGAATC
>Ga0181523_10000729_pt1 | contig 37016 bp, 26 predicted proteins | sample PEATcosm2014_Bin_43_FD_119752 | JGI IMG/M metagenome (GOLD analysis project Ga0181523, IMG submission 119752) | Peatland microbial communities from MTU Mesocosm Facility, Houghton, MI, USA - PEATcosm2014_Bin05_30_metaG | ecosystem: Environmental > Terrestrial > Soil > Wetlands > Peat | place... | reverse complement strand
GCCACGCCCGACGGCAGCAAGATTCCCATCGAGCAGCGCAACGCCAGAGAAGTCACGCACATCGCAGGCAGGCAAATGACGCCCGATGGAGTCCACATCGAAAATCCTGCGTTCGATGTAACGCCTGCGCGATATGTAACGGCCATCATTACCGAACGCGGCATAGCCCGCGCACCCTATGTGGAGTCACTGAGCGAACTTGTGCACGAGGTTCAGAAAGTTCCCTGAACCGGGTTATTGTGCAGTTGTCATCCTGAGCGGAGCGTGGACTTCACGAAGTGAAGTCCATGCGGAGTCGAAGGGCCCCTATTCCCTATCCCACGCCATGACGCCCCAGGGAATTCTCCGCGCAACGCCGATGTGCTCGCCGCCCAGTCAAAAAACGTCTAGTAGAAGTCAGGGAAGAAAGCCGGTCAACTCAGTGCTATGGCGATTTCTGCTTTGATTTTGGAGCGATCTTGATGGCCGAAGACAACAGCTTTTGAAGGCGTTCTTCGCCCCCACATTGCACTTCGATGGTGACAAAGTAACCGTTCAGGACCGTCGAATACAGAGCGCGATAATAGCCAAAATCTGGTCTCTCGAAAAATCGGAAAACGGTGCCAACGAAAGGGACGCCTTGGACAGCAAGAGGAAATTCCTCTCGGTAGATTTTTACATTATCATCTTCCACGCGGTGCCGGAGGTTGCGAACATATTGCTCGATTGTGGTCCCCTTCGGGAAATTCTCCTGCGACTCAACAAGCAGGGCGAGCGTATAGTTCTCTACTGGGCCGCGCTCCGGCACGCCCGAGTCGTACACAGCGTCTATTAACCTCCCCTGTCGCGCCCGAACACTAATCGGTCCTCGAACTTCCCAATGCGCCTTTGGGGCCGAAAGCGTTATTCCAAAATATGAATTCTGATAGGTGTCACCATTCACCTTCCCTGCGGCTGCCACCGACGAAAAGTCGCCTCTCGATGCTTGCCCTTGCATTGTCACCGCTGAGAGGAAGAGCCCTGCAAAGAATGCCAGCAGTTGAGGACGAACCGGCAACGATTTTGACATGTTGCTCCTTGCGTGTTCGCCTCCATCATACCTTCGATTTCTGCTGAGCTAATGCAGTCGAAGCATCTCCACTCCCTTGTTCCCACCTAACCCGTCAGAGAACACTCCGCAAAGCTGCCGTGTTCGCGGCCAATGGAAAAACGTCCGAAAGCCGCATCCCACACCGATTTGAACCCGGAATTAGAAATCAAAATTGACACCAAGGCCTATAATGAAATTAAGGTCATCATTGAGAATGGTGTACGGCGCACTGGCAAGATTCAAGTCCTGAGCCGAGTATCGCTTGGGTGAAAATCAACCTTTCTTTTCAATGTAATACAGGCCATTTTTCGGTAAGTTGTTTGGAATCTATATTTTGCCAGAGCGACGGTGCCTAAATTATTGATTCTAAATATAAATGACCCAACGAGTTTCCTGTAACTGATTTAGAATCAATATTTTGAAAGCAAGTCATTTAAAATGAATACTTTGACCAAAAAAGGGGAGGGAGGGGGGGGTACCCCCGAAGCGCAACCACCATCCCGAATCATGCGAGCAACGAACCGGCCTGAAAGATTCAATCCAACTAAATCTGTGGCTCGGTTTTCCAACCGCCCATAAAAGGCGCAAAAGAACTTCATGCGCATCATCATCGCGGGCGGCGGAACCGGAGGCCACGTTATCCCCGCCCTAGCCATCGCCCAACAGCTAAAGAAACAATTTGGCGCTGAAATTCTCTTCATCGGCACCGCGCGCGGCATTGAGACGCGACTGGTGCCACAGGCGGGCTTCCCTCTGGAACTGATTCAGGTAGGCGCGCTGAAGAATGTCAGCCTGATGACGCGCGCAAAAACAATGTTTGATCTGCCCCGCGCGATCGCAGCTTCTTCGCGAATGCTCTCGGAGTTCGATCCCGAAGTTGTGATCGGAGTCGGAGGCTACGCTTCCGGACCGGCAATGGTGGCAGCGATTCGCCGCCGTCTTCCAACGCTCGCTTTCGAGCCGAATGTCGTGCCGGGATTTGCAAACAGAATGATCGCACGCTGGGTTTCCGCCGCGGCGGTGCACTTTGAAGAGACTTGCCGATATTTTCCCCATTGCAAGGTGACGGGCGTTCCGGTGCGCGAGGCGTTTTTTTCTATTCCTCCGAAGATCGGAGGTGCGCCCACGATGCTGGTTTTTGGAGGCAGTCAGGGCGCGCGCGCGATCAATCAGGCAATGACAACGCCTGAATCGTTGGTCGGCTTGCGCGCGAAGGTTCCCGGTATCCACATCATCCACCAGACTGGGCAGCGCGACTACGATCATGTGCTGGCCGCTTACCAGCAGTCCGGAATCTCGAGCGAAGTTCACAAGTTTATCGACGATATGCCGGGCACGTTCGGACGCGCCGATCTGCTGGTCTGCCGTTCGGGTGCGAGTACGGTTGGGGAGATTACCGCTGCGGGTAAGCCGGCCATTTTTGTGCCGTTTCCGGCTGCTGCTGATGATCATCAGAACGTGAACGCCCGAGCACTGGAGCGAGTGGGCGCGGCGGTGGTGGTCGAAGAGAGTAACCTGGGCGCGGCTTATCTGGTCGATACAATTGCCGCGCTGATCGGTGACGCGAGGCGGCTGCAAAGTATGTCTGCGGCGGCGAAGTCGCTGGCACATCCTAAGGCGGTCGAAGAAATCGCGGAGATGGTGGTGCAATTGGCCGCTCACGGGCATTAAACCGCAGAGATCGCTGAGTGCGCAGAGAAATTCAAGGCCATACGCTGGTAGAGCATCTGCTCTGCGGACTCAGCGATCTCTGCGGTTTAATGGTCTATCATCAGTTTCACTGACTCAGGTTTTCATGTTCGCCAAAATTCAGCGCATTCATTTCGTGGGCATCGGCGGCATCGGCATGAGCGGGATTGCCGAAGTGCTGCTGAACCTGGGCTACCGGATTTCCGGTTCCGACCTGAAAAATTCGCCGGTCACGCAGCGGCTTGCCGCTTTGGGTGCGTCCATTTTCGAAGGACACGCTGCCGCCAACATCGCCGGGGCGGATGTTGTAGTCACCAGTTCGGCGATCTCCGTTGATAACCCAGAAGTGGCTGAGGCTCGGCGGTTGCATGTGCCGGTGATTCAGCGTGCCGAGATGCTGGCCGAACTGATGCGGCTGAAGTACGGTATCGCGATTGCCGGCATGCACGGGAAAACGACCACGACCTCGATGGTCGCGGCCGTGCTGGCTGCGGGCGGTCTCGATCCCACGGTCGTGGTTGGAGGGCGCGTGGATGCGATGGGATCGAACGCTCGCCTCGGCAAGTCGCAATACCTGGTCGCCGAGGCGGACGAAAGTGACCGGTCGTTTCTGAAACTTTCGCCGATTCTCTCGGTGGTCACGAACATTGATCGCGAGCACATGGACTGTTACCGCGACATGCGCGACGTTCGCCGGACGTTCCTCGAATTTATGGAGCGCGTTCCGTTTTACGGCTTGGTCGTCGGCTGCAATGACGACGTCGTGTTGCGGCGTTTGCTGCCGCACGTCCATCGCCGCGTGACGACGTATGGAAACAGCCGCGGGTCGGATTTCCTGATCAGCGCGGGAGCGTCCCCGGTTTCATCGGCGCTAGATGCCGGAGACCACCGCCCGCTGATTCGCTTCCAGGTCAATTATAAGGAGAAAGATCTCGGCGAGTTCACGCTGCGCGTTCCGGGCAGGCACAACGTGCTGAACGCCACGGCAGCCATTGCGGTTGGCACTGCGCTCGACATTCCAGCGGAGAAGATTCGTTGCGCGCTCGACGCTTTTCGCGGCGTGGATCGGCGCTTCCAGCTCAAAGGCAAGGCCGCGGGTGTCAGCGTGATTGACGATTACGGACACCATCCAACGGAAATACGGGCGACGCTAGCCGCAGCTCGGCAGTGCGGATTTCGCCGCGTACATGTGATCTTCCAGCCGCACCGGTTTACACGCACTCGCGATCTGATGGATGAATTCACGACCGCCTTCGCCGACGCCGACACGCTCTGCTTACTGGATATTTATCCAGCGAGCGAGAAGCCGATCGCGGGTATCACGGCGGAAGCACTGGTCAGCCGCATTGCCCGGGCAGGGAAGCGGGGCGTCACGTACGCTCCTTCCTTTTCTGACGCCGTTGCATCGGTTGCCGCGCTTGCGCAGCCCGGTGACATGGTTTTAACGCTGGGCGCGGGCAGCGTCTCGCAGTTGGGTGCGATGCTTCTGGAGAAATTGGAGAACACGAACCAACTTGGCACTGTCTCAATTCGCGAAAAGCAGTTATAGTAATTTTGCTCAGCGGTTTTCTGTCGACAACTGACTCGAAAGAGTGGCGCGGAAATCAAGTTCTACCGCCGTACAGGAAGAGTTGTATCCGCTTCCCCGCGAGATTTATCAGCCCCAGGCTCCCGAGCGGGAGCTCTTCGACGACGCACGGCTTGTCGATCTCGAGGCGGAGCAGGAATCCCCGTTTCTGCGTGGGCAGAAGCGAGTCTCAGTCCGGCGCGGATCACTTCCCAAAAAGACTGCTACCCGGCTGATGTGGGCTGCCCTGGGGCTCATCTTTCTTGCGATTCTGGGGGCTGCCGGTATGGGCCTCTACGGTTACGGCAAGCACTCGTGGCGTTTTCGCATCACTTCGAGCGATCAAATTGAAGTCTCCGGCGCCGAGCACGTCGCACACGCGCAAATCATGGAAGTAATGGGCGGAGATATCGGGCGCAACATTTTTTTCGTCCCGCTGGCTCAACGCAAACAGCAACTGGAGCAGATTCCGTGGGTCGAATCGGCGAGCGTGATGCGCTTCGTGCCGAATCGATTGCGCATCGAGATTCATGAACGCGCGCCGGTTGCGTTTGCCCGCATCGGCTCGCACATTGCGTTGATTGACGCTGGAGGCACGCTGATGGAGCTTGCTCCCGGCGGCAAGCGCAAGTATTCGTTCGCGGTGATTGCGGGCATGAATGCGGGCGAGCCCCTCTCCACTCGGGCGGCACGGATGAAGAATTACAACGCGCTGGTGCGTGAGCTTGATTCGAGCGGTGCCCATTATTCGCAGGACCTGAGCGAGGTGGATCTCAGCGACTCCGAAGATGTGAAAGTGCTGGCCGCCGATGCCAACGGCGACGTGCTCGTGCATCTCGGGTCGGGGAATTATCTACAACGCTACAAGACTTATGTGACACATGTGCAGCAGTGGCGGCAGCAGTTCGACAAGCTCGAATCCGTGGACTTGCGCTACGACGGCCAGATCATCGTGAACCCCGATCTCAACGGGATGGCGCGACAGCCGGCCTTGACGCCAGCGGCAGCCAAAGCGGCGATGGCCGCGGGAGTGAAAACTGCGGCGATCGTAAATTACGAAAAGTATGCAACTCATCCCGTCCCGGCGTCTCCGGCCAAGAAGGACGCGAAGCCGAAAGCGAAAGCAAAAGTCGCAGCTCATCATGTTCCGGCTAAACCAGCACCGGTCAAACCAGCGGCCGTTAAGCCAGTGCAAGCGAAGTCAGCGCCAGCTAATCAAGCCGCGCTAAAGCCGAATGGAAACGCGCAGCCTGTCACTGCCGCGAAAATTACCGCGGCGTCGCATCCGGTTGCGTCCCCTCCGCCCGCCGTTGCTGGTGTCATAAGACAAAAGAAACCGAGCGCTGGCATCCCCAAGGAGACTCCGCGGAACTAGCGATCATCATTATGCCGAACCACCAGCCCAACTTCATTACCGCGATCGACGTAGGCAGCGCCAAGACTTCAGTCCTCGTGGGCGAATTGAGCGAGAACGGATTGCGTTATCGCGGCCACGGCATCGGCGAATCGCGCGGCCTGCGCAAGGGCGTGATTACCGAACTCGACAAAGCCGTCAGCAGCATTAAAAAAGCGGTGGAGCATGCGGAAGACGTGGCCGGAATTCCGATCGAACATGCACTGGTGGGCATTGCTGGCGCGCACATCCGCGGGATGAACAGTCACGGCGGCATCACCTTCGGCGCACGGTCGCGCGAGATCGGCCGCGAGGAAATCCGCCAAGCCGTGGATAAGGCCCGCACCCTACCCTTGCCCGCGGATCGCGAAATTCTGCATTTGCTCCCGCAGGAGTTCATTCTCGACGATCAGCCGGGCGTGCAGGATCCTACGGGCATGATGGCGACGCGCCTCGAAGTGCGCGTGCACATTGTGACGGCTTCTTCGAGCGCTACCCAGAATCTGGTGTCGGCGGTGAACCGGGCTGGCGTTCACGTGGACGATACAATCTTTGAGCCGCTCGCTTGCGCCGACTCGGTTTTGCGGTCGGATGAACGCGAACTTGGCGTCTGCCTGGTCGATTTAGGGGCCGGGTCGTGCGATCTGATCGTTTTCCAGCAGGGAGCAGTCGCACACACAGCGGTCATCCCTATCGGCGGCGATCACTTTACGAGCGATCTTTCGGTCGTCATGTGTACGGGGTTGGCGGACGCGGAGACGCTCAAGAAGAATTTTGGCAACGCGGTCGCAACGCTCATTCCCGAAGGCAACGAAGTCGAGGTGCCGTCCGTCGGGGACCGGCCTTCGCGCATGATGCCGCAGCGCATGGCTGGCGAGATTTTGGGGCCACGTGCTCGCGAGCTTTTTGAATTGCTGCGCGACAACCTGCGTCATGCCGGTGTTCTGGAGCACTGCATCGCGGGATTCGTGCTCAGCGGCGGAGCTTCGCGCCTTCCTGGCATTCTCGACGTGGCGGAATCGGTGCTGCGGAAAGCGGCGCGGCTTGCCTGGCCAACGCCGATGGCGAAAATGCCGTCGTTCTTAGCCGAACCGGAGTTCGCGACCGTTTTGGGCATGGTGTATTACGGACATCGCGCCCGCCTTGCCCGTGGCTTGCAGGGGCCCAGTTTTGGCTCTCGCATGAAAGCGCTGTTCGCAGGGAAGGGTGCGTGAAGGCGGCTGAGAACTGACAACTGAGAACTAATTTACGAGGTGAGTTATGACTGAAGACAACGGACTCCGCATCTGTTTCAACGAAGAAGCTCACAATGACGCTCGCATCAAGGTCATCGGCGTTGGCGGTGGCGGCAACAACGCGGTCAATCGCATGATTGACTCGGGCATGGAGCGCATCGAATTCATCGTCGCCAACACCGACCTGCAGGCCCTACGCATGTCGCGCGCCGCCACCAAAATTCAACTTGGTGTGAAGCTGACCAACGGCCTTGGCGCGGGCGCAAATCCTGAGATCGGCCGCAAAGGCGCGCTCGAAGATTCTGACAAAATCATCGAAGTCCTGGAAGGCGCCGACATGGTTTTTGTCACGGCCGGACTCGGTGGCGGAACCGGTACCGGTGCGGCGCCGATTATCGCCTCGCTCGCCAGCGAAATGGGCGCACTGACCGTTGCCGTCGTGACCAAGCCTTTTGCCTTTGAGGGCAAACGCCGCATGCAGCAGGCGGAGCGCGGCATTGCCGAACTTATGGAGTCGGTCGATACCACCATCGTGATCCCCAACGAAAAATTGCTCGCTGTCGCTGAGAACGCGGGTTTCTTCGAGTCCTTCCGCATCGCCGACGATATCCTTCGTCAAGGGGTGCAGGGAATTTCCGACATCATCACCATCCCGGGCATCATCAACCGCGACTTTGCCGACGTGAAAGCGATTATGGCGGGCATGGGCTACGCGGTGATGGGCACGGCGACCGCGACTGGCGAGCATCGCACCGTAGAGGCAGCGCAACGGGCCATCGCCTCGCCGCTGCTAGAGGCGGGCGCTATCGACGGAGCACGCGGCATTCTCATCAACATCACCGGCTCGCATTCGCTGAAGCTGGCCGAAGTGCAGCAAGCTTGCACCATCATCCAGGGCGCGGCTCACGAAGATGCCAACATTATTTTCGGAGCGGTGCTGGACGAGAAGATGAAGGATGCGGTCAAGATCACGGTGATTGCAACCGGCTTTAAAGAGGCCGATATGCGTCGTCCGCGCCACCACGAAAATTACGATCCAGTCATAATATCGCGCGAGGCGTCGCGTCACGTTTCTCAGCAGCGTGATCGTTTTGACGAGCCCGAAACGGTGGCTGAGCCCGAGCCCGTCTTCGAACCAGAACCGGCGTTTGAGCCAGAAACCGCACACGTGGCTTTTCAGGAGTCAGCCTCGGGTAATGCGTCGTATGCTGCCGAGGTGATTTCGCTCGATGCGATGCGGTCGAGCGCTCCCAGCTACCAGGCGGAGGATCTCGACGTGCCAGCGTTTCTGCGCAAACGCAGCGAAGTGTAGAGAAAATTTCAAGTTTTAGAGTTTCGAGGTTTCAAAGTCGGCATCTGAAACTGTGCTGCTCCATGACCACGGCGTACAACCGCATCGCCGGACAAAGTGTGGAACGCCTCGCAGCTCTCAGCGATGGCATCTTTGCCTTTGCGATGACCTTGCTGGTCCTGGACCTGCGAGTGCCCGCGATGGAAGCCGTGCACAACGAGCACGATCTATGGCATGGCCTGACCGCACTGTCGCCGCGGCTCATCATGTACATGATGAGTTTTATGACGCTGGGGATTTTTTGGGTTGGTCAGCAAACGCAACTGAATCACCTCGAGCGCTCCAACATTCGTCTTTCGTGGATCCACATTGCGTTCCTGTTTTTTGTTACGATCACGCCGTTCTCGACCGCGCTGCTGGCTGAATTCACGGCATATCGGATTGCCCTGGTTGCTTACTGGCTGAACATTTTATGCCTGGGTTTGGCGCTATACCTTAGCTGGGGATGCGCGACGCGATCAGGACTGGTTAAGGACGACATCGCGCCCGAAGTGCCCGCGGCTGTCTGCCGCCGGATCGTGATTGCGCAAGCGCTGTATGCACTCGGCGCGCTGCTGTGTGTGATCGGCACTTATTGGAGCATCGCGTTCATCGTGCTGGTGCAGCTCTACTACGCTCTTGCACCACGCATGCCGGGGAAGCGCGGCGAAGCGATGTAATGTGATCGGCGAGACAAATGCCATCTCTATTCATGCGCTTAAACTGTGGCGACTGTGATTTTGGCCTATGGCGCCGGCCGTACGTAGAGAGCGGAACCAACCTCGCCGAAAAAAGGATCTATAAGCGCTTGTTGAGAACTTCCTGCATATTCGTGGTTGAGCTGCTGAACCAAAGCTTCATATCTGGCATCTCCCGGTTTTCCCCATACCAGGATTGCATCCGGACTCGCCTCGGAGATGTCACCTAGAACCGCCGGGATGTCTTTCAAATTTGGGAGCTTCTCCGTCGCCGCAATCAGCCTGCGATCTCCGAAATATGCCGACTTATATCCGGCCTCCCATCCCGCCCCGTGTTCCTGGTAGGGGCCAGAACCGATACTTACAACCGTGAAACCCGGATGCGCTCTCAAGCTCTGGCCAGCTCGGTAGCACGAGATCTGAAAATCGCGAGTAAGAGTTCGGAAAGGAGAAGAGGAATATACCAGCGAAGCAAGTATCCCTATCACGATCAAAACGGCCAGAGCTCTTTGCCAAATGCGTAGCGCCGGACCCGTCTGCTCAACGAAGCCCACCGCCACGGCCAATAGCAGCGGGATAATCGGATAGAGATAGCGGCCGTCGAATACCAGCATGCAGTATGCCAGCAAGAGACTGATGCTCCCCAACGCAACCACCGCCACCACCGTAAATTCGACGGGATTCTGTTCTCTTCGTCTGGTTAGAACCGCAATCATGAAGACGAAGGCGGCCAGCCCGCCTGGTGTTACGACAATGAAAAGCTCTTTCACGGCCTTCGGCAGGTTTTGAGCCTCATGCGCAACCATCTCCAGCGCCGCCTGTCTCGCGTCGATTTGATAGCGCCACATCCATGAACCCGGCGGCATTGGGTCGTTCACGTTGTTCTCGTCAATGAACGGTTTCGTATTCTTGAGCACTGCATAGGTTCTGTCTGGTTGGTTGTCGGATAAGTGCGGCGTCCACTGCAGAAAATTAAACTTGAATTGAGTCCCGGTCGTAAACGCGCCATATTTGAAGTGCAGCACTCCCGCCCACGCTGAGGCCACCAGCAACGGCAGGATGGCCGCCAAAGCAAGACGCGACGCCTGCTGCTTACGAGGTCTGGACAGCACGACTGAGAAAATCGTATTCAGTGCCAGCCAGGGCAGAGCAAAGCCTTTGGCCAGGAATGCGAGAGCGTGAATTCCCCCGAGCCAGCCCCAGCATCTTTTTTCATTCGCACGTAAGCATTGCAGAAGCACCATGAAATAAACCAGCACCAATGCCGCGAATAGGAAGTCGGGCGTGACCATCTCAACCGCCATCGCCGAGAGGCCGCGGCTTAGAGAAAACCAGAGAACGGCCACGGAAGCAGCCAACTCGGAATGCCAGAGGCGTTTCGCAAAAAAATAGATCAGAGCCCCACACAGAAGATAGCTGCTGATGTTAAGAACTTTACCTACGCGCACCAGGTTCCCATCGAAAAAAGACCCGGCAGCGATCATCCAGGACAGCAGTGGGCTGCGAAAATCATTGATCGCTGAATAAAATTGGTGACTTCGTAGATGCCGGGCAATCCCGATGTAGTCGATGCCGTCAATGTCAATCTGATGAAAACACTTGGAGCCGAACCAGGCGAGCTGACCCCCATAGCTCAAAACTGCAACCGCAAGGAGCCAGCGGGAAAGGTTCTGTTTATGTTGAGAAGACACTCTGCCCGATTCCTGATCGTCTGCCGGCGCACTGACACGAATGCGTCTGCGCCAGTACCTTAGCACAGCGCGGGTGTTCTCCAGGGACATCGCCTCTTTGCGTCAAACAAAAAATGTTGTTCCTGGTTCGGACTCTGATACCTTTCCTGCAACATGGACTTAAGCCGCGAACGTAAACTCTCCGATTACTTCATTTTTGCTACGGTCGTCAGCTGCATTGCTCAACTCTCATGGTTCGCCTCAAAATGCTTCACTCAAATTGACTATGACGGCATGAGCTATGTGGGGATAGCCCGTCATCTCAGCCAGGGTCAATTCCATGCCGCCATTAATGCGTTCCGCAGCCCCTTGATTTCGTGGATCATTGCTGCCGGTTCAGTGCTGGACGGAAATCTCCTGCAGGTCGGAAAGTTCACGAATATTGGCAGCTTCCTCGCCTCCGCCGTCTTGGTCTACTTGCTGACGAAACGGCTGTGGCAATCAAGATTAGCAGCCGCGATTGCGAGTCTGTGGTTCAGTTTGGCTCGTGGTCTGGCGGCGACCGCAGTCATCCTCATCATTCCAGATTTCCTGCTGACCGCTCTCGTCTTGACGTACTTCCTGATTCTTTTGCGGTGTTTCCGCACAGATCAGGCCAAGGACTGGGCCTTTCTTGGCTTGGTCCACGGCGTCGCTTATCTCGCCAAGGCATTCGCGCTGCCGTGGCTTGCCCTGGCAACTTTGGTTTCCGTTGCAATCTCGTTCCGCAAGCAGCCGAGGCACGGGTTAAACCGGTTCGTTCTGGCGTCACTCGCGCCCCTTCTCATAGCAGCGGCATGGGCAACCGCGCTGCATTCGAAATATGGGGTCTTCACCACCGGCAGTCAGTTTAGATCCAATTTTTTGGGCTACAACGTGAGGTCGTATTCCCAAAGAGAGCCTACCTATGCCCTCTTGAACGATACTATCCTGGAACCGGGACTGTCAGATCCGTCCCCTTGGAAATCGGATGAGTACGTGGTGAATGACCCTATGCCTCCGCACTCCCGGGCGTGGAGCTATCGGCCCCCGATAAGTGAGGCCGTGCCGCTGGTGATTGCCGCCGAACGGAGAAACCTGCCTGAAGCCCTGAAAGAACTGACCATTCTGCTGACGCCCGGAGGAATACTGGGTTTCTTTTTCATGCTCGGAACGACGATTCGCCGCCGGTGGCAGTCGGTTCCAGAGTTTCGCTTCACATGTGTAGTTGCCGTTTCTGCGGTGAGCTTGATCCTTGCCTATGGCATGTTGGCCTTCATCACCACGTACGCATATCCTCTGGTGGCTCTGATAATGGCGGTCACTTCCCGATTTTTTGTCAGCGACGCGCAGTTCGCTGCGAACCCCGTGTGGCAGCGCCTTTGTATTGTCCTGGTCGTGGCCGGCCTGATTGTAGCTTTCACCTATCGAGCTTCTCCGTTTCGAACCCTTGACCGGAATTTTCAAATGAGCTGCTACGATGCTGCACAGAAATTAGAAGCATATTCAGGTTCACGCGTAGTGACCATCGGCTCGGGGCCGTATCCGGAACACGGAGTGGGGTGGGAAGCCGGATATCGAGTTGCCTTCTTTTCGAATCGCCGTATTGTGGCAGAAAGCCCCGATTTGCCTGCGGACGTGGCGCTTCTGATGGCGGATATCGAGAAATCTTCTGCCGACGCAGTCCTGTTGTGGGGAAATCCGACCGATCCGAGATTTCAGCTCGTGCTGCGCGGCCTGGCCGCCGAGTATCAGGTCCGCTTGCCCATCATGGATCCGGTCCTCGGACAGGTGGGCGTAGTCGTGGTGGGGCGAATCCCCACTATCAGGCCATCTTGAACCGTGCCATCGCCGCCAACATTCTTGCACTGGCGATATGCGCCACTTTGTTTTTCACTCTCATAACACGGAGCCACTGTGATGTGAACCGCCGGAAATTTGAGAACTTTTGTTGCCGCGTGTGCGTATTCTGGGATAACGTTCTGCTCGTCGAAGATTGGGGGAGATTTCCATGCATCGCTTGATTCCTGCTTGTCTTATCGTTGTCGCCCTGGCTACCACGGTCTTCTTGGCAGCTTCATCCGATCCCACGCCGGGACGTCCGCAGTACACCGGCGATAACCAACTTCTGCGTCCCGTCGATTATCGCGATTGGATTTTTCTGTCGTCCGGACTCGGCATGAGTTACAGTGCGCAAGCTGGGCACGAAATGTTCACCAATGTCTTTGTGCCGCAGTGGGCCTACCAGGAATTTCTGAAGTCGGGCAAATGGCCGGAAAAGACGATGTTTGTCGTGGAAGATCGCGGAGCGACCAGCAAAGGTTCGATCAATAAAGCGGGTCATTATCAGACCGACTGGATGGGGATCGGGGTGGAGGTGAAAGACGAAGCCCACTTTCCCGATAAATGGGCCTACTTCAATTTCGACGAAGATACAAAATCCGCGAGCGCAAATCCAAAAGCCGGGTGCTGGAGTTGTCACGATGAGCACGCTGCCGTTGAGCACGTTTTCGTGCAGTTTTATCCGACGCTGAAGCCGGTCGCGAAGAAGTTCGGAACCTATCGGGAAGCTGCGGAGAACGTGCAGTAGCGTCTCTACTTCTGCCCGGCGATCCATTCGTTGATCTTCGTTTCGAGCAGGTCGAGCGGCAGCGGTCCCTGATCGAGCACCGCGTCGTGGAAGGCGCGAATATCGAATTTCGCTCCCAACTCCTTTTGCGCGCGTTCGCGCAACTCGAGAATCTTCATCTGCCCCATCTTGTAGGAAAGCGCCTGTGCGGGCCACGCAATGTAGCGATCGACTTCGGTATTGATGTTCTCATCGTCCATCGCGGTGTGTTCGTGGAAGAAGTCGATCATCTGCTGACGTGTCCAGTGCTGGGAATGCACGCCTGTATCTACGACCCAGCGCACGGCCCGCCACATCTCGTTCTGCAGGCGGCCGTAATCGCTGTAGGGGTCCTGATAAAAGCCAACTTCTTTTCCCAGGCGCTCGGAGTAGAACGCCCAGCCTTCGGTGTACGCATTCAAATCGAGGTTGAATTTGCGGAACGGCGGCAGGCCGGTGAGTTCCTGCGCGATCGAAAACTGCAGGTGATGTCCGGGAACGCCTTCGTGATACGCGATGGCTTCCACGTTGAGCAGCAGCCGCTTCTCCGGCGCATACTCGTTGACGTTGATGCGACCCGGGCGCGAGCCATCTCCAGCGCCGATCGAATAATCGGCAGGAGGAGCAGAGGCACTGCGGTACGACTCCATTGGCACCACATCCAGCTTGTTCTTCGGCAGCCGTCCGAATAATTCCGGCAGCTTCGCGTACATCTGGTCGCGATAGTGCGTATAAAGATCAAACAACTGCTGACCGGACTTGGCGTGCAGTTTCGGATCCTGCCGGATATGCTCGTTGAACGATTTCAAATCGCTGAATCCCTGCGCCTTGGCGATGGCGAGCATCTGGGTTTCAATTTCCGCGACGCTCTTCAGGCCCAGCTGGTGAATCTGGTCGGCAGTGAAATCGGAAGTCGTCTGATGACGGACGGCGAAACGGTAACGCGCTTCTCCGTCGGGCAGGGCCCAGATGCCGGGATCGAGCCGACCGTGAGGGGCGTAATCCTCGCGCACGAATTTAGCGAATTTCGCGTACGCCGGCGCGACCTCGTTCTTTACTGCGCTTTCGAGATGTTCGCGTAGCTGCTTGCGATCTTTCTCGGAAACGGAGTCCGGATACTTGCGCAGCGGTTCAGTAAACGGACTCTTATCGAGCGGGTCGTCGGCGATTTGCTGCGCCTGACTGGAAACTTTCTCGAGCAGATACTTCGGCGGCATGCGGTGGTCTTGCAGTCCATCCCGCATATGTCCCATCGCCTGCTCGAGCACCCGCGGAATCTGGCGCAGACGGGACAGGTAGTCTTCGTAGTCCTTCACGTTGCGGAAGGGAGAATCGAAGGCTAACCCTGCGTATCCCAAGTGAATGCCGCCAAACTGCGTCGCCGGCATCTCCCAGTCTTTGAATTGAGCAGCGTCCAGCCCTTCGCGCAAGCTGCGCAGCATCAGCGCATGGTTGAGTTTTTCCTGCGCGGAAAATCCGGTGACGTCGATGGCCTCGAAGCGCGCCAGCGCCTGGCGAGTATGTTCGAGATCGTCGGCAATCGCCTTGTCCGAAAAATCGCTCAGCCGATCGTTGTAGCGATTGTCTCCAACCTGGGTCGCAAGTTCAGGCTGGGTACGCAGCGTGTACTCCCACTCATCGCCTAGCAGACGATTGAGTTCAGCTCGCCGGGCTTCGAGCGTTTGTTCTGCAGCCTGGGCTAAGAGAGGGACGGTTAGAGCTAAGGCGAAAGAGACAGCCACGATCAATGTTCGCAAGGGGCGGACCTCGGCAGAATTCCGCAACAAAACGCTGCGGTCGTGATGGATTCTACCGCAGACTGCCCTTAGGGGCAGGTGAGTTGTGCGTTTCCCTGGACGGTGCATCCGCCCCCGCAGGCGGTGACTGCGGGACATCCTGATTTGATATCAACAGGATCATTCGCCCAGATCGTGTATGTGCCGGTTGCCCCAGGCGCGCATTGCGCCAGGCCTTCGCGCGTGACCGATACTGCACTGGTTGTCGCGAGTTGGTAACAGGCTCCCCAAGTGGCCGGGAGCGGAGTGACCGTACGGCTGGGATTGCCGTAAGAGCCAGTGGCGGTGAACTGTACCTGACCGTTCGGATAAGACTGGGCGTCGGCAGTTGCGGGGCTCAGCGTGATGGATTGAAGTTGACTCTGCTCCTGATTTGCGCCGCAGGACAATGCAACGGACACACCCAGAACCAGAGTGAGAAAAGAAAACATGAACCGAAGGCTTGGCATAACCCCTCCTGGAGGATGTCAATCTGGGGCCGTTCGTTAGGATGCTCCGAGTACGATACGCCTGTCAGAAAATATTAACAAAGGACGCACGCGAGGATGGCTTGCGGTGACGATATGTCGGCAGCGCTGGGCGGAGGCGTCACGACAGTTTTGGCGCGGCTCCTAATTGATATGCAAACTGATCCAAAGTCCGATACTTTCCAAGTAACAAGCCCAGCCGATTACCAAGGTGCGTGTCCCCTTTTACCAAATCAGATTAACTGTAATTTATTCATATAGTTATCGCGCAGGTTCGGCCATCTGCAGCGTTGAACTTTGGCATTGCGCACACGCGCGTAAATCGCCTACTATCGAGTAGGGCTGCGGGAAAACGCTCGATCAGTGTGGGGATCTGCCGAGACTCTTGCATCCTAAATGAATAAGCCGATAGATCTATTGGCGAGCTACTGGACTGGCTGAGCATTAGATTGGCCGAGTACCACCGGGGATGGTGAAGTGAAGTTTCGGGCCTGTGTTCTTCGTCTTGCATTTTTCTTAGGCTTGGCAATGTTGCTGGAAGCGATTGGCATCGCAGCTAGCGTCAACCCAAGCACGCTCACTCCGCATAAGAAAGCTCATGGCGTTACGGAAAATCAGCATGCGAAAAGGCGCATGCGAACCCTGGCGCGGAGCCGTGCTCCGCGGTCACCATATGCGACCACGCGTTCTGCCTCCACGGGTTACTCCAGCAGACATTCTTCCGGCACGCGTTCTTTCGCCACAACCCACCGCCATCGTTATCACGAGCGTTTCTACACCAGTTCGTTTGCATCCGATATCACCGAAGGTGACGTGACCGCCGGCGAAGACCCCGTGGTTCGCCAGGCCGCGATCGATGCTTTGGGCAACATGAACGGCACCGTGGTCGCGATTGAGCCGACCAGCGGACGCGTGCTCGCCATGGTCAACCAGAAGCTGGCGCTTTCAAGCGGGGCGCAGCCGTGTTCGACCATCAAACTTTCCGTGGCTCTAGCGGCTCTGAGCGAAGGCGTGATCGACGAGCAAACTCAAATTTTGCTCGGAGGCCGCAGCCGCATGAATCTTACCGAAGCGTTGGCGCACTCGAATAACGCCTACTTCGAAGCGGTCGGGCGTAAGTTGGGTTTCGAGAAGGTGCAATATTACGCGCACCAGTTCGGACTCGGTGAACTTGCTGGTTATCACATTCCTGGTGAACAGTTGGGCACTTATCCGGAAATAGAAATTCCCGCCAAACTTGGTGGCGTCAGCAAGATGTGCTCGTTCGGCGAGGGCATCTCCATGACTCCGCTGCAGCTGGGCGCGCTGGTGACCGCGATCTCGAACGGTGGCACGCTCTACTACCTGCAACATCCAACTGATCCGGAAGCAGTGGCCAACTTCCAGCCCCGCGTCAAGCGCCATCTCGACATCGAGCCCGTGATTCCCGAACTCTCCGACGGCATGGCCGGTGCGGTTGCATACGGCACCGCGCGCAGCGTGCGGTTGAACTTTAACGAAGAGTCGATCTTGGGCAAGACTGGAACGTGCTCGCACGCTGGCACGCGCTTCGGATGGTTCGCCTCATACGCCAACACCGACATCGGACGCATTGTGACGGTGGTCTTCCTGAAGGGCGGACGGTCTACATTCGGGCCCAAAGCGGCGGAGATCGCAGGCCGCATGTACCGCAATCTTTACGATCACAACTTTTTCGTAGCGGGCGCAGCCGGAATAATATCCGCTCCGGACTTAGACAAAGCCAGCCCCCCAGCCCCGCCGCAATAATGACAGCAGCGGCTGCTCCGCCTCTAAATGGGCGTTTGATTTTTCGAAGCGCCCGGCATCGCTAAAGCGACGCCCTGATTCCTATCGCACTTACAGCACCGTCTGCTGGCCCCAACATAGGGCTGGAGCGGCTGCTTTTCCTCTTTGCGTTCTCCTCCCGCCAATTCGAGTCATGATCGACTTGCAGTGACCTATGGCACTCACGCTTCCCGGTTCCTCTCGCTAATCGTTCACGGCTGGGTCACAATAGTTAAGTCGCAATCGTTAAGATCATGAGTTCGTCGTCCTCTCCCGCGGTTGCAAGACGCCTGGAACAACCGGGAGTCTCAACTTCTCCCCAACTGCTTCTGTCGCCTCAGAAATGTACGTTGCTGCTGTGTCTGCTGCTGACCGCCGCGGTGCTTGTGTCCTACAGCCCGGCGACTCACAACGGCTTCCTCAATTATGACGACGATGCCTATATCACGAACAACCCTCAGGTCAGGGCGGGCCTGACGTGGGCGACGGTGAAGTGGGCTTTCACCACCTATGATCAGGCGAACTGGCATCCGCTGACCTGGCTTTCCCATGCTCTCGACTACCACCTCTTCGGCTTGAATCCAGCCGCGCACCACTTCGTGAATGTCCTGCTGCACGCGGCTAACGTTGTCTTGCTTTTTCTGCTGCTGCAGAGCGCCACGGGGTTCCGCTGGCGCAGCCTGATGGTCGCAGCTCTGTTTGGGCTTCATCCAATGAATGTCGAGTCCGTAGCGTGGGCGGCCGAACGGAAGAACCTGTTGAGCATGTTCTTTTTCCTGTTTGCCCTCTATGCCTACGTCTGGTACACGCGCAGCCCAGAGCTCCGCCGTTACGCCGCAGTGGCTTTCCTCTTTGCGCTTGCGCTGCTCAGCAAGCCACAAGTGATCACGTTTCCATTTCTGCTCTGGCTGTGGGATTACTGGCCGTTACGCCGGATTGGCGCACCAACTGTGGCCGACGCCGCGATTCAGGGCGATAACGTCCCTAAGAGGTCGAGCGGCTGGCTGGTGCTGGAAAAACTGCCCCTTCTCCTTCTCTCCGCAGCGAGCGGGGTGATTACGATGAAGGCTCAAAATGCCGGGGGCGCGATCAAGACGTTTTCCCAGTACAGCCCCCTCTTACGGCTGGAGACAGCGGTGATCTCGTATGTGAGCTATATGGGGAAGGCGCTCTGGCCATCGAAGCTGGTGGCGCTGTATCCGCACCCCACCAAGCTCTATCCGGCATGGCAAGTCGGCATGGCCGTGCTCGTATTGATGTTCGTCACTGCCTTAGTCGTCTTCCCTCTGATTCTGCGCGACCGCCGCTATCTCCCCGTAGGATGGTTCTGGTTTTTGGGAACCTTAGTCCCAATGATCGGGTTGGTGCAAGTGGGCGCACAGGGAATGGCCGATCGCTATGCCTACATTCCTTTTGTTGGTTTGTTTCTGATGGTGACCTGGCTGGCGGCTGATTGGGCCAAAGCTCACCAACTCCGCTCAGCATGGCTTGCCGTTGTCGCTGTTGGTTGGCTGTTGGCGCTGGGTACTCTTACTTACCGTCAAGTCGGCTACTGGCATGATATTCCGTCATTCTGGAGCCGCACGCTGGCGCTGACCGAGAACAATTACATCGCACACGACACATTCGGAGAATATCTGGCCCGCCAGGGCCGAACCGAAGAAGCGGCCGCGCACTTCCGCGCTGCGCTCGCCATCCATCCAGATGATTTGCCCGCCAACCTGAATCTCGGCACCTACGAGCATGGCCGCGGCAATCTACAAGCGGCGATCGAACGGTATCAGATGGTGGCTCTCCACGCGGGCGACGTGAACCTACGCGCTACCGCCTATGGCAATCTGGGATCGGCCTATCGCCAAGCGGGAGAGTTGATGAAGGCGAAGCAGTGTTTCGAAACGGCATTGCAACTGGCGCCGGATCGGCCCATGGCAATGATTGGATTGGGCCTGATTGCGGAGAGAAATGGCGATCCGTCTGAGGCGGTACGACAGTACTCGCGGGCCATGGCGGTGCAGCCAACCGACGTGGGATTTCTGCTGCTCGCCCACGCGTTGCAGCAGGAGGGACGCTCGGACGAGGGCAACGCGATTTTGGAGCGCGTGGCCCGCTCGTCGCCGGATTTAGCCGAGGCGCAGCGGACTGCGGATGCGCTCTCGGGAAAGTAAGGCGCGATTTATTGCTTTGCCTCGTAGGATGCGAAATGCTCAACGGTCGTCCCTAGATGAATTCCCTACTGCTTCACTTCATCCTTGGCTACCACGCCGTCTTTGAGATAGATAATACGATGGGCGTACTCCGCGATGTCGTGTTCGTGCGTCACCAGCACGATAGTATTGCCATTCGCGTGCAAACGATCGAACAGCGCCATGATTTCGTTGCCGGTTTGAGAGTCGAGGTTGCCGGTCGGTTCGTCGGCGAGGATGATGGCCGGCTTATTGACCAGAGCTCGCGCAATGGCCACGCGCTGGCGCTGTCCACCGGAGAGTTCGTTGGGCTTGTGGGTCATGCGAGATTCCATACCGACCGACGTAAGCGCAGCTCTGGCACGCTCGGCACGCTCTTCGGCGGGGATTCCGGCATAGATCAGCGGCAACTCCACGTTGTGCAGGGAAGTAGCGCGGGCCAGCAGATTGAAAGTCTGGAAGACGAATCCGATTTCCTTGTTGCGGATGCGGGCAAGTTCGTCGTCGTCGAGTTCGCTGACCAGTTGTCCGTTGAGCCAGTACTGGCCTTTGGAAGGCGAGTCGAGACAACCAATCAGGTTCATCAGCGTGGATTTGCCGGAGCCGGACGGACCCATGATAGCAACGTATTCATTGCGTTGGATGCGCAGGTTGATGCCGCGAAGTGCGTGCACCTGCTCCGACCCCATATCGTAGCTCTTCCACAGATCCTCGGTTGAGATCATGTAGGAATCAGGGGCGGACCAATTCGCAGGTTTATCGATTGGCAGTACCTCGGCAGTCGCCATCTTACTCTCCTTCTCCGGATCGGGCTCGGGCACGTACGCTCCTATAGCCGTTCTTATTTAGACGTTCTAACCTGGCCGAGGTTAGAGGCTTCGCTGGTGAAAAGCCGGGAGACGCCCGTTCCTCACTAGCTGCTTTCGTCTTCTTTTTTCGGGGCCGAATTGTCTATTTTGATATTCGTCCCCGGTTTCAGCGTACGCAAAACCTTGTAGCTGCCGGTGATTACTTCGTCACCTTCTTGCAACCCCTGGGTGACTTCGATATCCGTGGTGCCACTGATGCCCGTATCCACTGGAACGAATTGGGCTTTCTTGTTGCGGATCACGAACACGCCCTGAATTTCCTCTTTTTGTTTCGATGCTTCGGTTGGAGCACTGACGGCGGCCTCCACATTCCTATTGCCCTTGCCCGAATCCTTGGGCATGAGATCTGCCTGGGCACGGACGGTGAGCGCCTGAATGGGAATGCTGAGTACACTGCTACGGGTCGCTGTCGTGATTTTGGCGGTCGAGGAAAGACCTGGGCGCAGGTCGGGCGGCGGATCCGTGAGCGTCACGACGACCTTGAAGTCCTTCGCTTCCTCGCTGGTCGAGGTGGCCTGCGAAGTAGCGACACCGGTCGAGCGCACGATGGCGTTGTCCCCGATTTCGCTGACGACGCCGTGGAAGACCTTGTGGGGGATGGCGTCGATGGTGACGTCTGCGGGCTGGCCTAAATGCACGTTAACGATGTCGGTCTCGTCCACCTTGACCTCGGAGGTGATCACGGACATGTCGGCAAGTGTCATCAGCGTGCTGCCGGGTGAATTCTGGATTCCGATGACCACGGTCTCGCCTTCGCGCACCGGAAGATTGGTGATTACGCCGTCAAAGGGCGCTTCGTACGTGGTCTTTTGCAGCACGTCGGAAACCCGGGTCAGGTTCGCCTGATTTTGCGTGATGTGCTTGTCCATCGAATCTTTCTGCGCTTTGGCCTGCGCAACACGAGCCTCGGCTTGGGCTAATCCTGCATCGGCGGACTCCCATGCAGCTTTCTTGACGTCATAATCCTGCTTGGCGATGAGAGCTGCGCTGTATAGGCCTTGGGCGCGGTCCCAGTCGAGCTTGGCGTGGACAGCGTCTGACTTGGCGCGGTTCAGGTCTGCGAGCGAGGTGTTTAGGGCGGCATCGGCAGCGGCGGCGTCAGTTACAGCCGCCTGCACGGAAGCGCGAGTGGCATTGACGTCAGCCGAGGATTGCACGTTCTCGAGCTGCGCCAACAATTGCCCCTTCTGCACACGGTCGCCTTCCTTGACGTGCAACTTGATGATCTTGCCGAAGGCATTGGCTCCGATGTTCACGTAGGTCTTGGGCTTGATTTCACCCGAGGCGCTGACCACCGAGGCTAGGTTCTGCTTTTGCACCTTCCCGGTCTGTACCGTCACCAGGTTCTTCTGGCTCTGGTAAACGGTGACGCCGACGATGATGCCGAGCACCAGGGCTGCGCCAACCCCGATCAATATTTTCTTCCAGGTCTTCATGATCATGCCTAGGTTTCTTGCGACCGTCCCGCCGGGCCAGCGGCCACGTTGCTCGACGGCTCTGAATTCGCGGATCGTCTCGTCTCCGCGTTAACTTTCCAACTTATCTTCCCGGCATAACCCAGGGGGTTCTGGCTATAGAATGCCAAAAACGCTCCCAAGGTAGCGCATGAACAGCTACGTTCAGACGAGGGGGAAAGTTCCCGAGTCCCCGCGAAAACAGGTCTCACCCGCCGTCGCTCCGGTGGGCTTACGGAGTTGAAACGTTGGGCGAAATTCATTATATCGTGCCCGGTGCGCGGGCAGTGGGCAGGCGAAGCTGTCATTTGGCCTGCTTCAGTCCGGCCGTCGTCGGCCGTGGCGCGACCGCAAGACGCGGATTCTTAAGGCCTTTAGCGGAAGGGTTCCGGACAGGAAATCTTTTCTTAACAGGCCACTTCTTCTTGCCTTGTTGTATCCAATGAACATAGAATTAGGCTACTGCAGTCTCTTGTGAGGCTAGGCCCTTCTATGTTGTTCTCCGCAGGTTGTCGAAAACGTTGCTCGGCTGGTTTACTGGCTGGCGTGATGGCGCTGGTTTTTTCCGCCCTTTCCCTGGCACAGCAGGATGATAAAGACGCAAAGAGCTCGGCTGACAATGGCGCGGCTGCCCAGGGAAGCCAGACAGATCCCCTAAAACGCCCGATCCCGGAAAAACAGAGGAAGGCCAACGCCAAGGCGCTCAAAATCGAGTTGAGCAAAACTTACCGTAAGTGGCTGGACGAGGACGTGCGCTGGATCATCACCGACCAAGAGAAGTCCGCTTTCATGCAACTCTCGAACGACGAAGAGCGCGACCAGTTCATTGAAGCCTTCTGGCAACGCCGCGATCCCACGCCGGACACCGAAGAGAACGAGTTCAAAGAGGAACACTACCGGCGAATCGCGTATGCCAACGAGCACTACGCGGCCGGCATCCCCGGATGGAAGACCGACCGCGGCCGGATTTACATCGTGTTTGGGCCGGCGGATGAAATTGAGTCCCACCCCTCGGGCGGCGCCTACGAGCGCCCCATGGAAGAAGGCGGTGGCGAGACGTCCACCTTCCCGTTCGAGCAATGGCGCTATCGCTACCTGGAGGGGATCGGCAACGAAGTGATCATCGAGTTCGTCGATACCTGTATGTGCGGCGACTATCACATGACGCTCGACCGCTCGGAGAAAGACGCCTTGAAAATGACCCCGAATGCCGGTCTCACTCTGTATGAGTCCATGGGCATGGCGAACAAGGCTGACCGTTTCAGCAGCGGCGGTTTGGAGCAACTGGGTGCTGGGCCGTTCAACCAGGATTTGCATGCCAAGGAATTTGACCGCCTGGAACAGTTTGCCAAACTGCAGGCGGCGCCGCCAGTGAAGTTTAAGGACCTCGAAGAAGTGGTCAGTCACCACATCAGCGTCAACCTGATGCCATTTGATGTGCGGGCGGACTTCGTGAAGGTCACCAGCGACACGGTGCTGGTTCCGATCACGGTTCAGATCAAGAACCGCGACGTTACTTTCGTGAACAAGGACGGCGTGGAGCGCGGCACGGTCAATATCTTCATGCGAGTGACGACACTCACCGGCAAGATCGTGCAAACTTTTGAAGACCCGGTGCAGGTCGATGTGCCGGTGGAGCTGCTTCCCAAGACCGCCGAGAATGCTTCGGTGTACTGGAAAGCAATCCCGCTGCGCATCAGCCAGAATCGCTACCGACTCGACATCGTTGTTAAGGACGTAAACGGAGACCGCACCGGCTCTTGGAGCCATGCGATCCAGATCCCGGACTTCAGCGAAGACAAGTTGAGCAGCTCAACCCTGATCATTGCCGACCAGATGGAACCGGTGGCGGCCAAGAACGTCGGCACGGGCAACTTCGTGATCGGAACCACCAAAGTGCGGCCGCGCGTGGCGCCCTCCGACGGCAAGCCCATCTCGTTCAAGCGCAATCAGAAGCTGAATTTCTGGATGCAGGTTTACAATCTCAGCGTGGACGAGAAAACGCACAAACCTTCGGCCACTTTCGAATACAATGTGACGGACGCGAACAACAAGGCCGTCATCCACACCGTCGAGTCCACAGACACGATGGGCAATGTGGGCGACCAGGTCACGCTGCAGAAAACGCTTTCGGCCGCGAATCTGCAGCCGGGCTTGTACAAGATTGTGATTAAAGTGAACGACAACCTTTCCAAGCAGACGGTGGATCCATCGGCAACCTTCGCGGTGGAGTAAACTGCTGCCTGGTTCCCCCCAGGGGTGGTGAGCGAGATGTTCCGAAAGCTCGGGTTCCTCATAGTCGTCATGAGTGCCGCCGTGAGCATGGCTGTTCCAGCCTGGTGCGGGACCGCCTCCGGTGCGATCTCGGGTGCGATATCTGGATATGTTCGCGATGGCAGCGGCGTGCCCCAAATGGGCGCGGCGGTGGAAATACTCGGTTCGGCCGTGCAGGCGCTGAAGGTCTTCACCGACGATCGTGGCTTCTACTCGGTCGCGAGTCTCGTGCCCGGAACTTATAGCGTCAAAGTAAGCGCCCCGTCATTCCTTCCTTCGCTGCGCGAGAAAATCGGGGTGCGCGCAGGCGCGAGGCTGATGGTGAACGTCACGTTAACCACGCTGTTCGAAGCCATCCAACTGGTTCCGCTGCGGAGTCCGGTGGACGACGACGACTGGAAGTGGACGCTGCGGTCAGTTGCCAATCGGCCCATCCTGCGCGTGCTTGAGGACGGCACGACTGTGGTCGCGCAGAGCGGGGAAGCGTCCGTTGACCACGATTTGAAAGGTACGGTGACCTTCCTGGCCGGATCGCCGGGGCAGGGTTTCGGCAGCCCCTCCGATATGACTGCGGGTTTTGCCGTGGAGCGTTCCTTGTTATCGAGCGGCACGCTGCGACTGAACGGCAACGTCGGTTACGATTCTGACGGCCAGGGCATTCCATCGGCGGTTCTGCGAACGACCTACACCAACCGCTTCAACGGTGTTTTCGAACCTTCGGTGGCGATTACGGCCCTCCGGCTGAGTTCGCCTGACCTGAACACGATGTCCGGCGCCACTCTGCAGGCGTTGTCGGTGAAGAGTTCCGATCGCGTGGTTCTCGGCGACAAGCTGGAGATGAAGCTCGGCAGCGAATTGCAAACGATCCAGTTTATGGGGCGGGTAAACGCCTTCAAACCCTTTGCGTCGGCCGATTTGCACATCACGTCGAACACCGTGTTGGAATACCAGTATGCGAGTTCAGTCCCGAACGTGGGGCTGGGGGATCGTTTGGGCAATGATCGGCCGGGTGACGATTTGGATTCGGCGTCGGCCGACCTGAGCGAAACCGCGCCGCGTATGAGCATAACCGGGTTTGCGCCGGCGGTGGAACGGGCTCATCACCAGGAAGTGTCGATCTCCCAGCGCGTCGGCAAGAACAACATGCAGGTCGCGTTCTACTCGGACAGCATTGTCGATCCCGTGCTTACCGGAGTTGGAGAAATGACGGCCGAATCGGGCGAAGTGCTGCCCGACGTGTACTCAGGTACGTTCAGCTATCAGGGCAACGATTTCGCGTCGCGCGGGATGCGAGTAGTGCTGCAGCGGAAGCTGTTGTCCGATCTCACCGCGACCCTCGATTATGCCTACGGCGGCGTGCTCGACCTGTCGCGTCCTGATGTCCAGCTGCAGGACGCACGGGAGTGGATTCGCGCGGAGCGCCGCCAGGCTGTCGCCGCGAAGTTCAGCGGCACGGTGCCCAAAATGAAGATGCGCTGGATCGCCTCTTATCGACACGCTGGCGGCCGCGCTTTGACACCGGTTGACCTATTCAACACTTCGGCAGGTCAGGCTGATCCTTACTTGAACCTCTGCATCCGGCAACCCATTCCGGCCAGCTTCCTCGCCGGACACATGGAAGTTCTCGTGGACCTGCGAAATCTTCTCGCGCAAGGCTATGTGCCGGTAATGGGACAGGACGGCCACACCCTCTATCTGGTGCAGTCGGCGCGCTCGGTGCGCGGCGGCGTCGTTTTCAGCTTCTAGAATTTGTAGATTCGCAAGCGGTGACTCCGTAGATTTCCTCCTTAGACTTCCAACGATTGCCTTCCAGCGTTCACCTTCCACTTTTTTTCTGCTGCCTCCGGTCGCTTCCCGGCGACCCTGAGTCCCGTGTTGATCCTCTTCCACGAACTTCCTGTTGTGAGGTTCGATACTGATCTTTTCGCGCGCGCAGGTTTATAATTCCGCGCATCTCTAGTGACACTGTATTCGCTGCTCGCGGAGCGTAGGTCTGTTCCAGCGCCCGCGACTAAGGAGGACCAGGAATGAAACGGCATTTATTGTTGGTGTTCGTTCTGCTTTCGACGGCCATGCTCGTGGGCCAAACATTTCGTGGGACAATCCTCGGCTCCGTGACCGATCCCACTGGAGCATACGTGGCAGGAGCGACGGTCAAAGTGCGCAACCTAGCAACCGGGCTCGAGCGTACGACCGTAACCAGTGGCGACGGCAGCTACAACGTGCCCGAGTTGCCGATCGGCACGTACTCCGTCACCGTGTCGGTGACTGGCTTTCAAACCGCAGTCACCAATACTGTCGAAGTGGACGTGGCCACCGAGCGGCGCGTGGACGCGCAGTTGAAAACCGGCCAGGTCACGCAGACGGTTGAGGTCTCGGGCGGAGACCTTCCCCAGATCGAAACCACCTCCAATGACCTGGGAGGTGTGTTGACCAGCAAGTCGGTCGAGGATATGCCCATCAACGGCCGCGACTACACCAAGTTGATCTACTTGAATCCTGGTGTCGCGGGTTCGCCCGATCAGATCACCGATTCCCCGGGATCGTTTGGTGAGTTTTCCATGAACGGTGCCCGCGGACGCTCCAACAATTACCTGCTCGACGGTACCGACATGAACGACGGATACCGCAACGATCCCGCCATCAACCAAGGCGGCGTGTTCGCCGTTCCGTCAGCCATTCTGCCCATCGGCGCCGTCGAGGAGATGAAGGTGCTCTCCAACTTCCAACCGGAGTATGGACGCAATGCCGGCGCCGTGGTCAATATCGTCACCAAGAGCGGAACGAATAAATTGCACGGAGAACTCTTCGAATATTTCCGCAATGACGCCCTCGACGCGCGCAATTATTTCGATAATGTGCCGCAGCGGGCGCCTTTCCATAACAATCAGTTCGGCGGGGCGCTCGGCGGCCCAATCGTGAAAGACAAGACCTTTTTCTTTTTGGACTACGAAGGCCAGCGCGAAGCCGTGGGCACGGTGACGCTCGCCTGTGTGCCAGATCCAGCCCAGGTGTCGACTGACCTTGCAGCGCTGGGACCCTTAGCCAACAATGTGACTCAGAAGATGCTCAAGTTCTGGCCGGCGCCAAATATTCCGGGGACGTACAATAATCCCAGCTCCACTCCAGGACAGGGTGAAGATGCTGGATGCCCCCTTGGTCCCAATGCTTCGCTCATCACCCCTTCGTACAACAACCTGAGCAGTGTGATCGCTAAGATCGACCACAATTTCAACACTAACAACATCCTGACTGGTCGTTATTTCTTTGGGGACAGCACACAGTCTTTCCCGCTGGCGCTAACGGCTTCGGGCGGACAACTCCCCGGCTTCAATACCGTCACTCCGACCCGCGTCCAATTGGTCGCTCTTTCCTATGTGCACACTATTGGCGTGAACAAAGTGAACGAATTGCGCTACGGCTGGAACCGCTTCGCCGAAGGCTTCTTCCCCCAGGATGCAAGCTTCCATCCCAGTTCGATCGGCCTATGTGCTGCAAGCTCAACCGCCGATTGCGCCGGCGGCGGCCCGCACGACTCCGGCCTGCCCATCACTTTGGTTTCGGTGACGCCTACGGGTGCCACCAGCTTCTTTGCACAACCCGGCACGACCTCCGGCGATCCGCGCTCTCGCGTCGACACCAACAACCAGTTCGTCGACAGCTTCTCCTGGAAGATCGGAAAACACGACATCAAAATGGGCTTTGAATTCCGCCGCACCAGCATTAATCAGCAGGAATTCCAGAAGTACTTCCGCGGGAGACTCAAATTCTCGAACTTGACGACTTTTCTGGAAGGAACGCCATTAGGGGGCGGTTTTGGCAGTCTCGAGTACTCGTCGGCGGGCTCGACCGGGCGCCATACTTACGAAAACAACTACGGCCTTTATGTTCAGGACAGTTTCCGCATGAACCCACGGCTCTCCCTGAACTACGGCCTGCGCTGGGATTACTACGGAGTAATACAGGAGAAAAACAACCTGTTCGCCAATTACGTTGTATCGAGTTTTGATCCGGCGACCGACATTGGCACTGGGGCTCTGACGCAAGTAGGTTCCAACGGCTTAAGCAGATTGTATGAACCCGACTACAAGAATTTTTCGCCCCGTGCCAGTGTGGCATGGGATGTAACAGGAAAGAGCAGAACGGTGGTCCGCGCCGGAGCCGGTCTTTTCTACGACGCCTTCTCCCAGGACATGTTCCTCGGTCATCTGCCCTATCCTGCCTATTACGCCCCCGGCCCGGCGTACGGTAACTTCGGATCCGCTCCGATAACGGCGGCCGGACTCAGCCCGGCTTCTGCGACGATCACTGCCGGGACGCCAGTTTACGGACAATCCGGTTGCGTGCCGGGAGGCGTTATTTTTACGAATGTCGAGTGCGATATTTTCGGCGTTGACCCGAACATCAAGACGCCCTACATGGAGAACTACAACATCAACATCCAGCAGCAGCTCACAAGTAAGACCACACTGCAGATCGGCTATGTGGGCTCGCAGGGCCATCGACTCTTCCGCTTCTACGACATTAACCAGCCGACACATGCAATTGTGAACCAGTGCGACACCGGCATACCCTCCCCACTCCCAGGGTGTACCCCAGGCAACGTGGGCGCAAACGATTACTTTGTGCCGCGACCCTTCAGCTCCCCCTACGGTGGTGGCAATATGACGCAGGAGGGCGCAGTTTACATCTTCCAGGAGAAGTCCACCGGGAAGTCAAATTACAACTCCCTGCAGGTCAGTTTCAAAATTAATGGTTGGCACGGCATTACCTCAGTGGTCAATTACGTCTATTCGAAATCGCTTGATAACTCCAGCGACTTGGAAGACTTCGTGGTCAACGCCGCTCAACCGCAGGATAGCAATAGCCCCCAGGCCGAGAAAGGTCCTTCAAACTTCAACATCCCTCATCGCTTCACATGGGTATTTGGCTACGAGTTGCCGAATTATGCTGGAAGCATGCGTAAGCTACGCAACGGTTGGGGCTTCGACAGTACCGTTTCGTTGCAAAGCGGTCAGCCCTTCACCCTGAACTACAACGGTGAGGATGACTATAGCGGTGGTGGGGATGGCTTCGACCGGCCTGACGTAATCGGCCCCATCGTCTATCACAAGCACGATCCGGCAAACTTCCTTGATCTGTCCGCCTTCGCCATGCCCTGCACAGTCACGCCGGCAGCATACGCAGCGCCCTCCGGCTTCGCGTCCGACTGCATGGCAGGCACGCGCCATTACGGAGATCTGGGGCGCAACTCGCTTGTCGGTCCCACATACAAACAGTGGGACTTCGCACTCTACAAGAACACGGGGATCACCGAGCGTGTGAGAATGCAACTACGCGCCGAGTTCTTCAACATACTCAACCATCCCAACTTCTCGAGTCCGTTGTTGCCGAATTTTATCGCTGACCCAGCCTCCAACTACGTAAATGGTGCGCCTGGCTTCGCACCGAGTCCCTCAGTGCCCAATCGCGAGGTTGGCGCTGGCTTCTACCACATCACCGCCACCGGCGACGTCGGCATCGGCAACCCGTTCCTGGGCGGAGGCGGCCCGCGCGGCATTCAGCTGGCACTTAAGTTCAGCTTCTAATTTCGCAACTTTGCGTCTTCCCCGGCTCCTCCCGCGAACGTGCGGGAGGAGCGCTTTTTTGCAATCCTTCCGTTCCCAGTCCCCCGCAAACTGGAGTAAACTTCCACAGCATATGACGGAGAAAGCTACGACCACCGAGCGGCGTTCGCGCCGCCGGGTGCCGGTTCGAGTCCCGGTCAAAGTACGTCACGAGGGCGGCGAGCAGCAGGGCTTGACTCGCGACCTGAGTTCATCGGGAATCTTTCTCTATTCCGAGTCGTGGATGAAAGCAGGCTCAAAGCTGGAACTGGTCATCATGCTGCCTCCCGGCCTGGGTTTGGGGCCCGGAGGATGGACGCTCTGCGAGGCCTCGGTCGTTCGTGTCGAGGAATCGGAGGGCAAGAGTATGGGCATTGCCGCTACCCTCGATCGCATTGCACTCTTGCCGGAGATCGGCTGACAACCATTTGATCGTGTTCAACCCCGGGCTGCCAGCGGGAGATGTTTCTCAAATTGATCCAGGCAATGCAAAGAAATTCTACTCAGATACAAAAAGATTGCTTCCCATTGCCCCGTCCTTGGTGCAATAATGGCCCGCTTTCATAGCAAAGGCAAAGTGGGCCGTCTTTTTTGGGTGGGGTAGGACATGTGGATTGAAAAACTCACCGATGGCGTTATTGAACTGGACACGCCGATCGGGCCTCGATACGTACAGCCGAATCTTGCACAACGCGCGTATTTAATATGGACGTTCCGAAATTTTTTCTCGCTGCCACAGCAAGTGCTGCGCCCGTGGGAACGCCGATTGATTGATCGTCTGTGGAGTGAAAACAGGTTCGTGTCCCTTTCTGCAGCGGGCGCAGCCGACAGACCAGTCATTGGAAGAATTGAGCGACGTGCGGCGGCCAAGGCGGAGGTTGTGCCAATTCGTAAGCCGGTTTCCGGCTCGAATACTGCCGCGGCGGAGCGAAGCCGGGAAGCCGCCTCAGCGTAATCACGAGATTGCGGGCCAGGGCGCGATCGCACTGCGTTCAAACTCAAGTTGGTCTCAAACTCAAGTTGGGTTCAAGTTTCAATTAGGGTGATCTGTCCCGTTCGGAAGCGCTTCTTCTTCCTCGTGTTGCGGACCGGGCTTGTGCCCAGCCGGCATCTCGCCGCAAGGTCCGCCGTGCCCGCATCCGGCATGTCCGCCGCCGCTCTGAACGGGGTGGCCCTGTTCCTGGCAAGACCGCATAGCCTCCTGCTGTGCCGGCGTGATTATGGACTCAACCTCCTGTCGTTCCCACTGATGAATCTGTTGGATCTGTTGCCGCTTCTGCTGGATCGAGAGCGACGAATTTGCGCACTCCCCCAATTTCCTGGCGCGCCTGCCGCCCAATCGTTCGACGCTGTTGAATCGCCGATTTGGGAACGCCCGCGACTTCCCAGCAAGGCGCTTCCTTGGGGAGTTTTGAGATTGGCTTGGACGCGGTGGAGGGACCGGTGCGTATGACAACCTGCGCGATGGCGTTTTCCACAAGCGCCGCCGAGGGAATGACACCGGCAAGCAGCGCTGAAAACACAGTCTTGTTCCATGACATAAAAACGTCTCCTCCGGATATCCCAACTCAGCATAACGCGGGAAGCTGCACGGTGATTGTAAAAACAGTGATTGTAAAATCCGTCCAGTGAGCCCCGCCCAATTTCAGGATTGGGTCAAGCGAAATAGCAAAGCTCGGACTCAGCCGCGCACAGGCGGACGCAAAACCGATGGTACAATCAAAGTTTGTTCCCACCTTGCTGTTGGCAGTGGGCGCGTAGCTCAATTGGCAGAGCAACTGACTCTTAATCAGTAGGTTGAAGGTTCGATTCCTTCCGCGCTCACCACTTAACCCTCACGGTTAGTGGCGTTTAGCAGTAACTCAACGGACCCTGAAGCAAACCAAGATTAAGGAGCAGCAAAATTGAGCCGGTTTCTTTCGAGAAAATCCAGCTTCTCCTGGAGGTGCGGATCGCCCATGGTGGGGCCGATCCAGGCTCCCGTTTGCTGGTCGCAGAATGCTATGTCTCTGTGGGTCAGATAGCAGTCCCTCCATCGCGATTTGCTGGAGTAAAAGCCCATCATCTCAATTTGATCGCTGGTATGAATCGGGCCGCCTGCGTACAGTGCAAACGCGGCGAAGGCGATGAGAACAGCCTGCCTGAAAATGCGCTGCGTTACTCTACAGAGATAGAAATAAACGCCCAGCAGACCCGGAATCAGGTACGGCATGTATCGCGACTCCTCGGCAGCGGGCAAGCCCAGGCAAATCCGTCCTCGTGCGGTTGCAGCGCAAAAAATCAGGCTGTAAGCGATCAGGACCACGATCACGAGCGGCTGGGTGCTTTTCGTGCGCCGGAAGATCCAAGCCTGGATGCAAATAACCGATACCAATATCAGCAACAGAAGGCTTCCCCAAAACACCGGTCCCAGCCCGACGCCAAACAGTCCCATAAAATTTGCATACATCAAAGTCACAAACTCAAGGTACTCCGCGCGATGGGTTACCAGATGGCCGTAGCAAGGAACCGCCGGCTCCCACCTGTAATGGACAAAGAAGAGCGCGACCGAAGCCACAGCCGCCACCATGGTGCAGACGTGCCAGATGCGCGCCGATCGCGTCCGGGAAGAAATCCGGAAGCTCCAGAGAAGTGCAAAGGGTGTAATCAGTCCGATAAAGAAGCCGAAGCCGGTAAAGACGAGCAGAAAATTTAAAACCGCGACCAGCGGATAGCGCAGGACCTCTCGATCAAGCGTCCATGCCAGGCAGTACAGCATGACTAGAAGCAAAGGCACAGATCCATGCGCCAGATTTGCCGCTCCGAATATGACTTCGCACTGGGTCACGGTCAAGCACAGGAGAGGTATGGTCACGTCATAGTAGTCGAGGCCTCGGCAAAGGCGCACCTTGAGCAGCAGGGCAAGCAGCATGGTCGCGACCACGATTCCCGCAATAAGAAAGGATTCGGTCCTGCTATTCCAGCTGAAATAGGGCTCCAACAGCTTGGCGAGAACGCCTCCCGCTCCCTGGCGATGCGGGCCGTGCTGCCAGGTAAATATCTGCCACCAGGTGTGTTTTTCAAAGACGGTTGCATTATTGAACTGCCATTGATCGGAAAAGAAAATATTCACGGCGTATCTGTCAACCAGAAGGAAAAGCCGCTCAATCAGGTAGAGAGAGGTGAGGCCGACCGCGAGCGGTGGAAGGTATGAACGTTGAAAAGTGGTTTTCATTCGACCGTCGGCGCTGCTTCTAAGCCTAGTGATTGCAAGCGCTAATCGTCCAACGAATAAGCCGGGCGCTGACCTCCAAGGTAACCGGGCACGCGGTAACCTGTTCACTGTCTCTGCTCACTGTCCATGGATGTCGGTGTCGGCCTTCTGTCGACACGGAGGCAAACGAGAAATGTTCAATTCCGGACATCCGCTTCTTGAATGTGAACATTCTTACGCGCTCCTGAACCAAGTTCAGGTTCACATTAAAGAGTTGTACGAGATACTTCTTGGCGACAACGTTGCCTATGCTGAAGGAAGAGCGCGCTCGAAGAGGAACTTATAATGTTGCGAAAGAATCCCGGCTTCCCTAACAACATGGTTCTCAACTCTCACGATACCGTGGGATACCTGCACAGATCTTAGTCAGGTAGCACTTTGCCCCGTGTCTCCTCGGCGAAGGGAATCACGAGCAGGCCGATCCCAAAGGCAATCGCGGTGAATGCAACCGGCTTGCCCAGGGTCCCCATTCGGCTGACCAGCGCGCCCACCCCGAAGTTGACTCCTGCGGCGATGAAACGTCCGAACGAAGTGGTGAACGCAAATGCGGTCGCGCGCACCGTGGTCCCGTACTGTTCCGGCAGCCAAAGACTGAAGATGGCGAAATTACCGCCAAAGAAGCCCAGGAAGAACAGCACCGTGATAAACGGATGAAGTCCGTGTGGCAGGTAGAACGCCCAGCCAAAGCTGAGCAGGATGCAGGCCGCCATCCCGAAGAAGTAAAGAGCGAGGGTTCGTTTGCGGCCAAAGCGTTCGGCCAAAAGGGGAACCGCCAGGCATCCCAGGATCGTCCCCAGCGACAACAACCCCATGCCGAGGGAAGACACGCGCACGGCCTCGGGCTGTGACATGCCGGCGTGTTTCGCCAGGCTGATGATTGCCGTTGGAGCATAAACGGCAGCCGCCCACAGGCCGCAGATGGCTGAAGCCAGAAGCACGGTGTTGACCAGCGTGCGCCGCGTGTAAGGGGGACTGAAGATTTTGCGCAGAGGAGAAAGTCCGCCGGCGGCTTTCACCTTGCCTTTTTGTTGCCAGCGCTCAGGCTCCTTCACGCGGAACAGAACCATGAAGGCCACGATGACGGGCGTCAGGCCGCACCAGAACATAGCGCGCCAGCCATAGTGTGGCGCGACCGTGTAGTTGAGAGCCGAAGCCAAAAAGAAGCCCGCATAATAACCCGTCTGCAGATATCCGGCGCCCATCTTGCGTCGATCTTCCGGCCAGGCTTCAGCAACGTAGGTGCCCGCCAGCGCCCATTCGCCGCCGATTCCAATACCCGCCAGCAACCGGAACAATCCCAATTGCCACACCGTCTGCGACAAAGCGGCAGCTCCGGTGAAGATCGCATAAACGAAGATGGTGGCGGCGAGCACCCGGCTGCGGCCAAACTTGTCGGCGATCGGCCCCCAAATCAATGACAATCCCCATCCCACGAGAAAGAGTGCGAACAGTGTCGATCCGGCAAACCCCACATTGGCGGGAGTAGCTTTGATTCCCGACTTCGGAAGCAGTTCTGTGAGTGCAGGGCTGAGGACGAGTGCATAGATCACCGAATCCATGCCGTCCAGCGTCCAGCCGCCCCATGCGCCCCAGAATCCAGTGATTTGCTGGCGTGAGAGTTTGGTGTGAATTGCGGGTACCGGGCGGATCACTGCTTCATTGGCCATGGTGTCCTCATGTGAAACCGCAAGCACTAACGCCACAATGCGCAGAGTTTTCTGCGTGGGCAGGAGCATACCACGGCTTGTCAAGGGCGCAAGGCAGGCGCTCTACGCGACGGAATCGCCGCGGCTCTCGGTTCGAAACAGAGCCGCCACGGCGGGCTTCATTACCTTTCCCATCGCATTGCGCGGAAGCGCATCCAGCACGAGCAGCCGCGAAGGCAGTTTGTGGGCTGCCAGTAACTCCCTGGCCCAGGTGCGAAGCGACGGCAGATCCAATGTATCGCCCTCGTTCACCACCACAGCCGCAGCGACACGCTGACCCCACTCCGGATCGGATACGCCGACAACCGCACACTCGGCAATCGCAGGGTGCTCCCGCAGCGCTTCTTCGATTTCCAGCGCGGATACCTTGTGTCCGCCCGTCTTGAGGATGTCAATATTCGTCCGCCCAAGAATGCGATAGATACCGTTTTCGACCACCGCAGTATCGCCCGTGCGAAACCAGCCATCGCGGAAGGCATCGCGGGTGGCGTCGGGCTTGCCCCAGTATTCCCCGAAAACGCTGGGACCACGGACTTCAATTTCGCCCGGTGTTCCCGGCGCAACCGGCTCGCCGTCTTCTCCGACAACCTGAACTTCGACGCTAGGCAGGGGTGTCCCGACGCTGCCCGGCACGCGCTCGCCCCGTAAAGGGTTCGACAGAGCCATGCCAATTTCCGTCATACCGTAGCGCTCGAGTAGCGTGTGGCCGCTGATTTCTTTCCAGCGTTCAAGCGTGCTCACCGGCAGCGCTGCCGAGCCGGACACCATCAAGCGTAGCCTCGAGCACGCCTGGCTTAGTCTTGCGCGGAACTCCGGCGAAGCCGCGTCCCAGGCGGCGATGAGCTTCGCGTAAACCGTCGGCACTGCCATGAACAGAGTTACATTACTCCCGGCGATGCGGTCCCACACCACATTCGCGTCAAACCGCGGCAGTATCTCGCAAGTCGCGCCCGACCACAGAGCGCAGCAAACAACATTGATGATTCCGTGCACGTGGTGCAGCGGCAAACAAAGCAAAATACGATCGCCCGCCGACCACTCCCATGCCTCCACCAGGCTCGTGATTTGCGCCGTAATGTTGGCGTGGGTTGTGACCACTCCCTTTGGCCGGTTCGTCGTGCCGCTGGTATAGAGAATCATGGCGCGCCGCTCGCTGGCGATTTCCGGGGCTAAGTTCCGGGCCAAGTTAGGGACGATGTCCGGCGTGACGTCCGGCAATTCTGATGCCTGGCGAGCGGCAAGCTCGTCATACGACAACGCGCGGATGCCACGAGCTGCGGCAATTGGCGACAGCAGGGGAGCCGCCAGAGCGTCGAACACTACTGTCGATGCCCCGGTGTCGTCGATAAAGTATTCCAGCTCGGGCCTTGTAGAGTTGAGCGGCAATGGGACGGCAACGCCGCCTGCCTGCCAGATGCCCCACTGCACAGCAACCCAAGGAAATCCCGGCGTCACCACAAACGCCACGCGCTTTTCTTGAAGGTCTCCGTGGCCAGTTAGGAGCCCCGCCGCCACGCGCGCCGATGCATCCAGCAAATCGCTGTAGGTGTAGAGCAACGCCCCTTGCGAATCGACGACGGCTGTTCGTCCCTCATCCTGCTGGGCTCGAGCAATCAGTGGAAGACGACCGGTGCGGCGGATCACAGGCAGACTTTACGTCGTCTCTGCCGCATTGTCCACTTACCCGGACAGCTCTGCACGAGCGAGAGGCCCTTAAGCGGACACTTTCAAACTACAATTGGTGCTTTCTTTGCCGGTTGACCCGGCCTAGGACCGTCTGTACTGTGGCCGCAAGGCGATCGGAACTCTTGTCGAGTTCCAGAGTCGACTTTTCGAAGTACGCGGCTGCGCCTTCGCTGAGCAGTTTCTCCTCGTTCCTCTGCGACAGGCTGGTCAGCACGATGACCGGAATGTCCACGGTGGCAGGGTTCGCTTTCAGGGCTCTGAGGACATCCGTACCGCTGAGCTTGGGAAGCATCATGTCGAGCAGGATGATGTCGGGCAGTTGGTCATTGGCCACCTGCAAGGCTTCCTCACCGTCGGCAGCGGTGCTGACCGCAAAGCCAGCTCTGGACAAAGCGCGCTCCGTGGCGATGCGGAGAAACTTGCTGTCCTCGACCACCAGCACTTTGGATTGCGAAATGGTCACAGTGAACCGCGGGCGGCCGGTGAGTTCATTCGGAATGCCCTTTTGACTCCAAGAACGGCACCCAGTCTACACCCATCTCGCCCGTTCGCAACATTTTCGAAGACGGGGCATCGGGCATGTTTGCGTAAAACTCCTTCAGCATCGGCAATGCCTTCGCCGTGCACTGCGGCGAAGGCGGGTCATGAGGCAACTTGCGG
>Ga0181523_10000728_pt1 | contig 37037 bp, 31 predicted proteins | sample PEATcosm2014_Bin_43_FD_119752 | JGI IMG/M metagenome (GOLD analysis project Ga0181523, IMG submission 119752) | Peatland microbial communities from MTU Mesocosm Facility, Houghton, MI, USA - PEATcosm2014_Bin05_30_metaG | ecosystem: Environmental > Terrestrial > Soil > Wetlands > Peat | place... | reverse complement strand
TGATCGATTCAGCATTCATATGGATTTGGCCTCAGGCGATTTGTCCTCAGCGAATTCGATCGCAGAATTGCACATAACCCAGCGATAGCGCGAAGAACGCTATCGCAACCGCAACAAAAATCAGGTCTTGCACACAACCTCCTTACAAGTGCGGACTAACTTTGCACGAGTGAACAGGGGCGAACTGACAGGTGTCTTCCGACATCGTCGATTAAACAGGTTTCCCCATAAAAGTGAAGTAAGCAGTTCGTAAAGAAGTCATAAAGAAGAAGGCGCCTCCGGCTACTTCGTAGCTGGGGGCGCCAGATATGAAACCGCCACAGGGCAACGTGGCGGCCTCCTCGGTTTTCTTTGTACGCGCGGGTCTAACCCACTACACTTGAACACATTAGAGCCATGCGGAAGAGCCTGACATTGATGCTTCGCCACGCTATGTATAACCTGCGTGGCGGCTTTTTGATTCGCCCACTCACCATCGCGCTGGCGCTGGGTTGCGCGGGCGCTTTCCTGTCGTGGCTGGAAGAGGAGTTTCCGGTCGCCAGCGCCTGGGTGCCCACCGTCCTATTTCCCTCGCACGCCGACCCGCAAGTCGCCCAGGTGATTCTGGCGGGCATCGCGGCCTCCATCATGACGGTGGTGTCGATCGTGTTCGCCATCCTGCTGATGACCCTCACCTTGGCATCGATGCAGTTCTCCCCGCGCATCATCGTCAGCTTTTCGCGGGACCGCGTGACGCAATGGACGCTCGGTATCTTCCTCGGCACTTTCTTGTACTGCATGGCGGCGCTTCCAGCGGCGCGCTCGCTCCCTCGGCCCTTCGCGCCAGTAGCCACCGTCCTGGGAGCGATGCTGCTGGCGCTGGTCTGCGTCGGTTTGCTGCTCTTCTTCATTCACCACATCTCGCAGGCCATCAGCGTGAATCACATTGTCGACAGAATCGCGGAAGAAACGGAAGCCATGATCGACGAGATTATGCCCTGGCCGCACCTGCTGGATCACCATGTAAAGGATGCTGAACCGCTCCGGCCCAACCCAAGCGAGGTCGCGGTCTTGAGCTATGATTCCGGCTACATTCGCTTCATCGATACGCGGCGCCTCGTCGCCCTTGCGAAGCACTACCACGTCACAATCCGTGTTCTGCGCCGGGTCGGCCATTTCGTTCCGGCGGGAATTCCGTTAATGATGGTCTCCAAGGGGAACCGCCTTCCTCCCGAAGGAACCGCCGAATTGCTGGCCGCATTCGACTGCGGCCCGACCAGAACGTTACAGCAGGACGTGGAATTTGGTGTCCTGCAGATTGTCGATGTTGCGTTGAAGGCGATCTCGCCCGCCGTCAACGACCCCACTACGGCCATCAACTGCGTCGATCAGTTGAGCCGCATTCTGATCCGCTTCGCATCCCGAGAGCCGCCCGAGGAGTTGCTCTACGATCCACCGGGCATCGTTCGCGCCAGTATTGGATGGATCGGCTTCGAGCGCCTGTTGGAGGCAGCCTTGGAGCAGATCCGCATGTATGCAAAGACGGACGTGGCCGTCAGCTTGCGGTTGCTGCGAGCCCTCGGTGACATCGCCGCCTCGACGCCCGATCCGGAGTTCCGCCGGATGCTCGTGGAACAAGGAATGCGGACCGTAGCAGGCTGCGCCGAAAAGCTCGGCGAAGAGGAACTGAGAGCCTTGCGCGCTCGCCAGGCCACGCTGGAAACTTTCACAGCGATCTAGCAGCCATAGATCTCGCAGGCACATCTTGGAGCCTAGATTGGAGCCGAGACACCGTATCCGAGACCAGGCACCAGCGACAGCGGCCTCAGCCTAACCGATCATCTCCCGGCTCGAAGCGATAACCCACCCACGGATCGGTCACTATGTAGCGCGGAGAATTGGGCGCGGGCTCAAGCTTCTTGCGGAGTTGTGCCACGAACACTCGCAGGTATTCGACCTGTTCCGTGCTTTCACCGCCCCAGACCGCGCCTAATAAGGCGCGGTGCGTTACCACTTTGCCGGTGTGACGAGCCAAATACGCGAGCAAGTCAAATTCTTTCGGCGTTAGATGGACCGCACGGTCTTTTACAAAAACGGTGCGGGCTCCGGGATCGATCTTGAAGTCGCCCGCTACCATCGGCACCAGTTCAGACTCTTCCTGCCGCGCGCGGCGAAGATTGGCGCGAACGCGCGCCAGCAGCTCCTCCATACCGAAGGGCTTGGTCACATAGTCGTCGGCGCCGGCATCGAGAGCCTGGACCTTGGTTCGTTCCTCACCGCGTACCGAGAGCACGATGATCGGAATTTGCGTCTTCGTCCGCAACCGCCGGCACAACTCCAGTCCGTCCATGTTAGGCATGGACAGATCGGTGATGACCAGATCCGGCGACCAATCCTTCATGATCTCGAGCGCAGTTTCGCCGTCGTTGGCGACACGAATGTCATATCCGTGACTGGATAAAGAAGTTCGCAGCACCCGCGTGATCTGAGATTCGTCGTCCACCACGAGAATGTGTTTATGATCCAACGTTTTACACTCCAGCCGGCCCTATCATCCCGGTTCCTGGGTCACGATGTGCACGTCGACCGCGGGGGCGTCGCGCAAAAATTGATGAATCGCGGAAAGATAGAAGTACCGTTTCCAGCCGCGGGTCGCGGAGCGTCCGAAAACAACTTGGGTGATGCGTTTCTCGTTGACGAATTCCGCGACCGCCGCGGCCACGCTCTTCCCCTTCAGCCGCACAATGGATGCTCCGACGTTTTCCGCGAAGCGCAAGTTCGCGGCAAGGGTCCGCCGATTGGCTTCGCTGGCATCCTGGCCAAGGTCGATATAGACGACATAGAGTTCGGCATTCATCGCCTGAGCCATGCGGGCGCCGCGCGCAATCAGATACTGTGCTGCCGGGTTCGAGCTGATGCACACCGCAATGCTTTCGCGGATGGCAACCGCTCCCCGGTCTTTCTCCTCCTCTCCGCGGTGCTGTTCCAGGCTTTGATCCACCTGTTGCGCGACCTGGCGCAACGCCAGCTCTCGCAGTGCAATCAGGTTCGTCTCGCGAAAAAAATTCCCCAGCGCCCGGCCCACGCGTTCCTGCGGATAGACGTCGCCGCGCCGCATCCGGTTCTGGAGCGCCTCCGGAGTCAGATCGATCATCACCACTTCGTTGACTCTTTGCAGGACCCAGTCCGGAACCGTTTCCCGCACCTGGATCCCGGTGACTCCCTGCACTGTTGGGGTCACGCTCTCCAGATGCTGAATGTTCATGGTGGAGAGTACGTCGATCCCCGCATCCAACAGCTCGAGCACGTCTTCATAGCGCTTGCGATGCTTACTGCCCTCGATGTTGGTATGCGCCAGTTCGTCGACCAGTACGACGCAGGGCTTGCGCGCGAGAATGGCGTCCACGTCCATTTCTTCAAAGAGCGCGCCCTTGTACTCGATGGCCTTGCGCGGCACCACTTCCAGGTTCGTAACCAGGTCCGCCACCGCTTTGCGTCCGTGGGTTTCCACAACTCCGATCACCACATCTTCGCCGCGGGTGTGCCGCCGGATCGCCTCGGTAAGCATGGTGTGCGTTTTGCCCACGCCGGGAGCATATCCAAGAAAGAGCTTGAACCTACCGCCCGTCTTGCTCGGCGAACATTCCTCCAGCCACTGGTCGGGCGTCTTGGGCATCGCGATTATTGTCGTTGAGACGTTCGACTTTGTCGATGTGTGGAAAAAGGTTTCAGGGTTTCAAAGGTTCCAAAGTTTCAGGGTTTTAAGGTCGGCTACGACATTCCCTATGCGCCTGTCCTTGAAACTTTGAAACCTTGAAACCTTGTCTTTGTCATACAATCGCCTCGTGAAAGCTGCCGCCAGATTCGGACCCGGATACCTGATCGCGGCGCTGTCGGTGGCCGGAATTACTCTCATCGGCTACCGCTGGCTGCATCTGAATCCGACCACGATCGCGCTCGTTTTCTTGCTGGGCGTCCTTGGAATCTCCGCTACCTGGGGGTGGCGGCAAGCCGTTTTCATGTCGGTGGTTGCCACCCTCGCTCTTGATTACTTTTTTCTGCCTCCAGTTGGCGCTTTGGCCATCGCCGACCCGCAGAACTGGATCGCACTCTTCGCCTTCATGGTCACCGCGCTGGCGGTCAGCCAACTGTCGGAACGCGCCCGCAGCGGGGCACGCTCGGCCGTCGAGCGGCGGCAAGAACTGGAACGCCTCTACGCCTTCAGCCAGTTGTTGCTTTCGAGCGACAATCCGGCCGAGCTGTTGAATCTGATTCCGCGCTACATCGTAGAGTCATTCGGCATAAGATCAGCGGCAATTTCGCTTTCCAGCCGCGGTGACATATATCGCTCCGGCCCAGCCATCGACGGATTGGAATCGCGCGATCTCCAATTGATTTGCGTGCGCGGTGAACCACGATTTGACTCCGTCCATCAAATAGCGTTCATGCCGCTCCGTATGGGCACGCGGGTGGTGGGCGGCATGGGCGTTTCCGGGTCGTTGCTTTCGCGGCAGACGCTGGAGGCCATCGGCAGCCTGGTGGCCATCTCCATCGAGCGCGCGGGCGCCGTCGAAAAACTCAGCCGCGCTGAGGCCGCCCGCGAAAGCGAGCAGTTGCGCTCCGTACTGCTCGATTCGGTCACGCATGAGTTTCGCAGTCCGCTCACCGCCATCAAAGCTTCCGTGACCTCACTGCTCGGCGGCTCGAATCATTCGCCGGAGGAAAGACAGGAGTTGCTGACCATCATCAACGAGGAAAGCGATCGGCTGAACCGGCTAATCGGAGAAGCCGCCGAGATGGCGCAGTTGGATGCCAACAAAGTGGAATTCCGCTTCGCACCGGCGCCCGTCGGTCCCGTGGTCGAGGAAGCACTCGACGAACTCAAGCAACTCCTGGTCCAGCATCCCGTGGAAGTCAGAATTCCAGCCGGCCTTCCCAACGCGCGCATGGACTCCGCTCACGTCAAGGAAGTGCTGGTGCACCTGATCGAGAACGCCGCCAAGTATTCGCCCGCCGGCGCTCCGATCCGCATTACGGCAGAAGCCAAGGGCCAGATGCTCGACATCAACATTGCCGATCGCGGGCCTGGCATCGATGATTTTGAGCAATCCCTTGTTTTCGAAAAATTCTATCGCGGACGAAATCAGCGCGTACAAGTCCACGGAACCGGCATGGGATTGGCGATCTGCAAAGCCATCGTAGAAGCCCATGGCGGGCGGCTTGGTGTCACCAGCCAGCTGGGGCACGGGTCGGTTTTTTACTTCAGTTTGCCCATGGGCTGAGGGTTTGAGGGGCTTAGTGGACAATCCTGGTGGGCCCGCCTGGATTCGAACCAGGAACCAACAGATTATGAGTCTGCTGCTCTAACCGTTGAGCTACGGGCCCCGTCTCCATATCATAGATCTTACACATTCGCCGCGAGACTTTGCCGGTGGTGAGCCTCGGCTTGCCAGACTTTCAATCTCCCGTTCGAACGCGTCGAATTGGGTAGCGCTCCAACCGAGATTCTGATCATAGCGCTCGGCTCGGCAGTCGGCGAATGAGATGGCCATACCAACAAGATCGCCAAGATGACTTTCGATCTCGCGGCGATAGGAATCGTCATCATTGAGGCTGAGGCGGTCGATGTCGATGACCAGATGGCATTGCGGTTCGCCGAGCTGCCGCGCTCGAAGCCACATGAAATAGAAGATGAAGTAAAGCCGTCGCAAAACTGTCTCGTCGACGAGCTTGCCCCGGAAGGCCTCGCGCAGCATGGACGAATCGAGCAAGGGCGGCAACTCGACTGCCGGAAACTCCAGGGCTGCCAGCAGCGGCGCGAAGGCAGGCTCTTCCATATTGTGACGGAGAATGACCACGCCGCGTTGCAGGAAATAGGGATTGCCCTGCACGGCTTGGCGCAACATCGACAGAAACTGCCGGCGCGGCTCGCGGCGGATAAAGATATGCGTGCCCGGCATCCGGGCGCGGAACCAGCCGACCCTCAAATCGGTACGCACGAAGCCGTACACCGGGCGCCGGCCGAGGCGCGTGGCAAGCCTTGCCAAGTCGGCCAAATAGGCTTCGAGTTCCGGCAAAGAGTCATCACTCGCGGCGCAGTATCGCCCGAAGGTGAGATGAGCGGTAAAACCTTTTATGCCAAAACCCGGTATGCCGCTGACCGGACCGATCAGGGGACGGTATTCCTCCAGATAGGGCGCTTCGAGCGCTGGGTGATTGGCAAAGGACCAGGGGACAAAACGATCGACAATTTCTGCCGTCAAGGTGAACAGATGTTCGTTGAGCGGTTCGAAATAACAGCAAGTATCGGGCCGCTGCCGGAACTTCGCCCAGACGTAGGTGCTCGCCGCGCGCCAACTCGAGTGCAGGAAGATCGCTTCTTTTGCCTGAACGCTGGCCTGGACCTTGACCATCTTTTCTCCCCCGGCATCTTAGTCAGGAGAGCAAGTCTCGTGCCAATGCGCGTCCGGCTCAAGAAGTCGTCCTACACAATTGACGATGCTTGGCTAATACGCTTCGGGTAGTCGATTCGATTAGAGCGGATTAAGATAACGATGCTTTCCGTCGTTCCACTTTGGAACCGCAGGGCCGACTCCTCAGGAGGTCGGTACGATTCGACTCATGTGCTGACTCAGGCGTGCCGATCTTTCCATGTGTAAGAGGATAAGGAAGCGTCTCATGAGTATTTCAATATCCAACTCGTTCTCGCCCACGTCGTTCGCCGCTGCGAACTCTTACTCGAATTCGGCGGCCGCTCAAAGGATCCAGCAACCCACGAACGACTCAGCGGATACGGTCAACCTGTCTGAGTCACAACAAGTCGTTCAACTCTATCAGCAGGGCCAGCAAGTCTCTCAGATCGCTTCCAGTCTCAGCCTGACTGTCGATACTGTGAATAGCTATTTAGGCATTTCCGGCCCGCAATAGAATCAAAAAACGGGCACACCAGAGTTGGTAGGTTGGGGCTGAAATCTAGTGGGGATTTATCGGCTTCCGCGTCGATCACTTCGATCGCGTCGCTTCAAAGAAGCGCGAGGCATGGTCACCAACGAATTCGTAGGGGCCAGAGTGGGTCAGTTTGCTGGCGGCATCAATCCAGATCTCGCCGCCGATCCGCCGCCAGCGCAGACAAAAGGAATAATCCTCACTCAAATAGGCGCCAGTGTCGGGATCGATGATGCAATCGAAGAGCGCAAAAAGATTGGAACTCTGCACCGTTTCACGCCGCGAACCGGATAGCGGCATGCTATGCACGCGGCTGAAATGAGTTTCGGGATAAGCGGCAATCATCCGCTCCAACGCGCTGCGGCGGATCATCTGAAAACCTCCGCCGGCATAAATTCCCGTGACAAAATCTCCCTCTTGCTTGCGCTCCGCCTCGGTGCAAAAGGTTCCCACATAGGACAGGGCAGCTTGTTGTATGCTCTCGCCGCGCTGGACGCAACGCTGTGGGATGAAATCCCAATCGATTGACTTGAGTGGATACAGCGCTCCCTTAAAGTCCTTGTCAAACCGCAGAAGCCGCTCGACCTGCTGCGGCTCGAAGCTAATGTCGGCATCGACGAACAGCAGATGCGTGGCCGCCGGATTGTCCAAAAAGGCAGCGACTAGGGTGCTGCGTGCTCGTGAGATCAGAGCGTCGTAGCCCAGCATCGATAGTGACACGTCGAACGCCGCGGATTTCGCGTAACTGATGAGCCGTATCACCGACAACATGTAACTCTGCGAAACCATTCCACCAAAACACGGTGTGGCGATGAGAATCAGTGGTCTTAGAGTCGCTTGCTGGGACATGGCTTCTCCCGAAGAAACGCTGGCGGCCGCCGCTCGGATAGCTTGATACCGAGTTCGGGCATTTCTTAATGGCGGCTTAGTTAACGGGACCCCTTGAGCGACGCAGCGACGCAGACCCCCGCTCTCGTGGCCCCTCTAGTGAGTGCTTGGTGCAGCGGGCGGCATGGGCGGCGCGGGAACAGCTTCCGCTGTCGGGCTGTTGTTCACCAGATCCTTTAATTCCTTGCTGGGCTTGAAGAACGGAATCTTCTTGGCGGGAACTTCCACCCGGTCACCCGTCTTCGGGTTGCGGCCGACACGCGGCTTGCGCTGGCGCGTGCGGAAGCTGCCAAAGCCGCGTATTTCGATCTTGTCGCCCACTCGCAGCGAACGCACCACGCTATCAAAGATCGTGTCCACAATCACTTCGCTATCTTTGCGGGTTAGTTCCGCCAGCCGGGAAACTTCTTCGATCAGGTCAGCCTTCGTCATAAGCCTCTTCGCTCCCTTGGGGGCCGCGTCCCTTTCAAGGATCCGCGCGGCCGGAGGGCTTTGCCGCCCCCGCCTGCCTATAACCTTCTCAAATTTAAGGGGTTCTGTGCAAGTGGGGAAACGGGCACCTGGAAAAGTTCTCAGTTCCCGGTTCTGAGTGCAGGACCTCGGCCTCTTTCTGGGGGAACTGAGAACTGGCTACTTCCAAAGATAGTAAAAGCCGACCTGCTGCTCCAGCAACTTCTCCCGCGTCGGCAAATAATCGGAAACATCGCCAAACAGCAGATCCAGCCCTGACCGCTTTTCCTTCGGCGGCCAGACCAGATTCGGTTCGCCGGAGATATTTACCGCCCGGGCCGTATCCTTCACCGCCCCTTCGAAATCCGCAATCTGATCCACCAGTTTCAGCGAAGCAGCCTGCTCGCCGGTCCAGACTTTTCCATCCGCAATCGCGCGGATATCTTCTTCCTTCGCATGCCTCCCCTCGGCCACGGCCTGAATGAACTGCGTATGCATGTTGTCAATCAAGCCCTGCATGTACGCGCGCTCTGCGGGCGTCATTTCGCGCGTCGGACTGCCCGTGTCTTTGAACTCGCCCGCCTTCATCGTGATCGGGTTCAGTTTGGCCCAGCGCAGAAGATCTCCGTAGTTCACCCATTGAGCAATTACGCCGATCGATCCCACGATGCTGCCCTTGTCCGCATAAATCTTGTTGGTGGCCGCAGCTATGTAGTAAGCTCCGCTCGCACCCACCGTCTCAATCGAAGCCACTATCCGCTTTTTCTTTTCGTCGCGGATCCGTTTCACCTCGCGATAGGTCTCCTCGGATGCGGCCACACCGCCTCCCGTGGAATTCACATGGATAATGATGGCTTTGATGGAATCGTCATCGGCAAACTTCTTGAGCTGGGGAACAATCTGCTTGGGAGACAAAATTATGCCATCGAGTTCGACGACGCCAATCTTGGGCCCGAATCCGGAAAACGCTTCTTCATCCTGCCCGCCAAAACTCAGGTAGACCAGCGTAAACACCGCAACCACGAACAGCACAAACAGCCCGCCGCCCACCAAAAACCATACCCAAATCCGCGAACGCCCTTCAGTCATAATCAGACGAGTTTAGCACCGGGTGTTTCAATCCCGCAGGGCGGCGATTTCACTTAACCTCAAAGTTCTTCGGATCGACTGACATATTGTGCGATACTTTTTGCTCGGTTACGTCATATTGGTCGATAAGACCTTCCGAAGGTGCCCCGTAAGTGAACCGGATAATCCACCGCTCGGGTAGCGTGAGATTGTCAACGCCTTTGAAATCCCCGAACCGTTCTTCCAGCCGGTAATGGGTTTCCTGTTCATTCCTGGAATCAGCCTGGGTACGGCCCAAGTGCGCGGCGACGCTCATTAAATAAACGGTCATGACGTGCCGAAAGGTGTCCGGTTCAAAATAGAGTTGGATTTCCAGATCGCTGCTTTTCTTCGGGACGTAGTCGATGCGATGAAGTTCGATTCCATCCACCTTCTTCACCCCGCGATCCTCCAGTTTCGCACGACGTTCGTCGAGATGGGACAGCGCCCATCCGGTCGAGAGTGTGCCTCCCCACAAGCCTTCCGTAAGAATCTCATTATGCGTCTTGATAAAATCGCCAAACTCGGACCAACCGCCAGTTCTTGGACCACCGCCAGGCCTCACCGGCGCGACAGAAGTCCTTTGCCCGTCCCTCACAAACCACTCGGTGCGGTAAACGGTAGGTGGAAACTTCATCAATGCGGCCAACTTGTCGCCTTCCGAGACCAAAGTCGCCGGGCCCTCCCATACTTGCGGCCCGCGGTTCAAGATCTGGAACTTCACCGTCCCTTGGGCCACGCAGTTCTTCACCGCCGCTCGCGCCTGCTCGGTCCCGATCGAATTCAAATGTAGATTGACGAATTCAGTGACTTTAGATTCGTCTTTGGCTGCACTAACCGATACCATACTCACCAGGGCAACAAACACCGCGAGGAATCGCATCTTACCCTCCTATTCCACACTTCCTTAAATTACGGGAGCTCTTCAGTATAGCCCCCAATTCCGTCTTGACGTACACTCATCCCGCGCATGTGCGACCCCGTCGAACTCGAGGTCTTCAAGAACCTTTACCACTCCATTGCTGAAGAGATGGGAGCCGCCCTGCGCCGCACTTCCTTCTCTCCCAACATCAAGGAGCGCCGCGACTACTCCTGCGCCGTCTTCGATTCCGCCGGCCAGGTCATCGCCATGGGCGATCACATGCCGGTGCATCTGGGCTCCATGCCGATGTCGGTTGCTGCAGCCGTGGAACATTGCGCTCTCGAACCCGGCGACGTCGTCATGCTCAACGACCCGTTCCGCGGCGGCACCCACCTCCCGGATATAACGCTGGTTATGCCCGTGTACCTCAGAGAAACCAAGAGCCTAGGCCGAGGACGTCCGCTCCACACAACACCGGATTTCTACGTCGCCTCCCGCGCCCATCACGCCGATGTCGGCGGAACTTACCCCGGCTCCATGGGCCCTTGCCGCGAAATCTACCAGGAAGGCCTGCGCATTCCGCCAGTCAAAATCATGCGCGGCGGAAAGCTTGTCGCCGATGTGTTGGCGCTCCTCCTCAACAATGTCCGCACGCCAGAAGAACGCGAAGGCGACCTCGGAGCGCAGATCGCCGCCTGCCAGACCGGCGGCCAGCGCCTTCGTGAAATCTGCAGCCGCTACGGAATCGCCCGCACCAAGAAAGCCGCCGCCGATCTGCTCGTCTATTCCGAGGAAATGATGCGCGCGTTCCTGCGGACCATAACGCCCGGCCTCTACCAGGCCGAAGACTTCCTCGATGACGATGGTGTAGAAGACAAACCCGTGCGCATCGCCGTGGCCATACACGTCAAGGCGTCATCCGCCAAGAAGTCTTCCCCCGTAGAGACGCGGCTTGCCGCGTCTCTCTCCGCGTCGAGCAGGAAGCCTGCGCAAGTCACCGTCGACTTCACCGGCAGCGATCCCCAAGTCCAGGGCGCCGTTAACGCCGTCGAAGCCATCACCTACTCCGCCTGTTTCTACGTCTTCCGCTGCCTGCTCCGCGAAGACGTGCCCGCCACCTCCGGCCTCATGCGCCCCATCCGTGTCATCGCGCCATCGGGAACCGTCGTCAATGCAAGGCCTCCCGCCGCTGTCGCTGGCGGGAACGTTGAGACTTCGCAGCGAATTGTCGATGTCCTTCTGAAAGCGCTGGCGCAGGCGATTCCCGACCGCATCCCCGCCGCTGCTTCAGGCACCATGAACAACCTCACCATCGGCGGCATTGATCCACGCTCCGGGGAGCCCTTCGCTTATTACGAAACCATCGCCGGCGGCATGGGCGCGCGCTCTACTAAAGACGGTGTCTCCGGCGTTCACACCCACATGACCAACTCCCTCAACACCCCCGCCGAGGCCCTCGAACACGCCTACCCGATTCGCCTCCGGCAGTATTCTCTTCGCTCCAACAGCGGAGGCGTGGGCCTCCATACAGGTGGCGACGGAATCGTGCGCGAAATCGAAGTTTTGACCGATGCTCAGGTCACTCTGCTCGCGGACCGCCGTTCCCGCGGACCCTACGGCCTGGGTGGAGGAACCGACGGCGCTCCCGGCCGCACCACGATCATCCGGCGTGACGGGTCCGAGGAAGAAATCCCCGGCAAGACCAGCGTTCGCCTGCGTTCCGGAGAAAGAGTCCGCATAGAATCCCCAGGCGGCGGTGGCTGGGGAAAATCAAACCGCTGAATCGCCGAGCCCGCAGAGAGTTTTGTAGATGGGGTTCCCCTGTGGTCTTCCCCTGCGTTCCTCTGTGTCCCCTGTGGTAAAGGATTTTCTCCGCGCACTCCGCGTCCTCTGCGGTAAGGAGCCTTTTTCGCTAGAATCAACATGAGGCTTTCCAGGACTAACCACGATGAGATTCTTGCGCTCTCTTATCTTCGCAATTGTTCTAGCGTCCGCTTTCTTCTACTTCACCACCTATCGCAATGGGCGTCTCGAACCCGCCAACTGGATCAGTCGCCCGCAGCGCGTTGAAATCACCGAGGCTGCGGGCAGCGAGTCGCTCGACGCCGAAGAGCAAAACAACATCAGCGTCTACCGCAAGAACATCGCATCGGTCGTCAACATCACATCGCGCGTCATGACCTTCGACTTTTTCTACGGCCTGGTGCCGCAGGAAGGCCAGGGCTCGGGCTTTGTCATCGACAAAGAAGGACACATCCTCACCAACTATCACGTCATCGCCGAAGCGCGCCAAGTTGAAGTGACGCTCCACAACCGCAAGAAATATAAGGCGACCATCGTTGGCACCGACAAGTCTCATGACTTGGCCATAGTCCAGATCAAGGCTCCCGACCTGCAGCCGATGACTCTGGGCGACTCGACCAATCTGCAGGTCGGTCAAAAAGTCTATGCCATCGGCAATCCCTTCGGTCTAGCCGGAACGCTCACGCGTGGCATCGTCAGTTCCATCCGCCAGGTGCAGGAGCCGGACGGCTTGGTCATCGACGAAGCAATTCAGACTGACGCCGCCATCAACCCCGGCAACTCCGGCGGTCCGCTCCTCAACTGGCACGGAGAAGTCATCGGCATTAATACGATGATCGCCTCCAGCGTCGGACAAAGCGCCGGCATCGGCTTCGCCATTCCCATCAACACCGCCAAAGCCGTGGTCAGCGATCTGGTCACCCTCGGACGCGTGCGTCGTCCCGCACTCGGCGTGCGCACCATCCCCATCGATTCCGAAATCGCCGAAGAGCTTGGTCTTGCCGCCGACTACGGACTCCTGATTGTTCAGGCCGTTCCCGGAGGCTCCGCCGATCGCGCCGGATTGCGTGGCGGTTCCGAACGCGCCTACCTCGGCAACATTCCCATCACCATCGGTGGAGATTTAATCGTCGCCATCAACGGAGAAAAAATCGAAAGCCAGCAGACCCTCGCCCAGATCATGAACAAACACCGCGCCGGAGACACGGTGAAAGTAACCGTCTTCCGCGGGAAGAAGCAGATGGAAGTATCGGTAGTGCTGGGCGAAGCCAGAGACCAGGTGTAGTTGTGTGGCGCGGCCTGCCCGTGCGCACTTTCTTGCTTCTGATGGAGAGTCGCCTCTCGCGCTATCATCTCCCCCATGCCCGACGTCGACTGGATCCGCAAACTCTGTCTCTCCTTCGCCGACGTAACTGAGGACATGCCGTGGGGCGACGATCTCTGCTTCAAAGTCCGCGGCAAAATCTTCACCGGCATGGTCCTCTCTGACGGCCGGTTCCCGCGCATTACTCTTAAATGCGCTCCGGAAAAGTTCCACGAGTTGCTGGAGATCGAAGGCATTTCCCCCGCGCCCTACGTCGGACGCTACAAGTGGGTAATGCTCGCCAACTCCAACGTCCTGCCCTCCGGCGAACTCGAAGCCCTCATTCGTCAGTCGTATGAACTGGTCGCAGCGAAAGCGCCGAAGCAGAAGCCTGCGCACAAGAAGGCGCCACGCAAACGCAGAGCGAGGTAACCTGTTTTCTTCTGTGCAACGGAGCCTGCCCTGAGCGCAGTCGAAGGGTGCCCCCTGTGGTTAAAGCCTTTCTCGGCGTGGTTCGCATCTCGGCGGTGAACCCGGTTTGACTCCCCTCGACCCGCTAAGCTAGCCTCGTAGATTCGTTCCCACAATCCATGTGCATTCGACGTAGTCTTCTTATCCTCTGCAGTCTGTATGCTTTATTCGCCGTCACAGTCGCGGCCGCGCCTCTGCGCCCCACGCACGCTCAGCACGCCATCGTCACCAGCGTCCACGAGCTCGCATCTCGGGCCGGCGTCGAGATACTGCGCGCGGGCGGCAATGCCGTCGATGCTGCCGTCGCCACGGGCTTCGCGCTCGCCGTTGTCCATCCCCAGGCCGGAAACCTCGGCGGAGGCGGCTTCTTGCTTCTCCGCAACGCCAACGGGAAAACTCACTTCATCGACTTTCGCGAAAAAGCTCCTGCCGCAGCCACCGAAAACATGTATCTCGACGCCCAAGGCAACGTCATCCCAGAATCCAGCAAAGACTCCAGCGTCGTCGGATACAAGTCCATCGGCGTCCCCGGCACCGTGGCCGGTTTCGTCTACGCGGAAAAACAATACGGCAAGCTGTCGATAGAAAAAGTAATCGCTCCCGCCATCAGGCTCGCCCGCGAGGGCTTTCCGCTCGCCTACGAAGACGCGCAGGATCTGAAAAACGATGAGCATCTCGCCGAGTTTCCAGAATCAAAACGCATTTTCCTGCGCAACGGAAATTACTACCAGCCCGGCGAACTATTCAAGCAGCCTGAACTCGCGCACACCCTGGAACGCCTCGCTAAGGATCCCGACGAGTTCTACCACGGCGCCATGGCTCGTGAACTGGCCGCGGCCATCCACAAAGGCGGAGGCTTGGTTACCGCCGATGATCTCGCCGCCTACGAAGTGAAAGAACGCGAGCCCATTCGCGGCTCCTATCGCGGCTATGACATCATCAGCGCTCCGCCGCCATCTTCCGGCGGAGTTGCGCTGATCGAAATCCTCAATATCCTCGAAGGCTTCGACCTCGCGAAATTCGGCAACCGCTCGGCTGGCGCCATTCACCTGGAGGCTGAAGCCTTCCGCCGCGCCTTCTACGACCGCGCCGATTTCATGGGCGATCCCGACTTCGCCAAAGTCCCCGTGGCACCGCTCATCGACAAAAAGTACGCTGCGGCATGGCGCGACTCAATCGACCTCAATCACGCCAGCGCGAGCAAAGACTTGAAACGCCCGTCATTCGACGAACTGGAGCGCGTCGCCCAGTCTCGGCCCTCGGCGATTCGGGAACCTGGAAACACCACCCACTATTCCGTAGTCGATGCTCAGGGTGACGCCGTCGCGGTCACCACGACGCTCAATGACTCCTTCGGTTCCCGCGTCACCGCCGAAGGCCTGGGTTTCCTGCTAAACGACGAAATGGACGACTTTGCCGCCAAACAAGGCGTTCCCAACGCTTATGGACTCATCCAGGGCCCCGCCAACGCCATCGGCCCGGGCAAGCGTCCGCTCTCCGCCATGACCCCGACCATCGTGCTCAAAGACGGCAAGCTCTTTCTGGTTCTCGGCTCACCCGGCGGCCCCAGGATCATCACAATTGTTGCCAACATTCTGATCGGCGTCGTCGATTTCTCCCTCGATATTCAGGAAGCCGTCAACGCACCCAGGTTTCATCATCAGTGGCTCCCCGATGAGATTTTCGTGGAAGACCGCCTCTCTCCCGATACAATGAATGTTCTCGGTTATAAAGGACACAAGCTGAAACTCGATCTTTCCTTGGGAGACTGGGGAGACGGCGAGTGCATCATGATTGACCTGAAAACCGGCGAGCGCCTCGGCGCCAGCGACGGACGCAACAATGGGAAGGCGGTAGGTTACTGATGCTGAGGGCGGTATCGACGTACGTCTATGTGAAGGAACGGCTCCATCCGGGTTTGCTGGACGAGCTCGTCAAGGCGGGAGCCCAGTCGATCGAAATCTTCGCCGCTCGCCAGCACTTCGACTACGCCAATCGCAAGCAGCACGTCCGTGAAATTGCCGACTGGTTCCGCTCCACCGGCATCCCTCTTAATTCCGTGCACGCGCCGCTGTACTCCGACTACGAGTGGGGACGCACCGGCTCACCGCCCGTCAACATCGCGTCCACCGATCGCGCCCACCGCATCGACGCCATGGATGAAATCAAGCGCGCACTCGAAATTGCCGAGCACATCCCATACCACTTTCTGGTCCAGCACATTGGCAATCCCAACGACGCCTTTGACGAAAAGAAATTCGAAGCGGCTATGACCTGCGTCGAGCATCTTCGTGCCTTCGCCAAACCGCTGGGCGTCAGAGTGCTCATTGAAAATATTCCCAACGAACTTTCCACGCCCGATCGCCTCGTCGAGTTCGTCAAAACCATGCATTTCGACGACATCGGCGTTTGTTTCGATTGCGGTCATGCGCACATGATGGGCGGCATTCCCGAAAGCTTCGCCATCCTGAAGAACCACATCTGCTCAACCCACGTGCACGACAACAACAGAGACAAAGATTCGCACCTCTGGCCGGGCAACGGGTCGATCGACTGGAAACAGACTATGGAATTGCTGCGCACGGCACCCCAGAAGCCACCCCTGTTGCTCGAAATCGAGGGCGAAGAAAAAAAGAGCCCCAGCGTAGAAGTGAGCGAAACCTTCCAAAAGCTGGAAGATTCGTAGGAATTCAACCTTAGAGAACGCAGAGCTCGCAGAGTTTTTTCTGAATGATTCTCGCCTGTGCGCTTCTGTGTCCCCAGTGGTTAAAAGGTTTAATCTGAAAATGTTCTGAAACCACCGGGTTCGAAAAAGTTTTAGCTGGTTTTTCTCTGCGCCCTCAGCGTCCTCCGCGGTTGAAGGTTTTGAATTATGCTAGCACCCGTCAGCACCATCGCAGAAATCGGCAAACACGAAGGCCAGTCCGTTACCATCCGCGGCTGGCTCTACAATCTTCGCGAGAGCGGCAAGCTTCTTTTCCCCCAATTTCGCGACGGCTCCGGCGTCATTCAAGGAGTGGTTCCGAAGAACGCCGTCCCGCCCGAAGTCTTCGACGCCATCAAGGGCCTGACTCAGGAATCCAGCGTCATCGTCGAAGGCAAAGTCCGCGCCGATAAGCGCGCTCCCGGCGGCTATGAACTCGACGTCTCGAACGTCCAGGTCGTGCAACGCGTGCCCGAAACCGACCCCTATCCCATCACTCCCAAAGAACACGGCGTCGACTTCTTAATGGACCACCGCCATCTTTGGCTGCGCTCGCAGCGCCAGGCCGCCGTTTTGCGTGTCCGCGCCGAAATCATTCGTGCTGCCCGGGATTTTTTTGACAGCAGCGGATTCACTCTCACCGATCCGCCCATCATTACACCCGCTGCCTGCGAAGGAACCTCCACACTCTTCCCCGTCGACTACTTCGAGGAACAGGCCTATCTCACCCAATCCGGCCAGCTCTACATCGAAGCAACCGCGATGGCGCTCGGCAAGGTCTACTCGTTCGGTCCCACCTTCCGCGCGGAAAAATCGAAGACCCGCCGCCACCTCACCGAATTCTGGATGGTGGAACCTGAAATCGCTTATGGCACGCTCGACGACTTGATGGAACTCGCCCAAGGCCTGCTGATCTTCTTGGTTAAACGATGTCTAGAACGCCGCCGCCCGGACCTGCAAACTATCGGGCGCGACCTCAGCAAGCTCGAGAACATCGACGCGCCGTTCCCGCGCATCACCTACGACGAAGCCGTCCAGAAATTGCAGGAAGGCCACGCGCAGGGCAAGCTCGAAAATAAATTCGAGTGGGGCGGAGATCTCGGCTCGCCCGATGAAACCTATCTTTCATCGCTCTACGACCGCCCCGTCATGGTCCATCGCTATCCCGCCAGCGTAAAGGCGTTCTACATGGAACCCGACCCTCAGCGCCCCGAACTCGCGCTGTGCGTGGATGTGTTAGCCCCCGAAGGGTACGGCGAAATCATCGGCGGATCGCAGCGCATGGCCTCGCACGACTTACTCCTGCAGCGTATTCACGAGCACAATCTGCCCGAAGAAGCCTTCAAGTGGTATCTTGATCTCCGCAAGTATGGCAGCGTTCCTCACTCCGGTTTCGGCATGGGCATCGAGCGAGCCGTAGCCTGGATCTGCGGCTTGGAGCACGTGCGCGAGACCATTCCCTTCCCGCGTATGTTGCATCGTCTGTACCCGTAGTTCAGTTCTCTGTTCCCAGTTCTCAGTAAGATCTACGAACTGGGTCTAACTGAGAACTGGGAACTGAGAACTGACTCATGCCTCTACGAAGCACGACCTACAGCAACATCACCCCGCGTCAGATCCGAGTGATCGGTGTTCCTCTCGATCTCGGCCAATCCCGACGCGGCGTTGACATGGGTCCTTCCGCCGTCCGCGTCGCCGGACTCGAAGCGCGCCTCGAAGCCATCGGGCATATTGTCGAGGACGCAGGCAACATTTCCGTCGCCATCCCCGAACAGAAGAAAGAAGGCGCCGCCAATTCCAAATACCTCAAGGAAATCACCGCCACCTGCGCCAAGAGCGCCGACCTAGTGTTGAAGACGCTCGAAGCCGGCAAAGTTCCGCTCATCCTCGGCGGCGATCATTCCGTTGCGGCGGGTACGGTGTCGGGCGTGGCCGAATTCTACCGCCGCAAGAACCAGAAAATCGGGCTCCTCTGGATTGACGCGCACACCGACATGAACACGCCTGATTCTTCGCCCAGCGGCAACGTGCACGGCATGCCGCTCGCCGCGCTGATGGGCCTTCCTCCCGTCGAGCTTGGAAAAATCTACGATTTCTCGCCCAAGGTGCAGCCGGAGAATTGCGTGCTCATCGGCATCCGCGACGTCGACAACTTCGAAAAAGAAAACATACGCAAATCCGGCGTCGAAGTCTTCACCATGCGCGATATCGACGAACGCGGTATGCGCGCCGTCATGGAGGAAGCGCTTCGGATGGCGGGACGCGGCACCGCGGGTTATCACGTCTCGCTCGACATGGATTGGATCGACCCCGAAGACGCACCCGGCGTCGGCACTCCTGTCTGGGGCGGCGCTACCTATCGCGAAGCGCATCTCGCCATGGAAATCATCGCCGACCATGGACGCATGCTGAGCTTCGAAATCGTGGAAGTGAATCCGGTCATCGATGAGCACAACCAGACCGCCGACTTAGCCGTCGAGCTGGCGCTTTCGGCATTTGGGAAGAAGATCCTCTAGCAGGCCGACGCTCGATGCCCAGCCCCTAGAAGGACGTTGGATTTCGAAGAGAGTGCGGCATCGCTAAAACGATGCCCTGATACGAAGCATGACCACTTCTGCAGCGGCTGAAGCGTGCTCCTTCGCAAATCCTGCCCGAGCCGGGCTCGACCTGGACTTTTTTTTTTGCAAAAGACTGAGGACGAGAGCATGGTCAAGACGCTGGCAGTGATCCTTCTCACTTGCGTTGGCTCCAGCCTGCTTGTCGCGCAAGCTCCCCCTGCTGGCAACAGTGTGTTGCTGCGCCATTATCGCGAAGGGGAGAAGCTGACCTACCATATGAAAGGCATCAACGAAGACTGGCGCTATGAAATTCAGGCTGACGGAATCGTAAAAAAAGACTCCGCCGGAACTTATTTTGAGGAGTATCGCTGGTCAAATTTGATCTCCGACAATCAGAAAACCGTTCTTTCCCCAGCGAGCCTGGATTTTCGCCAGCAGCTTACGCTCGATCCCAATCACAATTCCGCATTCCCCAACCTCAGCCAGGTTGACCCCAGGCTCATCGGCCCCATCACTGATCTCATGAACTTCTACGTCGATTTGCGGCTCGCCGTACGGTCAGGCAAGCTAGCTCATCCGGGCGATCACTTCTATTTCAAGCGCAGTGCCCCTAACTCGTGGGCGGATGGCACTCGAGTCCTGGTTGGTGAAGACGCGATCGATTTTGATCTCACGCTCAAGGACGTCAGCCGGTCTGCCAACACAGCCACGTTGGTTGTCCGTCATGTGCCGCCCGAGAAGCCTGAAATGAGGTTCACCGCAGACTGGATGCACAAACCTGTGGCCGATACTGCTAACAACTGGGTTCAGGTGCGGAAAACCAAAAACGGGAAATATCTGGCAGCGGTCGGCAAGGAGACGTTCGACGTGGAAATAAAAGTGAGTCTGGTGGATGGAGAGATACTGTCGGGCACTCTAGACAACCCAGTGGACACAATCGAGCGCGAATGTGAAGACGCCGCCCTTACCAAGTGCAGTGATCCCAGGCCTCATCCCATCAGAAGGCAAATCGAGATTCTGGGACGCTAGCAACTGCCAGCGAGCTGGCGAAACTTCCGTTCACTGTACATCGGCCACTTTTCCGTTAATAAACGTGACCTTGATGTCTTTGTAGACATAAATCTGCTTGGCGCCTAGATTGACGATCTTGTCAGGCTGGCCGATGGCGGCTACCACTTGGTCGGGGGTTTGTCCTTTTTCGATTTGCTGAGGCTGCTGCGGCGGTTGCTGTTGCGCTTGTCCTCCACCACCACCCTGGTTATTACCCTGCTGGTCGTTGGTATTTCCATTGCCGCCTTGCTGTCCGTTGTTACCCTGATCTTGGGCGCTGTCATCGAGAGCGAGGAGTCCAGCAATGGTGTCTTCCACCTGTGACGGGCTGGTATTCGCCAGCGTTCCTTTGGGAAACTGGAAAACCACATCGGCCTTGAAGAACGTAGTGGGACTGACGTTGTTACAGGAATCGCAATCGATGATACCGATGACAACCTGGTCTTTCGGCAAATTGACGGCGATCTTGGCGGGATATACTTTTGTGTTCGCCTGGAAAAACTGGGTCGTGGGCGCCGGCCTCCCTAATTTTCCCAATCCGAAGCCGATGGCCTTTGACGCCAGGGGATTGGGAGAGTGAACCGTCCCACCTTCATACTTGGTGGAAAGAATGCTCTGGTCGGAATAAGGCACACCGAGAATCCCGCCCTTTTTGATGACCAGGATGGTGCCCTGCTCTACCACGGCAGCTCCGCCCGAATCCGCACCCATCTTCACCAGCGTATATTGCGCCTTAAGCTGATCTTCCAGCGAAATTGTGGGAGCATCTTGCGCCACCACCAAGCGGGGTGTGATCCCGACCAGAATCAAAGCGACAATCAGGACGCCCATCTCGATTTTCTGCCGCATTGCAACCTTCCTCCTGTGAAGCTGCCGCTCCCGTTCCCAGTGGGCGGGAGCGTCGTCTGTGGTTCTCTCGTTTGCGGGAAGAAGCGGGAAGCGTCGCCTTGTTTGCACGATGCCCCCGGCTCCAACGATTCTCAGCACTTACTCGCCCGCTTCACTGCGGCTGTTTGGCTTCCGCTTCCGCCGCGTCAGCGTCCTTCTGTTGCTGTGCCAGATCGCTGCTTACGCTCGTGTCTGGCGTGGGTGCGGGGACTTCACCAGCCGTGGTTTTAGTATCGGGAGCGGCCGGTAGTCCGTTCTTTCCCTGCTTGTCAGCCAACTCCTTAAGCCCGGCATCCATGGTTATCCGCAGTTGATTGTGCATTTCCTGGATATCGTCCGCGGATACTCCGACGGTGGCGCCGACGGCACACTCATCTTTCTTGCTGCTCTTGACGGTGGCGTCGACCATGTTGTCACTATCCGGTTGGTCGGTGACACGGTAGATCACGTCGCCGGCAGTCAGTGCGCATTCCGTGCCATCCGACGTGGTCAAATCCTCGTTGCTGGACACCACGAAGATGCGAATCTTGGGATCGAGCGCCGGTGGCACCTGGTCTCCACTCGGAGCGGGAGCATTCTGACCAGCCGCTGCCGCAGCCTTTTCCGCCGCGATCTCGTACTTCATCTCGTCGGTAATCGCCTGCTTCACCTCCGGACTGAGTTGGGTAGCGCCACTTGCCGGAGGTGCTCCTCCGCCCAACATGTAGGCACCATAGGTGGCCTGGAGTTTTGCGGCAACCAGTGGATCGGTCGACCACAACGCAGCGATTTCATCCGCCGACGCATTTCGAATCGCCGGTGGAATGACTTCGCCGTTGTTGTCGCCTTGATCGGCAGCCGCCTCCTGTTGCGCCGCATACGCAGCTTGCAAGTTCGCCGCAATCAAATAATCCGTCAGCCAGAATGCCGCCATCGGATACACCGGATACGGCGCGAAGTAAGGACCATAGAAGCCATACCACGGCGCCCCACCCCAACCCCAAGCTCCGACGCCCCAGTAAACCGGTGCGGGCCATGGATTGTAGGCCCATCCGTAGTATCCGGGGCCCCAGTAATAGGGGGGAGCGTAGCCGTAATAAGAACGGCCGCCCCAGCCGTAGCCGCGATACCCATACGCGTAGTAATGTCCGCCCCTAAAGTAGGTGCGCTGGTAATAGGACCTGCCGCCACGGTTGAAGTAGGCACGCTGGCTGTATCCGCCGTGTCTTCCGTAGCCCACCACCGTGCGTCCGTTGTGCATGCTCGTGACTTGCCGCCCGCCGTGCATCCCGTGATTGATCGTCATCCCGTGAGTCTGAATCGAGCGGACCTGGCCATTCTTGCGGAAAGTCGCGCTGCCGCCATTCTTCATGGCGACAGTCTTACTTCCTGCCGGCTGATGCCGATTGGCGGCGTTACCACCTGACCGAGTGCTCGTATTGCCACCGGGTCGAGTATTGGCAGTATTGCCGCTCGGACGAGTGCTCGTGTTCCCGCCTGGCCGAGTGTTGGCAGTGTTGCCACCTGGCCGAGTGCTCGTATTGCCACCTGGTCGAGTGTTGGCAGTGTTGCCGCCCGGACGAGTGCTTGTGTTGCCACCTGGCCGAGTGTTGGCAGCATTGCCGCCAGGACGAGTACTTGTGTTGCCGCGATTGTTTGCGCCGCCCGTCGCTCCAGGTCGCTGGGCGCCATTGGGACTTCCGCCAGGGCGCTGAGCCGGTGCCGCGTGCGGCGCGCTCGCAGCCGGCTTGCTCGGAGCGGCCGCGTGGGGTGCAGGCGCACTCGGCTTCTTGTTCTGCGCCGATGCAAATGCGGTTACGGTTAGAAGAACCAGCAATACGGACCATTTCGGCAGGACGTTCTTTCCTCGGTTGCTCGAATTCATAGCCACTCCTGTGAGATGCGAAGCTCGTTCCTTATAAATCCACCAGCGGGAAGGACGCGCGGACTGGATAAATTTCATCTTTGGCTATCCGGCAATCCAGTATTCGGCGCTCCAGCATTCGATCCCGCTTATGGATTTCTTCGATGAGAGCTTCTCGGTCCGCGTGCCATGGGGGAGTCCGGACACCGGCCTTCGAAGTCCCGACAATTTCACACCCGTTTCACCACGGTGTCAAGCAAAGCCCATCCACATTTACATATTGAACCAATTGAAGGACCTGCTTCGGCGGTCACCTCCAAGAGTAACCACAGTAATTGGGGAGTGTTCCGTCGTTCGCCGATGGAGCTAATGGACTGCAATGTTCGCGCATTGGCAAATTCGGTCTGCACTCCTGGCTCTATCGGTCTTGACTTCTGTCTTGGCTTGCACGGCGGCTGCCGACGACACGAACGGCTCCTCTGGCCTGACTACGTATCGCAGCACCGTCTCTGAGGTACGGGTCACATTCTTCGCCACTGACGAAAGCAATCATCCGCTTGCAAGCTTGACCAAGTCGGACTTTGCGGTCGTCGACAACGAACGTGTGGTACGCAATTTCCGGAGTTTCACACATTCGAACGAAACCTCTCTCGACGTGGTTGCGTTGGTTGACCTGAGTGAGTCGGTCGCGCCGCGCCTTCGCGCTGCCATGAGCGATATGCTGCAACTGGTGGCGCAGGAGCAGTCGATCCCGAATGACAACATCTCCGTGCTGTCTTTTGGAGGGACACTCGGTGGGACAGTTGGAGGAGCGTCTAGCAGCTTCCGGCCTGCCGTCCTCTGCACAAGCGGTTGCCGTGCTCCCGACTCCATGAGCAAACTTCTGGCAATGAAGAGCGGCGGCACAACGCCGCTGTTCGATGCCCTTATATTCGCTGCCGATTTCATCTCGCAACATCGCCACGCCGGTGGCCGCGGCGACGCACGGCCTGTCCTGATTCTCTTCTCCGACGGCTACGACACCATTAGCCTGCACTCTGCGCGCGAGGCGCTGCAGGCGGTGCTGGACGAGGGCGCGCTGATCTACTCCGTTGATATGGGGAAACCGGAGAATCAGTCGTCGAACGAGCCCTGGGGGAACCAGGCTTCGGGCAGCATGTTCTTGCGGCGGGTTTCGGATGCCACGGGTGGGCGCTATTTCTTTTTTTCCCTGGGGTCCTCCCGGCCAGACGGCGCCGCCTCGGTGCTGAACGCTGTGATCGAGGATCTGCGCGCCTCCTATGTAGTGACCTACGATCTGCCCAGCCATCAACCTGGGTTTCATTCGCTTCGCCTTTTGCCCACTCACAACCTCAAGCTGACATTCCATAGCCGGACCGGTTACGACTACGAACCCAGCGGTCACTGATTTGGAGATCACAGATGGGAGACCGCTGATGGGAGACTTATGAAATCCACATTGCAGTTAGCGCTTGTGTTGACGAGCATTTCAATGGCTTTGGCCGCGCCGATTGGTATTTATCAACATGGAACCGTGGTTCGCATGCGCATGGGCGATTGCATGCTCATGCACCGAGGATTCATGAACCAGTTCGGGCCGCCACAAGCGGCTGCGGTCGAGGAAAGCTGCCCGGAATACACGCTGGTGACTGACAAGGTCGTGTTCCTCATTGTGGGTAAGTCATCGAATCAATTGGTGCCGCTGGCGGAAGTCATCGATTTCCGTCTCGTGAACAAAGAATTGGCGGTGCGCATGGATGACGCTCGCAAAGAATCCAAGTTCGCCATCAAGGAAATGACGCTCCGCTCGGAATGGGAACGCATTCAGAAGCACATCGAGGATCGGCTCAACGACTCGTCGCATCAGGCGGTGGACACTTCGATGGCGCTGCGAAACCGGGAATGAAATCGGGAATAATGTGGGGACAGGGCGGAGCCTGCCCTGAGCGGAGCCGAAGGGCCCCGTCCAAGCGCGCCTAGCCCGCTTCCACTCCCGAACCACAGCTGCGATTGACGAGAAACACGCCGAGCGCCAGACTGAAACGTCATGGCTAAGATACGAGTTGGCATCCTCTTTGGCGGACGCAGCGGCGAGCATGAAGTGTCGCTGTTGTCGGCCGCGTCGGTTCTGAATGCAATTGATAAAACGAAATATGCAGTGGTTCCCATCGGCATCACGAAAGATGGACGCTGGCTCACGGCGGAACACGCCGAGAGATTATTGAAAGGCGAAGGGCAGACGGACAAGAGCGTCCGCGCCACGCCAGCGACGCAGCTTCGGGCGGGCGATCCGGAGGCTACTCCGGGGGCGGCGCTGCTGGCTGCAGGTGAGTCGGTGGTGGTTCCTCCGGAACCGGCGCGGCGCGAAGCTGGACTGGCACCGTTCCAAACCGACGCCCATATCGATACAAAGACCGATGCGAATTTGCGCCGCGCTGCGGATCGAGCCATTAATGTGGATGTCATTTTCCCCGTGCTGCACGGAACCTTCGGCGAAGACGGCACCATCCAAGGCCTGCTCGAATTGGCCGATATCGCCTACGTCGGCGCCGGCGTGCTCGGCTCTTCTGCGGGCATGGATAAAGACATCATGAAGTCCCTGTTTCGCGCAGCGGGATTGCCGATCGTAAAACACGTGACCGTGTTGCGCGGCGAATTCGAACGCGCGCCTAAAAAAGTGCGGAAGCTGGTCGAGAGCAAACTGAAGTATCCCGTCTTCGTGAAGCCGGCAAATTTGGGATCGTCGGTGGGAATCTCGAAAGCGCACGCTGGCAAGGAACTGGGTCCCGCCATCGCAGAAGCCGCCAAGTTCGATCGCAAGATTGTGATTGAAGAAGGCGTCGGTGGGAAAAAGAATAAGGCGCGCGAGATCGAGTGCGCAGTGCTCGGCAACGACAATCCCCTAGCATCGGTTGCGGGAGAAATCATTCCCTGCAAGGAGTTCTACGACTACGACGCGAAGTATCTGGTCGAAGGCTCAGAAGCGGTGATCCCCGCGCAGCTCACGAAAGCGGAAATGAAAACTGTGCAGAAGCTCGCCATCGCGGCATTTCAAGCCGTCGATTGTACCGGCCTGGCGCGCGTCGATTTTCTGATGAACCCCAAATCGCGCAAAATCTTCGTCAACGAGATCAACACCATGCCAGGCTTCACCGCGATCAGCATGTATCCGAAGATGTGGGTGGCATCGGGCGTGTCGTATCCCGAGTTGATTGATAGGCTCATTCAGTTAGGGATCGAGCGCCACGAGGACAAGAAACGGAACCAGTACAGCCGCTAAAGCTCAGCTTGCGAGCTAGGTGGAGCGCTGGGCGTCATCGCCTGGCCTCGATGCTGTTGGGCTACAAGCGTAGCCGGCGCGACGGCCGTCGCTCCACTGCCGAGGCAACGCTTCTTACCAATCCCCCGTAATATGATGGTGAGTGAGAAATTAACGTGACCTTCGCTCATCTTTCTCACACGAATCAGGGCAGGCGTCCCGAACCGCCGATCAACCAGGAGGCAACATGGCTCAAAATCATTACACTACCAAGACCAAACGACGTCCAAAAAATAGCAACCGCAAAGACCCCTCCGCGGCCACCATGGCTGCGTTGCGCCAACTAGAGGCAGATGAAAAAAAGCGGGCGGCAGGCAGGTGATCGTGTGGCGGCTCGCACCCTACGGGACCGACCACAAGTACGGATCGTGAGTGAACTCGCCTGATTTCGACAGTTATCATTTGCCTATGCCCGCTCCCTATCGCGTCTTTGTCGTGCTTGATCGAGAATACGGGGAACGCCTTTCCGAACTCGCTGCGAAGGGGCCTGTGTGGATTGTGGATGCCCCAGAAAACCGTGCGGAAGCACAGAAACTGTGGGCGGCACACCCCAGCCGCAGTCGTCTGGATGGCGTGACCACATTCAAGGCCGCTGACGATTGCTCCCGTGAAGAGACTCTGATCAAGGAGCTGGACACGATCGACGAGCACCATGGCGCATACTCAGCAGATCCACCCTACACTGTTCTTGAAGTGGTTGGAGCTGATGTCAGCGAGAGAATCAAGGGCGAACTCGCCCGATTCGGCTTTAATGAATTTCAGGCAACCCCAAATGGGTTTCGCGCAGTACGTCCCCTGCCCACTGATGCCGCGCCACCATAGTTGGCATAACATCCCCATAACACTCATTGACCCGGACCGGCCAATTCTCAATGAGTGTAAACGCCTGATTTCGTCAACCATGCGTCCTATACTTGATCCATCATGCGAAATTCCATGTTGCCGCTAGCCTTGCTGCTCCTGCTGTTCGGATGTAGCGATAAGCGCACAGCACCATCTTCACAATCAGAGCGCCATCTAGAACGCGAGCAGAATAATAGCGCTCCGCATGTCCCCGCCTCATCGCAATTCAGCGTGAATGTACGACTTTCTGAGGCAGCCCGGAAGAGCTCCTCGACAGCAAAGAAACGATTATCGTTGCCGGATACTTCACAGGTCACCCGAGGCAGGGAACGGAAGCACGGTATCTAGACATCAAATCCGGGGATGTCATTTTAGGAGATGTGGAGCAGGAGATTCACCCCGGCGAGATTGCGATATTTAACGAATTAAATCTGAACCCCGATGCATTAGCTCGGATTGACTCGCAAGGCCCGCACATTCTCACCAACGTTAGCTCGGGACGAAGATCATCGAAGGACAACTTGTTGGATTGCGAGGACTACGACGGGAGTTTCGAGTCGATCCACGGACGAACAATCGTTGTTCGTTGCCAATTGATCGAAGAGCGGTTTCCACGATCCGGCATTTAGTTTGGCGGCAGCTTGGGTTTTTCGCAGTTGGCGTAACATCTCGATTTCACTCATTGACCCGGCGCGGCCAATTCTCAATGAGTGTAAACGCCTGATTTCAGCAACTAGTTCGGTCTGGACGGAGCCGCGCAGTTTGGAGGTGGCGGAGCCTTTACGCCAATTCTCTTTAAGGCGAGATGAATGGCTTCTGCTGGGTAGTGTCTGAAATGTGCGTTTAAGAAAAACAGCGAGCGTTTGCGCTGCGTTGTTTTCCGCTTTATTGTTGACTCATGTCACAGCGGAAAGAACTCGCAGCGCTCAAAAACCTGCTCTCTGAAACTGACCAGATTCTCGCCACCATACCAGAACTCCCAGAGAATCGCACCGCTCGGTGCCGTGAATTGCTCGGTTCTGCTCTGGCCCTCACCGACGATCTTCTCAAGCAAACCAAACTGCCTGCTGCTGCCGCTCTAGGACGCAAGGGCGGCTCCGTGATGGCCAAGCGTGGTAGCGACTACTTCCGCCAGTTGGCCGCAAAGCGCAAGACTCACGGGCGCGGCACAGGCAGACCTCGCAAAGAATCCGACTAGCTTCCCTGTACAATTGATCTCTAAAACGAAAAGCCCGGCGCGATGGCCGGGGCGATTCGATGAGACCTAGACACTCTCATCCTACCTCGCAATCGCGCACAAGTGCAAGTGTGTGATGAGCGATTCTGACCGCCCCAATTTCGATCTGAGTCTTGAGATATCAATCGAAAGTGTATGGAATCAACACAAACAAAATTATTGGAACCAGCTGCAAGGGATGCTGGTTGCAACGCCGTTCTATGCCGAGATGATGCGGAAAGCATATCCAACCATCCCACAGTCTCCGATACCAAAAATGCCGAGTCGATTGCGTCAGATTATTGAGTCTTACGCATGGTCTCTTTTCCAAACCGAAGGTACGTACTATCCGGGGGATGATCCGCGTATTGAGCGCTGGTTAAACAATCTGGCAGATCGAATCCTCGAAGAAATAATGGGAACCGTGAAGGACGTAGAAGAATCCGGTCGGGAACGTAGGTTGAGTTTGGCTCATCACGGTTTGACACAAGAGCAAATGCGCGATGCCGCTAAGGAAACTTTGAGAGAACTGATAGAGAACCGCCTTGGAGTGCCATTGCCGTCTGGCACCAATGAAGGCGTAAAAGAAGCGAAGCCTCTCGCTCCGACGACTGCACCTAAGCAGAGTGATTCGCCAGAGCCCACAGATCAAAGCATGACGGAAATAAAACGTCGAAGCAAATTGCTGGAAGAATATAAAGAAGCCACTGGTAATATACCTGACTACCAAATCTACAATGCAAAGAATGCCGGAATTCACAAACCAGAATTCTATGACTGGAAGAAGGGTAAACTACCACGTCATTCAGTGACGGCCCGAAAATTCGAGCAATTCCTACGCGAAAAGAAACCTCCGATTCCCCGCAAAGCCAAAGACTAAGGTTTCTACCACGGTAGAAACTAATGTCTATCCCACTTGACTGTTTCTTACAGTGGTAGGAACACGTTTCTACCAGTGGTAGGAAATTATTTTTCTCCCCCTTGACATGCTTCCACGGAGACAAATGACCCTGATTTCAGGGGGGGCGAGATGACTACGATACGAGGACCACCACTTAACTAAAGCTAGTAATCAGGGGAGCACTTGACCGTGCTCCCTGATTCTAGCATTTTCCCGTATTTTCTTGCATTTTCCCCTTGACAAACAGCGAGCGCTCGCTGTATATTCTAACTATGATGAACGCGACAAAATCCGCTAAAACAATGACTTGCGAGCCTTGCGGAGTTCATTGTCAACGCTTCGGAAAACATCGAAATGGCCTACTCCGTTTCCGCTGCCCGAACTGCAAAAAGACCTACACCGAAGCGCACACCCGGACGCTGGATTCGATGTACATCTCCCAAGACAAGGCCGCGCTCGCCCTTCAACTGCTCATTGAGGGCAACTCCCTGCGATCCACGCAACGCATCACCGGGCTGGACATAAATACCCTCATGTCGCTGCTCGTTCGCGCTGGCGAGCGCTGCCAGTCGCTCATGGATTCCAAGATGCGGAACCTGACTCTCAAGCATTTGCAGTGCGATGAAATCTGGACTTATGTCGGAAAGAAAGCTCGCCACGTTCGCAAGGGTGACTCTCCTGAAGTTGGCGATCAGTGGGTGTTTGTGGCTCTAGACGAAACAACCAAGCTGGTGCCGTACTTTGAGGTTTGCAAGCGCACCAGAGACAACACGATTAGCTTTCTGCACGGGCTGAAAAAGTGCTTGAGCGAAGAACGCTTTCAGGTCACCACGGATGGATGGCACTTTTACCGCTCGATACAAGGCATCTTCGCGGGGCAGGCAGACTTCGCTCAACTCGTGAAACTATTTGGCGACTACGGGCAGTTCGATACGCCCGAAGCGAGGTACTCCCCACCACGAATCAGCGAGGTTATATCCAAGATCGTTGACGGACGCCCTGACCCTGATCACATCTCGACTAGTTTTGTAGAACGCCACAACCTCACCATGCGGATGGCGATCCGTAGATTCACGCGGTTGACGAACGCTTTCAGCAAAAAATTGGGCAACCTTAAAGCAGCCGTCGCATTGCACTTCGCCTATTACAACTTCTGCCGTGTCCACAAATCGCTCCGCGTTACTCCGGCGATGGAAGCGGGCTTGACCGATCACGTATGGACTATCTGCGAGTTGCTACAATAATCGGTCACCTCTGAAACTGAAACTTCGGCGCTCCTTTCAGACAATATGGGCCGAAGAGATGAAACCACTTGTGTCCATCATAGCTAACGTCCACATCCTGCCCCGCAATGTTTTGGGACGATTCTCCAAATACTGTCACCGTACCGCCATTACGGCGTATATAGCTTGGATATCGTGCACGCCATTTTGTCGCGCGACAAGTGCGGTTGCGATTGTTGATCGGGACGCCATTATTGTTGGCACCGATTCCCTTTGGAGATGGTCCGACGGCAGTACCGCTCTCGGATGCAAAATCTACATTGAACGAAACAACTGTACTTACATTATCGTTGGACTGCGAGCCAAGCCAGAAACCAATTTCGACCCTGCTAGGTTTGCCAGTAGAGCGTGCGAGACTGTACCTAGCATAAGAGAATCTGCTATGGCCTTTGGGAACGATATTAGGTCCGAACTCAAGCGATCTCTCAGATATTCCCGGCTGCATGATTCGGTTGTCTATAAGCGGGACTACCGAGGGAAGCCCGTATTGGAAGTCATGTTCATGGGATTTGAGGCCAATAGGCCAATTGTTGCTGCCAAATCTTTCGAGTTGGACAACAAAGATAGGCTTCATGAACGGGTAACTTATGTTCCTGACGCCAGTGGTGGAAATATCGCTCTCAGCGGAGAACACGAAGCTGCAAATGCTTTTGTAAACAGCCATACCACATGGCCGACTAGCGATTATTCCGGTCTCGTGAGAACTTTGATTGAAGCCGAAATCAAGGATAAACCGGACCACGTTGGCGGTCCGATCGATGTTTTGATTATCAAAAGAACAGGCCATCGCTGGGTTCCCCCACGCGGTACATGCGACAACCGATAATACGGTGAATAGCGACAAGAAACGCCATGCCGCAATTATCCTTCCATCCCTCGATTGTCCCGCAGGTGAGTAAACGCACATTTCAGACACTACCCTTCTGCTGAAGTCAAATCTCCTTGAAGACGATCTACCTCGGGCAATAACTTTAGAAGCGTGGGACCTGCCGTTCTCGCACGTGATCCGAGGAATCCTATGGCTCCGGCCACCCATAACCGCACGGAGTCGTCGGGAGTGTCCAGAAGAGATACCAAATCAGCCATGGTCTTATCATCAACATCCTTGGAGTGCATTTTGCGCGTCAGGTCTGCAAGGTGCTCAGCAGCGTTTGTCCGGGCCATTGAGGGTCCGCTGGTCGTCTGTACCGTTGCTATCGTTTCTTGGACCTCCCTCAAGAGTGCAGTACGACTCGTTGTGTTGCCATACAAAGACAGAACAGCAGCGCCGAGTAGAAACCACAGCATCAGAAAAACAATCCAAATTCTCCGATATTCCATGCAGCGATAGTAACTCGTTTCAGGTCAGTTGCGAAAAATCCCGATTACACTCAGAACCCCGGTCACAGGGTCAATGAGCGCTAACGCCTGATTACAACAGTTAGGCGCTAGAATTAATGGAAGTCCTTGGAGGCTGCTGGCAGTCTGCTCCCTTGGGAGCGCCTTTATTTTCATGATTCTGGTCACGGCGTCATTTCCCGTTCCTCCAAAATAGCCCGCCTGTTCGTCGTAGTTGGCGTAACATCTCGATAGCACTCATTGACCCGGATCGGCCAGTTCTCAATGAGTGAAATCGCTGTTTACAGCAACCATTCGTCGGGTGAGAATCTATGGAACCATGACGGTGGGTCAGCCAGCTCGTTTTCGGACGGCTATGTTATCCCAACTCAGGTATGAATGAACACCGCGATCAGCGTCGTCCTCTTCGATGTTGGCGGGGTTCTCGTCGAGCCCTCTGGCGTCGCGACCATGCTGACATGGATGGACAACCGCGTTTCGACCGAAGAGCTATGGCAAATGTGGCTTACCTCTCCGACTGTCCGCTCATTCGAAACGGGCAAGATGTCGACGGAGGACTTCGCCGACCGCATCATCGCCGACTTTAGCCTGCCCATTCTGGGCTCGGAGTTTTTGCGCGAGATGACTCGTTGGTCCGTTACACTGTTTCCTGGCGCTATCGAGCTGATCGAGCGCGTCCCCTCACGCTACCAACGGGCAACTCTCTGCAATTCGAACCCCATCCATTGGTCATATCTCACGCAGAACGAACGACTGATCAACGCCTTCGAACACCACTTCGCTTCGCACCTCATCGGTAAGATCAAGCCCGACGAAGAGGCCTTCCGCTACGTCACGGATGCTTTAGGTTGTGAGCCTGAAGAGGTGCTCTTCCTCGACGACAACCATCTTAACGTCCTCGGTGCTAGCACAAGTAAAGGGGATCCCAGAAGCGGAGCGTGCCTTGGTGGCCTTTGGTGTCATCACGGAATGACGGCCCGCTCCGCCACTGGCGTAACATCCCGATAGCGCTCATTGACTGGGGGTTCTGAGCGCTAACGCCTGATTTCGTCAACTATACTTTGAGACCTAGAGAACATGAAGCCTGAAAAAATAACCCATGATTGTTTGGTTGGCGTATGCCCCCAAAAGACACGGGCTTCAGCGCCCTGAGGGCGCACTGGCTAAGGACAGCCTGGACGGGAATCCCTGAGGGATAAGCCTATCGTTTTACCGCCGTCGTCTTCTCGGAGAGTACCCACAACTCTGGATCCAGTTCCACTTTTTCTGGCAGTTCCGGCAGCTTGATGTTGACTGGTGAATGTGCCCCATGAACAGCCACCGTGGCACGAGCGATCTTGCCCCCATGAAAATACACGATCAACGGAATCGGCATAAACCAGTTCTCTTTTTCGGGAAGCCCAGTCTGGGATAACTCTCCCTTGAGAATCAAACCGCCTGCGTTGTTCTCGACGTGATACTCAAGTTGATAAGACGGCAGATAAGTCTCCGTCACCCACTGCCGATAGAACCAGTTCAGGTCGTTGTAACCATACGTTTGAGCAAGCTGTGTGCTCTTGACGCGCTCATTTGCAACCGCGAAGAACTGCTCGGTGGATGCGGTGTTGTCCTTATAACGCTTGACGAAATCGCTCATTAAGTCAAAGAAGGGCTGGCCGTCGCCGGTCTGCGGGTTGGTGAACAGGAAATGCATCATGCGCAGCACCAGCGCGCCCTTTTTATAAATGAGCGCAGAGTATGCCCCGCGTGTCTCGCGGCTTTCCACGCGATGGCCCATGACCAGCGGCCCGACATCCACCAACCGGCCGCGCCCGACCCCGGTGAGGGTGCGAGGTGGCATTTTCAGTTCCTCTCGGGCTCGTTCGATCAACTCTTTTTCGGAGTGCGTTTTGTCGCGGAGTTGCACGTAGAGCATTCCGGAATATTCCGCAAAACCTTCGCTGAGCCACTGGTCACGATAGGAACGCCAGAGCACCATGTCGCCCCACCACTGGTGCGAAGTCTCGTGGGCGATGAAGGAGAACGTACGCTTATCGGCCCGGTCGGCGTTCGGGATCATGATGGTGGTTGCAAAACCTTGCCCGAAGTTGAAGGGATGGTAGACTCCGCGAAACACCGGGTACGGATACTCCCCAAACATCTTGCTGAAGAAGCGAACGCTGTTGTTCATCTCAGCCAGGATGAAATCTTCCTTGATCACTGCCCGCCTGCCGGGCATGGAATAAAACTCAATCGGTAACTGCTTGCCGTTGTCTTCCTTGGCGATATCTTTATGAATCTCGTACGGGCCGACGGCAAATGACGCGAGTCCGACAGGTTGCTCCATGCGAAATTCCGTAAGCACCTCATCCTTTGCCCCGTCGGCAGCGCCCTCCTTGACCAGTTCTCCAATGCTCACCACACGGTCTTTCTTGCGGTGAATCATGGAGATATCAAACCGAGAGCGGGCCAGGTAACCGTGACGCGGATACCACGTTTCCGTGCTGCGCGGAAAATATGTCCCTTCCATAATGGACGACTCCATGATGAAGTCACCTTTCAATTCCAGGCTCACCGCAATATGTCGGCCGGCGGCCGCCGTTTTGGGTAGAACGATGCTGAAGCCGCCCTCCCACGGCTCCTGAAAGAAAGTGAGCGCCGTGCCATCGGAAAGACGCGCGGCAAGAAGATGCAGCTGTTTTTTGCGACGCTCGTCGTCGTAAATGCTCAGCTCTTCACCCACCGCGAAGGAAATCAATCGCAAGCCTTCGGCACGAGAGATAAGATCCAGGTTCGCCGTGAGCCCGAGTACTTTCTTCGGCTCCAGCAAGTCCAGCGTCAGAGTGTATTTCTCGGTATCGACCAAATTGTAAGAGTCGGAATACGGCGCTGTTCCTGCCCCGTAATCCCCATTGCTGTGAAATGCCATCCAGACGTCGTTGGAAAGAATGGTCTCGTCGTAGGCAAAAATGAGCCCTTTCTCGCCCGCATTGATGCCGAAACAACTCGTTGGAATGCGCGACTGCGGGTCGAACAGATAGGTAAAACGTCCGAGTTTTCCCCCGTCCAACTGAATCAGAAAGACACCAGGCGTCTCCTGATTGAGAATGGATTCCAATTGCCGGGCTGAAATATTCATACCGGTTTCTTTCAGCAGGCGTGGCGACAGCTCGGTTGCGAGATGAGCGCCTGGTTCCGAAACGGCCCCACCCTGAAGAAAACCCGACTTGAGAAGCTCGCTAGCCGTGTCGTCGGTAAATCGCAGCACTGCGGTTTTGAAGTCTGACGATACATCGTCGGCCTTCAACAGCCGCCGGACGTTATCCTCCTCGAACGAGAGCGGAGGCGGCGTAGCTTGAAGTTTTCCAGAGCCAATGAACACCGCCGAGCGAACTTTCCCTGCAACTGGAGGAGACAAATACGCGATTCCGTTTGTAAAGGTTATGGTCACACGATCCCGCTGGAGCACCAGATTCTCTAGGTGGACGCTTTTCTCTAGGACAGATGAGTTCTGCAATTGTTGATAAAGCGGCGCTGCGTCCACCACTTGCTGTGATTGACTTGCTAGAGATGAGATGGAACCTAAAATGAACGGCAATAAAAGCGGAGCTGATCGAAAGACGAAAGGTTTGTGTGAAAGACGGAAGGTCATCAAGAACTCTCTCGGACTCGGGATGTCGAGACCGCTCAGTTGGAACGCATTATAGGATTATTGCTTTGTTTGGCGCTACCAGTTCGTGTCGCGGCAGTTGACGTAATATCCCGATTACACTCATTGACCCCTGGCGCATCTGGGAGCGTCACAGAGCATTGCTCCAGGCTTAACGTTTGTATTGCGAGTAAATATCCGGATCAGGTTGATCCCCCGCTTTCCGAGATGTCTGTTACTTTTTGTGTATGAAGACGGCGTTGTACGGGCGGATCGTCTTTGGCGCGGCGGCGGTGTTGTTCAGCGTCATCGCACTGATGTGGCACGACGCTGATACCTGGCAAAACTTACAATACATCTGGAGCCTGCCTTTCGGCACCATAATTGGCGGGTGTCTCATGACCGCTCAAATTGCGGGTGGGATTGGGATACAGTACGCGCGCACCGCGCGCTTGGCTTCGGTCGTACTTTGCGTTGTCTATTTGTGTTTCTCGCTGGCTTGTATCCCTGACATCGTGGCCGCATCGAACATCTATGAGCGATACGGTGGGAGCTTCTTCCTGTTCTTTTCCTTACTCTGCGGCGCGATTGCGCTGTACGCTTCGACTGAGGCAAATGCAGCAAGGGCGGTAGTGTTCGGCCGACTGGCACGCCTTGGAGTCGGCGTCTGTGCGATTTCCTTTACGCTGGGTCAGATACTCTTACCTCGCGAAACAGCTCACCTGGTTCCAAAGTGGATTCCGCCCAACCAGATGTTTTGGGCGATCCTTACGACGGTCGCGTTTGGACTCGCAGCAATTGCCATTCTCATGAATCGCCAGGCGCGGCTTGCGATGCGCCTGATGACGCTCATGCTGGCACTCTTTGGCGTAATGGTTTGGGTTCCGCAACTGATCGCTCACCCGAAGGCACATTTCAACTGGTCCGAAAGCGTCCTGACTTTCCTTGTTACAGGGGCTGCCTGGGTGGTAGCTGATTTAAAGTCTTTTTGATTTAGGCTGTGTTTGCGCGCCGCTTCACCGGACAAACGGGATGACACCGTGTCCGTGACAGTGGCGGATGAACGTCTAGGAACCTTGCGGCAGGGTCTATCCGATTTGTTCGACCTACTGAATACGCCCGACAAGCGAGAGGAACTACGCAGCATTATTGAGGCGTGCGACAGGGAGAAGTTCCCCTACGCTAACCCACGGACGCAGTTGACATAACATCCCGATTACATGACCCTGCCAAGAGGGGTTTTGAGCGCTAACGCATGTTTTCGTCAGCCATCCAATTCCAATCGTTTAACATTCGTTGCTGACAACAGGGTTTTCGCTGAGGGAGGTCCGATATGCTGAGGCTCGTATTGGCGCTCTTGCTCCTCGGACGGGTATCGGCAGGGCAAAGCCCTTTTGACGGCTTGTGGGTGAACAAAATGGGACAGCGACTTCCCGAGGGGCCGATTTCCTATTCACTCACTGAAGAGACATTCCGGTGTTCCTGTGCAATCGGCGACATCGAGATAAAACCGGATGGGTACGAGACCGCTGAGAACGCTTCCCTCTACTTGCCCGCGGCGGTTCCCTCAGGATTCAGATACTTGGAGAAGAACTGCGTGATCTCGACGGTCGAGCGGATGCGGTTGTTGACCTTACGCCAGCCATGCCCTTCGTCGG
>Ga0181523_10000726_pt1 | contig 37174 bp, 29 predicted proteins | sample PEATcosm2014_Bin_43_FD_119752 | JGI IMG/M metagenome (GOLD analysis project Ga0181523, IMG submission 119752) | Peatland microbial communities from MTU Mesocosm Facility, Houghton, MI, USA - PEATcosm2014_Bin05_30_metaG | ecosystem: Environmental > Terrestrial > Soil > Wetlands > Peat | place... | reverse complement strand
CGTCCGCCGGGGTTCCAAAACACCGGCATTTTTTCAAACATGGCCGGGTCGCTGGACTCGGTGGCATCGCCCACTTCCATGCCATTGTAAAAGAGCGGCACGCCGTCGAGCGTCAACATCAACGCCTGTGCCGCCAGCGCGCCATCCACGCCGTAACGCACCACAGCCCGGACCTCGGATTGATTGTCGGTGAAGCGCAGGTGCAACGCGCCCTTGGGGAACTGCTGATAGGTGTGTTGCCACGATTCTTTCAAGTAATAGGCAGGTTCTACGCCACTCACGACCGTGTTCAGCGTGGAGTACATGCCCCATGAGTAATCCATGTCGAAGGCCTTGGAAAGCAGTTTCGGCTTGGCGCCTGCGTCAGCGATAATGATGACATCAGGATTGATCTTCTCAAGTTCACCCCGGGCGGCTTCCCAGAAATCAACCGGCACCGTCCAGGCCACATCGCAACGGAATCCGTCCACGCCGAAATCCCTCAACCAATACTTCATCATTTCAATCATGTAGCGGCGCACATCCGGATTCGCATAATTCAACCCCGCCACGTCCGTCCAAGCGGGATTGGGCGGGACGATCATCCCATTCGTATCCTTCAGGTAAAACTCCGGATGTTCCATGAGCGCGCTATCCCAGGCGGTCTGACCGGCCACGATGTCCATGATCACTTTCATGTTGCGCTTGTGGGCTTCCGCAATCAGTCGCTTGAAGTCGTTGGTCGTGCCATAGTCCGGGTTGATCGCGTAAAAGTCGCGCACGGCGTATGGGCTTCCCAGCGAGCCTTTCCTCATCTTTTCGCCGACCGGGTGGATCGGCATCAGCCAGAGAATGTCCACACCAAGGTCCTTTAATTCATCCAATCGGGCAGTAATCGCATTGAAATTCCCGTCCTGGGAGAAGTTTCGTGGAAAGATTTCATATACGACCGCACTCCGGAGCCAGTCGGGTGATTTGCGGGCGCTCGGATTGGACGCATCCGCCTCTGAAACGACGGCAGAATTAATCGCCAGCCAACCAATGAGAACGGCGGCAGGCAGGTATCGCAGTTTTTGTTGAATTCTGTTCATGGCGTTTGAAAGATTGAGTTGTTTTTTAGATACATATTGTCGGTCTGCGTTCGCAAGTGACAAAATTCACACTACTTCGCGGTTTCAACGCTGTCTAGCTCAAACCAAAGGGCGGCCAGCTTGTGAGTATTTGTCCCCATCTCTCCAACTGCGGCATGAAGGCGCAGCAACCCGCCGGACTGCGCAATGATGCGACGGTAAAAATCGCGGCAATCGGGGCTAAGAGTGTGCATTTCCTGAACGAATAATTTTAATGGAGATGAAAACTCATGGCGTCGGTTTGTCAAATCTTGCCGTAGCATGGCAACGGCATAAATGCTCGTCTATTCATTTGCTTCAAAGCCGGATTGCCAACGGGCAAAGAGCATTAACCGGAGATTTATCGCGCCGGCGTGTGCGCCGCGAGATATCCCATATCCGGATCGGTGATGCTGCAGGGAATCCGCTGTTGCGATGTGTATGTCACGGTTGTGCGTCTGGTCATGACCGGGCCCACCCACTTGTGAATTTCCGAATGACCGTCGGCAAAAGCAATCCCACAGGCGCCGGCATGCTGGTTGCCGGGTAGCTCCGTGAATGATGTCACGGGATAAGGCGATGTATACATAATCTGGTCGTCAATGCTGTCCGGGTGTTCATCGGCAAATACCCAGCAATCGGACGGACTGGGGCTATGAAGGCTGGTTGATTTTATGGCGAAAAAGAAGGGGTCAGTCCAACCCCCGCCAAATCCGGCCACGTCATACTTGTACCCATTTCCAAAGGCGGCATCCATGGCGTCGCTGCGGGCTCGATGATCCCACCCCTGTTTCGACTGGATTGGGGCTACAAAATAAGCGTCCACCGGGCAGGTGAAGACATTCGGGTTATGGCCTACATAACTTCCCAGTAGTGAATAGCGGTCGTCCCACACATAAGATGTATTCGTGTTCTGCTGGCCAGTGCTCCAGTCCAGAGCGCCCGTACACCAAGAAGGGTTTGCACTGCCGGCCGGGTAATATGTTGTGTTAAAGGGGTGAGGATCGCTATTAATCGCCAGATTGTCGCTGTTGTCGTTCGCATACATTATCCAAGCCAACCCCAGTTGTTTGTGATTGTTCATGCACGTCGTTGACACCGCGCGCATCCTGGCCGAGAGCAAGGCGGGCAACAACATGGCAGCCAAGATGGCGATGATGGCAATGACCACCAACAACTCAATCAACGTAAATCCTCGCCGGCGAACTTCCATGTCTTTCCTTCCACCTTTGGGGATTTCTATATGGATATTCTTTATGCGGTTATTTCTTTTCGCCTGCCCAACCGCGCTTATGTCCGGTTGGGCAGGCATTTGGTTATTCATCCGCTTACTGTTTAATCAACCGGAAGAACGTGCCCGTGCCGCTGGTCGGATAGTTTGTCTCGCTGACAAAACCATTGGTCGAGCTGAACCCGATACTCCAGTTGGTTCCATCAGTGGCGACGATAGTTTGCCACGCACCGGTCACGTTGCCGGCCACCTGCAGGCGGGCGCCTGGACGGCCCAGCCACGTTACTGGAACGGAGCCTCCCGACACGGGGCCAACGGTCAAATTACCGGCCCAATTGCTGCTGACGCTGAAGTAGGGTTCAACATATTGATAGCCGAACGTATCGGTCGGAAAGACATAAGGATTAAACGCGGTTGCACGAACCACCCGTTCATGGTTGTCGCCAACGCCAGCCTCATCGTCAAGCGGACCATTATTTGCCCCGGCAGGATCTATGCCATACTTGTAGATAATCTCGGCTGTCGTACCGGCGGGTAATATCTGGGTGTTGGTGTATATCAGGGTCGAACCTTGCGGAAACATTTGAGTTCCCGCCGGGGCAGGCGCCGGATTTATGCCGCCTCCCCAGGCATACCAACCAAGGAATTCACCATTTACATAAACATTATCGGTATCAGGATTAAATGTTCCACTAGGATATTCGACCGCATTAGACATGTTCACGCTGAAAAACACCGGGGTGGGTTGTAACAAATAGTCGTCATACGAGGCGTCATTGAAGACAACCAAAACGTTGGTGCTCGAGACCTGGGGCACCGCAAAAGTACGGTTGCCTTGGCCGCCATTGGCACCATTAAGATGATCATACATGATGTTACCATTACTTTTCTCGGTATATCTATACTGATAAGTTGCGGTTGAACCCTGGCCAAGAGTCTGAACAACGTTGACAGTATAAATGTTGGTATTGGCGGCAGTGGGGTCATTTGTACACGGAGTGCCACCCCAACCGTTAGGAGCTATCACATCCCCATTTATGGTTACGCTGGCGGGGTTGAAGTTGGTGTCCGTCAGAGCCACAAGCGACATGTCCACCTGAAAGGCCACCGTGCAAGGCGGGGCGAAAGGCGCATCATTATAAAGCACAATCGGCATGATTACCGGGGTGTTGTTCGACCCGGTATAAAACCGATTACCGCCGTCGTTCAACTTGGGCGTGCCTTCATAGCTGCCGTTCGCGACAAATTTGTAGCCCATGTTTTGATACGGCGAATTTGTTTCCATGAAAATTCCTGTGAAAACATTGGAAGTGACCACCTGGGTGAGGTTCGGCAATATATTGGTCACGATTATGGACGGGTCATTGGTCAGTGTGCCTACAAACGCTGTACCCCAGTTGTTGAAAGTGCCATTCGCCGTTACAGTGCTGGCGTTTGGTCCTCCGTTGGTAAATGCCCCTAAATTGATTTGTTGGGACATATCCACCTTAAAAGTAACGGTGTTGATGAAGGTGGGTGCGCCCGCATCCCCGAAAAACGGCGTGGGTAAAACCAATGAACTGCCACTGACGGACGGCAGGATCACGGCGCGATTGTTGCCATCAGACAGGCCTTCGTAACCACCGTTTGGAAGACCAGCGTGGCTGTTGATATATTTATAAGTCATGACAGCGCCATTGGCATCAGTAGTGTCGTCAACCGTGTTTGTATAAACCGTGCCGCCGCCTTCTTGGACCAAGAGCACTGCCGTACCCCATCCGGCAAATGATCCGTTCACGGAAACGGTGTCAGTTCCTGGGGTGAAAGTAAGATTGGCAATGTTTGTGCCCATGTCCACGCTGAAGGTCACCAGCGTATCCGCTCTCAGGGAGGCTGCACTTATCAGGCAGAAGCCAAGTCCGGTCCAGAAGGTACAGTTTAACAATTTTTTCAAGGATTTATTTTTCATAATCACTATGCTTTTTTAGCGTTTGCCGGCAATACGATTTTTGACTCAATTTTCAAAATTCGAGCCTAATTCTCTGTCGGAATCGTTCTAATCATACGTTGCGGCCTGAAATCCCGCTACCGCATATTTGTGCGGTGTCGGATCTTCCAAATATTCACTGCAGGACAGGGGCCGGGAACTGGCTGCCCTTGGCCGGGCCGTCGGGCATGACCGTTGCCGGTTTTTCCAGCCTTGAACCCGTTCAAGATATTCCCGCGCCTGCCGATTGCCAGGTTTCAAGCGAAGCGTTTCCGCAATCACAGGTTTTAGAATAGCCGGTCCAACGGACTGGAACTTTTGGCTGGCTGCCAGCAGGATTTCGCGTCGCGCGGACGTTTGAGTTGCAATGGATCTTTGCCCGTCAACCGCAGCATCCATCCGACCGGCGTGAGAATGAAAATAAAAAACAGCATCAGCGCCACCCGCCCGAGGCCTTGGCTCAGCGCAAAGCCGATGCGGACGGACCACCGATAGTAACCGCGGAACCAATGCGGTTTCAGCAACGCGCACAACGCCGTGACTCCGAGGACGGCCAGCGCGGCATACCAAACATTCACAGGCAAAACGCGCCGCCAGCGGAGCACGGAAACCAGCAGCGTGAGACCCAGCGCGCTCAAGAGCGCCTGTTGGCGCCAGACCTTCGGCTCTTCCTTGAAGTTTAACTTCATCTCAATCCGCCTGCGGAAAAATCCGCCGTTGAATTTTTTGCCGCGGTTGCGCGGCGCGTTCGATCACAAAACTGCCCATGATGAGATAATCCATTTCCGTGTTCATAAAACAGCCGTAGGCATCGTCCGGCGTGCAGACAATCGGTTCGCCGCGCACGTTGAACGACGTGTTCACCAGCACGCCGCAGCCGGTCGCGCCTTCAAAGCGCAACAGCAATTCGTAAAGCAGCGCGTTGTTTTCCCGGGCGACCGTCTGGATCCGCGCCGAGTAATCCACATGCGTGATCGCCGGCAGGGTGGAGCGGACAACCCGGAGCAAATCCAGACCCGATACGTTCGCCGGCAAGGGTTTTTGCAATTCCTTTTTGACCGGCGCAACGAGCAGCATGTAAGGCGAATCCACGTCCAACTCAAAATAATCGGCGGCGCGTTCGCGGCGAACCACCGGCGCAAACGGCCGGAACGATTCGCGAAATTTAACTTTCAAGTTCATCACCGACTGCATCCGGGGCGAGCGGGCGTCGCCCAGGATCGAGCGGCTGCCGAGCGCGCGCGGGCCGAATTCCATCCGGCCTTGAAACCAGCCGACGACTTTTTCAGCCTTCAAAAGTCCCACGGCGAAATCCAGCAGCGCATCGGTTTCAAGTTTTTGACAGACCGCGCCGTGCGCGCGCAGCGTGGATTCGATTTCGTCATCCGAATATTCCGGGCCGAGCAACGAGGCCTGCATGGAATCGCCGGGGGAAACGACCCGCGGCGGCGAGTCCCCATGCAAATGCCACGCAGCCAGGGCCGCCCCCACCGCGCCGCCCGCATCCCCGGCGGCGGGCTGAATCCAAATCCGCTCGAAGATTTTCTCCTTGAGAATGAGGCCGTTCGCAACGCAGTTGAGGGCGACGCCGCCTGCCAGGCAGAGATTCTTTAACCCGGTGACCTCGCGGGTGTGACGCGCGAGGAGCAGCATGATTTCTTGCGTGACCAATTGGATCGAGTGCGCCACGTCCATATGCCGGCGTTCGATCTTTTCCTCCGGCCCGCGCGGCGGACCGCCGAAAAGCCGGTGAAATTTTTCATTCGTCATCGTCGTGCCGCGCAGAAAATTGAAATATTCAGGATTCAACCAGAACGAACCGTCGGGTTTGATGTCGAGTAATTCGCGACGAATGGCATCGGCATATTTCGGTTCGCCATAGGGCGCCAGCCCCATCAGCTTGTATTCGCCGGAATTGATGCGGAAACCGCAGTAATAAGTGAACGCGGAGTAGAGCAATCCCAGCGAGTGCGGAAACCGCAGTTCTTTCAGGATTTTGATTTCGCGCCCGTGACCGTGGCCGATGGTCGTGGTGGCCCATTCACCCACACCGTCAATGGTCAGAATTGCCGCCTCGTCGAACGGCGACGGATAAAACGCGCTGGCCGCGTGCGATTGGTGGTGTTCGGTAAAAAGGATCGGGCAACCGGCACGCAATCCCGGCAGAGCACCGCGAATGGTTTTGCGCAAATCCAGTTTCTCGCCGAGCCAGTTGGAAAGCACCGTCGGAAACGTCCGCCAGCCGCCGGGCGCAACGGCGAGATAGGTTTCCAGCAGCCGCGTGAATTTCAGCACCGGCTTGTCGTAAAAAACCACGGCGTCCAGTTGCGCCGGAGTCAGCTTGGCGCAGCGGAGACAAAATTGAATCGCCAGCGCGGGAAAATCGGCGTCGTTTTTTTTGCGGGTGAAACGCTCCTCCTGGGCGGCGCAGATGATTTTGCCATTCCTCACCAACGCGGCGGCGGCATCGTGGTAAAACGCCGAAATGCCGAGGACGTTGCGCGGCGCGGGCATGGCTCAAAGAAACGGATAGAGCGCCCAGGCGATGCCGGAGCTGGCGGTGAAAATCAAAATGACGCCCAGCAGCAGCAGCACGATGATGAGCGGGATGAGCCACCATTTTTTCTCCTGTCTGGCGAATTTTAAAAATTCTTTGAACAGTGACCACATGGTATTTGGGGAATGTAGGAGTTCACCGCGGCTCTGGCAAATGCAAAACCGGAACGGCGCGGGCCTTCAGGGCCTGGAGTTCAGCGAGATAATCTCGCGCCCGGGAGTAGCCCGGTTCGAGACGGAGGGTTTCCTCAAACTCGTGTTGGGCATCATCGAGCCGGCCCTGCTTGGCCAGCAGCACGCCGTAATTGAAATGTGTCCGGGAATAATCCGGATTCAATCTCGCAGCCGCCGCGAATTCATCTCTGGCCTCGTCAAGCTGGCCGGCGGAATCCAGTTCGCCGCCCAGCTCGAAATGCACCTCCCAATTCGCCGGATTCAGCCTGGCAGCCGCGTGATAATCTTCGATCGCCTCAGTGTGCCGGTTCAGTTTTGCCAGCACCTTGCCCATGCGAAAAATTGTCTGCCAATCCTGCGGAATTTGTTTCAGGGCGGTTGCATAACTGGCCAGCGCCGGTTCAAATTTTTCCCGGGAAGCCAGGACATTTCCCAACTCAATCCAACCCGAGGTCAGGCTGGGACGAATGGTAACCGCTTTGCGAAGCAATGATTCCGCCTCGGCCCATTGGCTCTGCATTCCGAGCAACCGACCAAGTTGTAAATACATGACACAATCCTGCGGAATCAAATCGTGAACATGACGCCACTCTGCAATGGCTCCCGGCAAGTCGCCGACGGACTGGAGGAACAGTGCGAAATTTTCGCGCAGGTTGTAATCATCGGGTGATTGCTCCAAAGCTTTTTTAAAATCCTCCGCGGTTTTTGCAGCGGCGGCGTTATTCATCCGGGAACGCAATTGGCTCACGCGATCCTCCAATGCTTTCAGGCGCCCGTCGTTGTCAAGCTGGCTGCTCAAGGGTGGCTGCTCCAGCCGCTCAATTACGGTCTTGATCACCAAAGAGCGGTTCCAGTCCGACAAACCCAACCGTCGCTCACAGGTTTCCTGCGTAGCCCAAGCACCAACTGCGTGACTCTGGATTGCTGCCGGAAGCATGGATGCTATCTGCTCCGCCCATGCGCGGCCCAGACGGTAGCTGCCGTCAAAGTTGAAATGAACATGCTCATAAAATGTTTCCTGACCGCAAAGATTGGCCGGATTGTTTGAGGCAAGCGCGGCGGCGGCGTCGAATAAAATTAAATTGTCGTCGCTGATTTTTTCCCGCTCGTCGCGAAACATCGCGTTGATGCGTGAATCGGCCCGGAAAGGCAGCGCGTCGTCGTCACAGGCCGATTGGAAATGTTCGCGCGCGGCGGCGAAATTGGTCTGCGCCAGGAGGCACTCGCCCCAGCGGAATTGCAATCCGGCGTTTTGCGGGTCCATTTTTGCCGCCTGCTCAAGCAGTTGCGCCGCGACGGCAAAGTTGCTTTGCCCTTCCTGCCGGCAAGCTTCGGAATATAATGTGTCAAACTGCGCGCGGTCCGCGGGGGGCAGATTGCTGTTCGAGAGCGAAGCGAACGGCGGACAGTCCTTGAGGTTCACTGCGACGGTGTTCAGCAAAATTTTTGCGCCGGAACCGAGGCCGGCGCGCACGATGTCGTCGAGGTTTTTTTGGAAGTTGCGATAGACGGTTTCCTTGAGCGGGCTGTCCGGCGCGATTTGATTTTGTAAAAACATCTGCATCCCGCCCCACGAAGTCAACCTGGTGCCGTGGCCGAACTGGCGCGACAATTCTGCGATTAACTGGCCGGTGCGCGTCCGCCGGCTGGCCGTGACCAGCCGGACGTAGGGCAGCGGTGGCGCCTGTCGGCCAAAAATGGTGGCCGCGCCGAACGGGCCGACCATTTCGTTGTTGCCCATGTAAATGATCCACAAATCGCCGTCGTGCCTTGCGCACTCGCGGGCAATGGGCACAATGACGTGCGAGTTGATGGCGGTGAACGCGACGTTGACGATTTCAAAATCTGTTCCCGGGTATTTTTCGCGGAGCAGCATTTCGAGATAACGACCGGCGCCATAGGCCGGTTCGGGATCACCCATGGCCGCCGACTCGCCGAGAATGAAAATGCGGAACGTGCCGGGTGTTTTGTGAACTGGCATCCGAATCGGACCGGGTGTGCGCGCGGCTTCCTTCGGGAAAAATTGCAGGCTGAAATCCTCATTTTGGACGAAGTAATCTTCGTTGCCGATCCGGAGCCGGTGAAAAAAACTGGTATCGTAACCGTAGCCGGCGAGCCGCAGCGCAAGTTCCAATGCGGCCAGCAACCCCAGCGGCAGCAGCAGCGCCGCCAGCCTGAAAATCCAAAGCCGCCGCTTCGACAGCGGGCGGGGTTGCGGGCGGGCGTTGAGCTGATTCGATTTTGGGCGGCGTGATTTCAATCTGCGGAGTCTCTGCTTTTCCGACGACGGTTCATCCCCGCAGGTATTTGACGACGGCCTCGGTGCGCGAATGCACGTGCAGCTTCTCATAAACCGTCCGCACATAGCTGCGCACAGTGTCAATGCTGATTTTCATGCGGTCGGCGATTTCCTTGTAGGCATAACCATTCGCCAGTTGTTCGAGAAATTCCCGTTCGCCCGGCGTCAGCCGCGCGACGGAAGATTCGCCGTCAACGGGCCTGGCGAAAAACTGGACGACGCGGCGCGCCAGTTGCGGCGTCATCGGCGAACCGCCGGCATGGACGTCCCGGATGGCCTCCAGCAGCCGCGCCGACGCCGTGCGCTTGAGCAGGTAGCCGCTCGCCCCGGCCTTGAGGGAATTGAACAGCGAATCGCTGTCCTCATAGACCGTCAGCATCAGGAACTGCACGGCGGGTAGCGCCGCCTTCAAATGCCGGACACAATCGTAGCCCTTCATGCCGGGCAGGTTGATGTCCATGAGCACCACGTCGGGCGGATGGCGCGGAATTTCCTTGAGCGCCGTCTCCGCGTTCGGGTAATCGCCGGCCAGCCGGAAGTTCGGATTGCGGCGGATGAGCGCCGCGAGGCCGGTGCGGATGCCCTCGTCATCGTCCACGATGGCAACTTTGATCTGCATATCCTGGGCAGTAGTGGCAACCACACGCTACTGATTGCCTGAAACGCTGTCTCTTCTCAACCACATGAATATGCGGCAAAACGGCTTGCGCCTCAAGTTTTGCCGGCATTCATTCCGTTCTTCAAATTCACCACGAGCCGCACCGTCGTTCCGCTGCCGGGCGTGCTTTGCAATGCCAGCCTGGCGCCAATTGCCTCCGCGCGGCGGCGCATGTTGCCCAGCCCGTTGCGCCGGCTTTCCACCGGTGACGCCGGGTCAAAACCCTTCCCTTGGTCCTGCACCGAAATTTCCAGCGTGTGCGCGGACACCTTCGCCAGCACGCGGACCTCGCCCCCGCCGGCGTGCTTGTGCGCGTTGGTCAGCGCCTCCTTGACGATGAGAAAGATGTTGTGGCGCACGTCGGGCGGCAGCGGCCGCGCGGGCAGGTCGTGCGGCAAATCGAGCCGGCAGCGCGTGGCGTTGCCCTCAAACAATTCGTTCGCAAAGTGCGCGATGTATTCCACGAGGCTTTGCAGCGTGTCGCTGCCGGGCCGCACCGCCCAGACGATTTCCTCCAGCGACCGCACCGTCTGGTCGGCGGACTCGGCCAGTTTGCCGGCGTGCGCCTCCACCTGCTCCGGGTTGTCCTTGTCCGCCTTGATCAGGCCGCTCAACAGCGACAGCCGCGTCAGCGACGAGCCGAGGTCGTCGTGCAAATCCTGGGCGATCCGCGCCCGTTCCCGTTCCAGCGCGCCCTCCTGCTCGGCGCGTTGCAATTGCAGTTGAAATTTTTTCTTTTCGATGAGGCGAACCGTCGCGCCCACCGCGACGAGCAATACCACCGCAACGAGCGTGTTGAACCACCAGGTCTGCCAGAAATGCACCATCACGAAGTCGTCGAACGAGGTTGCAATCGCCATGTCACTGAAGATCCAGCCGTTGCCGCCGTCGCCTTTGTCCCCTTTGCCGTGGCGCAGCCGGATCTGGTTGAACGTGGCCTTCGCTTTAAACTTTGTGGTCAGGTTTTCGGGCTGGTTTTTGTCTGTGGCGCCGCGTTCGAGATTCGGGTTCAGCCACACGGTGACGAGGTCCTCATCACCGGGGACGTATTGAACCCTGAAGATGATGGTCCGTTCAACGTCGTGGCGCACCAATTCGTAAGGCCAGGACATGCCCAGTCGGAACGCTTCGGGATGCGCGGATTTCAAGTTGAATTCGCCGGCAACCGAGTTCGACGGACCGGTCTCCGCCGTGGCGAACGCCGAGTAACCCCAAGCCTCCATCGCATTCCCCACCCCCAGCCGCTCTTCCTCGCCTTCGAACAGTTGGAAGCCGGCGAAGTAGGGCTCCGACTCCACATCCGAAAGCGGGTCAACGTGGAACTTGAAATAGAGCGCGTCGTTGTTGGTGCTGTTCCGCTTCACCGCGCCGCCGAGAATGTCCACGCCCGTGCCGGTGTTGTGGACGAGCCGCGCACCGGGGTCACTCCACAGGATGGTCGCGCGCGCCGGCGTCGCCATGGACGCCAGCCAGAGCAACGCGCCGGACAGGATGGAAACGGTTGAACGCCGGAACATGACCGGATTATGCCGTGCCGGCCCGAAACCGCAATTCTGCAATCAACCGGCCCCTGAATCACCTGTTGCGGTATTGTCCTGCTTTGAAATTCAGACTGCCCACGCAGAGCGCGAGTTGTCTCAACTCGCAGCGCGCTCGACCAATCCAGCCGCTGCCGATCGAAGACAATCCGCGCTCCGGGCCAAATCGGGACGCTGCCCCTGTTGCCGATCTGTTGACCACCGCACAGCAGCGCGACGACCCCACCTCCAAATCAAATTGAGCCACTGCCCTCCCCTACCCTTGTTTGACTGCGGTCGTTTCCGCGGGCACCGGCCTGGGGCGGCGCCAGTAAACCATCAACCGGTAGCCGAGCAGGACGGCCAGCACTGCCGCAAATACGAGCGGCTGGCGCGTGTCGGCTTTCACCTGCATGTAATAATGAGTCACGCCCGCGATGGCAGCCACATAAGCAAGCCGGTGCAGCGCCCGCCAGCGTTTGCCGCCCAGGCGTTTGATCATGGCGTTGGTGGAGGTGACGGCCAGCGGTACCATGACCAGGAGAGCGGTGCTGCCCACAATCAGGTATTTGCGTTTGACCATTTCCGACAACGTGCTCGAAAGGCTGAGCGACCGGTCCAGGCTGAAGAAAATCAGGAAGTGCGCGCAGGCATAAAAGAAGGCGAAAAGTCCAAGCGTGCGCCGGAAGGAAATAATCCAGTTCAACCCGCTGATTTTTCGCAGCGGCGTCACCAACATGGTCAGCATCAGAAAAACCAGCGCCGACATGCCGGTCGTGAGGATCGCGAAATTGACCGGGTTGGCGCCCAGCTTGTGATGCCACGCATCCCAGCCCAGCAATGTCGCCGGAACGGCGCCGTTGACCAACACGAGAAATTTGGCGAAGCGGAGATCATTCTCTTTCATGACGTTTTGGGCCGGTCAAAAATGCACGCGCAAATTCATCCCGGCGTATAAATGACCCACTTGTTCTTCGTAGCCGTTGAACATCAGGGTCGGGCGCCGTCCGGATTCGCCGATGCGCTGCTCGGTGGCCTGGCTCCAGCGCGGATGATCCACGTGCGGATTCACATTGGCGTAGAAGCCATATTCATTCGGGGCGTACTCACTCCAGGTCGTGCGCGGTTGCGCGGCTACCAGCTTGATTTTGACAATGGACTTGATGCCCTTGAAACCGTATTTCCAGGGGACGACGAGCCGGATGGGCGCGCCATCCTGCGGCGGCAGCGCACGGCCATACAGCCCACTGGCCAGTATCGTCAACGGGTGCATCGCTTCATCCATTCGCAAACCCTCCACGTAAGGCCAGTTGAGCACGTCGCTCCGTTGTCCCGGCATGCGCTTGGAGTCCAGCAGTGTTTCGAAGGCGACATACTTCGCATCGCCGAGCGGCTCGACCACCTCAAGAAGTTTGGACAGCGAAAAACCCACCCACGGAATGACCATGGACCATCCCTCGACGCAGCGCATGCGGTATATCCGTTCCTCCGGCGGACTGATTTTCAACAGGTCATCAAGATTGAAAATCCTGGGTTTCCTCACCAAACCCTCGACCGACACCTGCCAGCCTGTGGTGTCAAATTTGGCCGCCGCCGGGGCCACCCCTTCCTTGTCGGTCGAGAATTCATAGAAATTATTGTAATGCGTGATGTCCTGAAGGGAGGTCTCCGGCTCGGTTACGCGAAAGCCGGACGCGTTCCCTGCCGCAACCGCGGGCGTCGTCAGTCCCTGGATCAAGGGCGTGTCAACCGTGCCCGTGGCCACGGGATTGAGCCGCCGATAAACCACGCCGGTGGCTACAGCGCTGGCCGCAAGGATCCCGGTCCGGATGAAATTCCGGCGATTGAAATAAACCGCGGGGTTGGTGACCTCGTGAGCGGATATTTTGTTCGGCTCTTTCATCGGACAAACGATGGTTAAACCACGCGGAAAGACTAACAGAATTTCAGAAATAATCCATTAGATTTTGGCATCAGCAGCCAGCCGCCGATTTCGCGGCTCGTTACGTCATGGTTTGCGATTGCCTAAAAATTCCTGCGGCTTACGATGCGGTTGAATCTGCATGGGGATGGGAATCCGGGGTGCCACCGCCCGCTGAAAAATGAAATTGCCGAACGCAGACAAGCTCGTGATCGAGCGCGAGAAGATCGCGGATTATCTGCTCAATCCGGCGCATCGTTACGGCGCGAGCAAGGCGCGGTTCTTTTCTGAATTCGGATTTCAGGTTGAGAAGTGGGAAATTTTGGCGGACGCATTGCGCGAACACGGACGCAGGCACGAAGTGGCGCGCGTGCGTGAGACAGGCTTTGGCCCGTGTTACGTTATCGAAGGCGAATTGAACACACCGATTGGCCGCCGCCCGCGTGTGCGAACGGTCTGGCAAATGGAAGCAGGGGCAGTTGCGCCGCGACTGATTAGCGCGTATCCTTTGGAGGCAAAGTCATGATTAAAGAACACGATTGCGTGGTGTTGACGAAGAACCTGCCGGGGGAAAATCTTGAGGCAGGCGACATCGGCACGGTCGTGCATATTCACAAAGGCGGCGCTGCCTACGAAGTGGAGTTCATCACGTTGACCGGCGAAACGGTCGCCATCGTCACACTGGAATCTTCACACGTCCGGCCCTTCAATCGCCGCGACCTTGCGCATACGCGTGAACTCGCGCATGCGTGAGCGTTGGTTTCTGTCTGCCATTTCCACGCGACGGCAAGAATGCTAAAGGATAAAGGCTAAACGCTAAAGTTTTTTTCAGCCTTCAGCCTTTGGCTTTTAGCCTTTCTTTGACCTCCCCTGCGGCTTACGATGCTGTCGAATCTGCATGGGCAACCTCGACATCTTCTGGCTGAAGGACAACGCGCTGGAGGAATCCGCAAATCTTCCCGCCCCCGAAGTCATCGCCCAGGAAATCGCCGACGACCTCGAAGCCGCCCTCGAACAATTCTCCACCATCACCGAAGATCTGAAGAAATAAGGCATGACAACGGATGAACTCACAGCATGGCTGCGAGCATTGGCAAATGGTGTCAAAGAGACTTGGCCTGCATATGCTCGAAACAAAGCCCCCGGTTGTCCAATCCCTTTCTTCGGGGACGTATTGAATGCGCGTGTCTTGACCATCGGTGTAAATCCTTCCAGTACCGAATTCGATCCCAGCCGTGAATGGCAAAAGGCCGGCAAAATCGCGATTTGGCAGGGGCGCATGCTCAACTATTTTCGCCCACGGGCACATCCGGCCCACAAATGGTTTGAGACGTGGTCCATCTGTCTCGAACTCCTCGACCTGAACTACGCGGGAGGCGAAGCCGCACACGTTGATGTTTCACCGCGCCCGACAACTCCCATGCTGGATGAGGGAACCGATAAGATTAAGTTCCGGGCGATGGTCGAGCACGACGTGAGGTGGTTCTTCGAACTCTTGGACAAACTCACGCAGGTTAGACTGTTGCTCGTGGCTGGCCCCATTCCAAGAGCAAATGGCAGGAAGCAGCAACTGGCAGATTTCATCCGAGAACACTCGGCGAAGCACTTCGCGAGGTGGAGTAAAGGCAATCCTATGCCCAGATTACTTACGCCCGGTCACCCCAAGGGCATCCCGGTTTTCGTCTGTCCATACGAACCAAAGGTAAATGGACTTTACGCAATGATTCGCCAAGTCTATCGCAATCGAGAGCTTCTGCGTCGATTGTCAGCGGCAGAAAGGACTAGCTGAAATGAATCGCCAGCAAACCGAACCCGCCGCCGAGTTGGATGCCTTGCTCGGCCGGACGGCGTAGATCAACACCTCGCCTTGGATCCTTTTTGCGGACGGTCTTGAAACCCACACTTTCATGTGGTTGACAACCGTTCGGCGCTCTGGCACTCCAATCCGCATGATTGAACCATTTGGCACACGCACTTTCCGCAAGGTTTTTGGCGGAGGGCTTCCCGCCGCTGCACTGATTGTCCTGGCCATTTTCGTTTTACTTCCGTCAGCCAATGCCGCGCCGCCAGGCGTCGTGACGGGCAATGTCCGCGTGCAGTTGCTTTCCGATTCGCTCGTCCGGATTGAACTGAAGGGACCGGCCGGTTTTGAAGATCGGGAAACGTTTCATGTCCTCAACCGCGACTGGCCGGGCACGGCGTTCACGGTCGAAACGAATTCCGGCGTCGTTGAAATCAAAACCGCGAATTATGTCGTTGCCATTCCGCAAGACGCGGTGGCGCTGGAGGGCGTTCGCGTCGGGTCCGCCGCCGGACAGGCGCTTTATGCTTACGACGGAAAACTGGAAAACAACCGGTGGCTGCCGTCGCCGGAAGACCAGCCGCAGTCATGGTGGTTCGCAGATGCGCCGCGCATCGTTCCGCCGCCGTGGGGACTCACACCGCCGCCCAAACCGACGCCGGACGGCGGCTGGGATTTGAGCAACAACGCGCCGGACATTTATGTTTTTATCCCGCGCGGCGATTACCGGCAGTTGCGTAAGGATTTTCTCAGGCTGACCGGGCCGACGGAGATGCCACCGTTGTTCATGTTCGGCGCGTTCGACAGCCGCTGGTATGATTACAGCGAGGCCACGGCATTGGAACAGGTTGACGATTACCGCGCGCACCAGATTCCGCTGGACGTGCTGGTGGTGGACACCGGCTGGCGCGCGGGCGCATCCACCGGTTATCAGCCGAACACGAATTTGTTTCCGAACCTGCCCCGATTTTTCCAGGAAGCGCACGCGAAGAAAGTCCGCGTTTTGTTCAATGACCATCCCGAACCGCTGAACACCAACGTGACCGGGCTGGACGCAAAGGAGTTGAATTATCGTTTTAACGGTTTGTCCGGTCTGTTGAACGACGGCCTCGACATCTGGTGGTTCGACCGCAACTGGTGGGTGGCGCTGGTTCCCCCCGCGCCGAATTTGCGCAAGGAAGTCTGGGGGATGCGGCTGTATCACGACACGACCGCGCGCGTCCGGTCCACCCTCCGCAGTACTGCTACGGAGGACGGGCCGGAGCAGCGCCCGCTCATCATGGCCAACGTGGACGGCATCGACAACGGCATCCGCAAGCGCCCGATGGACGCGGCGGCGCACCGGTTTCCGTTCCAGTGGACGGGCGACATCGGGCCGGGCTGGGAATTTCTGCGGCGCGGCGTGGAGAATGCGGTCCACGCCGGGGTGCAGTCGCTCTTTCCCTACATGAGCGAGGATTTAGGCGGGCACATCTCCAATCCGACGCCCGAGCAATACATCCGCTGGATTGAATACGGCGCGTTGTCGCCGATTTACCGTCCGCACTGCACGCACAATCTGGAGCGGATGCCGTGGGTGTTCGGGCCGGAGGCCGAAAACGTCGCGCGGCGGTTTCTGGACATGCGATACCGCCTGTTGCCGGTTTTCTACGCCGCCGCGCACAACAATTACGAGACCGGCGAACCACTGCTGCGCCGGCTCGACCTGGATTTTCCGCAATTCGCCGAGGCGAGCCGCGAGGACGAATTTTTGCTCGGCAAAAACATTCTGGTTGCGCCGGTGCTGCAAGGCTCGCTGCAAATCGTTCCGGCCGGCTGGCTGAAGACGGCGGACGGCCAGCCCGGATTGAAGGCGGAATTTTTTGCGAACGAAAATCTTTCCGGCGCGCCGGCTTTGACGCGGACGGATGCGGCCATCGATTTCAACTGGAGCACAAACAGTCCCGCGCCGGAAATTCCGCGCACGCATTTCTCGGCGCGCTGGAGCGGCACGATTGAGGTTCCCGCGTCGGTCGGCGACGTGAAACTGGCGACGGTGGAGGACGACGGCGCGCGGGTGTGGATTGACGGTGAGCTGGTGATTGACGCATGGGGACCGCACGCCGCGACCACGTCAGAAGCCACCACCGTGCTGACCGCCGGTCGGCCGCACCAGTTGCGCATTGAGTATTTGCAAATGGAGTTCGATGCGCTCTTGAAATTGCAGTGGCAATCCGTGAACGGCGACTCCGCCAAGCGGGCGGTGTGGCTGCCGCCGGGCGATTGGATTGACGCCTGGACGGGCGAAACCATTTCCGGCCCGGCAACCGTGACGAACAGGGTGCCGCTCGATGAGATTCCGATGTATGTCCAGTCGGGGGCGATTCTGCCGCTCGCGCCGGAGATGCAGTTCACCGGCGAAAAGCCGTGGAACCCCATCACGCTGGATTTGTATCCACGGGCCGGCGAAACGAACACGGCCAATCTTTACGAGGACGACACGTTGACGACGGCTTACCAGCGCGGCGAATTCCGCAACACGAGCATCCAATCGTCAGCCGACGACGCGAAGAAAATCGTCCGCGTGGGAATTGGCGCGGCCAGGGGAAATTTCCACGGCGCGTTGAAGAAACGGGCCTGGACGCTGCGGATTCATCTGCCGGCGGACTGGCCGAAAAACGTGGCGCCGTCGAGGTTGAGCGTGAACGGACGGGAGACGGATGTGTTGTTCCACCAGTTGAACCGGGCCGCGACGGCGATGCCGTTCGGCGACAAACCGGGAGCGCCGGACGCGGACGTTTATGAAATCATACTGCCCGCGGCGCCGGTTTCCGAAAGCCAATCGGTGGAAATTCCTTTTGCGCTTCGGTAGGACGGGCGTCGCGCCTGTCCCCATCTTCTGGAGTCTTATGTTTTGCAGTCAGAGACAGGCGCGACGCCTGTCCTGCGCTTATGGCAGCAGCCCGCGGTAGAACCGCTCCGGCGTGCCGGCGGGCGGCGGGTCGGTGAAATTCAAAATACTCTGCGGCGGCACGGCGAAGTTCGAGCCACCGGGCAGATTGCCCGAAATGCCGCCCGGCGAGTCCACAAACTGGATTTGATTTGCGCGCCCCGGCATCGCCGCCCAACTTGGCGCGCTGCCGCCGCGCATTGCGTCCGCGCTCAAAATTTTGAACCCACCATCGGAAGCCGTGGCTCAAATGCGCGATGCAATCAACTGGCGTCGGCTCCGGTTCCGGATTGACCTGGCTGCTGGTCTATGCTAGAAGTCTTAATGGCCCGGGCCTGCAGAAAGGTTGCAGCCGGGTGCTTAACTCATAGCACAACACAGGCGTAATCATATGTCTTGCCCGCTGCGCCAATTCGCAATCATCACCTTTCTTGCCGCCTCGCTGCACTCCAGCCAAGCAGATCCCGGTGCGAATGTGCCTTGGACCACCTATGAAGCCGAGAACATGGCGAACAGCGGCGGGACGATAATAGGCCCACCGGCACAGGTTGTTGACCTCAGTGTCGTCGTCTCAAACAGCATTCAGATGGAAGCGTCGGGGGGAAAAGCCGTCGAACTCACCGGCACGGGGCAATACGTGGAGCTCACCGCGCAGGCCCCTGCCAACGCCATCGTACTAAGGTATTGTGTGCCGGACACGACGAACGGAGCCGGAACTAACTATACCATCAGTCTCTACCTGAATACAAACTTTGTTCAAAAGCTTTCGGTGACATCCCAATATTCATGGCGGTACGGCGCTTACCCGTTTACCAACAATCCCGTGGCTGGCCAACCGAGGAACTTCTTCGATGAGGTCCGCCTGAACGGCCTGGCCATCAATGTGGGTGACAAGGTGCGTATCGAGCAAGATGCCGATGACACGGCGGCTTTCTATGTCATTGATCTCGTTGACCTTGAGAACGTTGCCGCTCCGCTTACGGCGCCCGCAAATTCACTGTCCATTACCAGTTATGGCGCGGACACAAACGGGATCATTGACTCCACCGCCGCGCTCAAGAGTTGCATTAGTGCAGCACAGTCCCCAGGGAAAACAGTCTGGATGCCGGCTGGAACTTACATAATAACCAATAGTATCAACCTTCCTTCCAATACGACGATTCAGGGCGCCGGCATGTGGTACACCACCCTCCTCGGGAATGCGACCAACTACAACGTGAGTTCAGCCTTCCGGATCACCTTGAATGGAGCGGGAAACAACATCCACCTGTCTGATTTCGCCATTGTGGGCCGACTAAACTACCGGAATGACAACGATCCCAATGATGGTCTGGGCGGGTTCTATGGCACCGGCTCCACCATCTCGCGCGTCTGGGTGGAGCATACCAAGACCGGCGCCTGGATCATCAATTCGAGCGGCCTGGTCATTGATAGTTGCCGGTTCCGCAACACCATTGCGGACGGCTGCAATCTCGCGGTGGGGATGCAAGGCACCACCGTCACGAATTGTGCCGCCCGGGGCACGGGGGATGATTGTTTTGCCATCTGGCCGGCGACCTACACCACGCAAAATTATACCCCCGGCTTTAATGTAATCACTCACTGCACCGGTCAAGTGCCTGACCTCGCCAACGGAGGTGCGATTTACGGAGGGGTGAGCAATCGGATCGAGGACTGCGCGTTTATGGACATACCCTATGGATGCGGCATATTGATCGCCGGCACATTCCCGGTCGGGAACAACGGATTCTCTGGAATGACCGTCGCCCAGAGATGTGATCTCACCCGTTGTGGCGGCTACGATCCCGGCTGGCTATGGCGTGCTGCCGTGACCCTTTGCCCGCAGTATATCAACATTACCAATGTTAACCTCAACCATTTGAACATCACGAACAGTTTGTCATATGCCCTGGAAATTGTTTCCAACAACAACAATCCAACCAACGGCAGGCTCGCCTACGCCACCATGAATCTCGTCAATATTTCCACTTACGGTGTGCAAGTCCCGCCATACTACCCCGCCCCGTATGTCAATGGAGTGTATGGGGTTTGGGCCAGATACGACGCCTCAGGCAGCCTGAATATTGAAGGCCTGACGGTCAACGGCAGGCCCTTGACTTCAATGCCCTTCTCCGGCTCTGCTATCAGCAACCAGTCGGTCGGCTCGCCGGTGCAGCAATTTGCCTTTAACTTCTTTCCGGCACCGACCATCACACCGGCGGCATCAGGCAACGTCTTGCAGATCTCGTGGCCGGCGAATCACGTCGGTTGGACATTGCAGGCCCAAACCAACGCGCCAGGTGTCGGCATCGGCCCCAACTGGGGCATCGTATCCGGCTCGACCACCACCAACCAGTTTTCCACCATCCTGGACAACACCACCGGAAGCGTGTTCTTTCGCCTGATCGATCTGTAGATTACCCGCAACAACAGTGGATTTAACCACCGCACAAATATGTGGTGGAAGCAAAAGTTTCCAGGACGATATTATTTCCAAACGCCATTGCTCAAAGCCCGTCGCCGGAATTTACGAAACAGGACTTGCAGCGGGGGAGACCGAATTGACCGATGCCGAATGTAAACGTATCTTGTCATGTAATTGACAAAAAATCCTGCGAACATCTTTCGAGCTTCCTGCCCGCCGTGAATTCATTTTTCGCCCGACCACAAACCTTGCTGAAGCGGTTGCCCGGCTGCCGGGTGGGCGTGATGTCGTTTCTGTTCCTGTGTCTTGGGGGCGTGAACGTGGTCCGGGGCGAAGCGATGCTCGAGTTGTTCCAGCTCACTTGGCCCCAAGTGACGCAAAAGATGCCGGAGATTGCCGAGGCGGGTTACGACAGTCTGTGGCTGCCGAACCCGGCGAAGGGAAACAGCGGCGCGTATTCCATCGGTTACGATGTATTTGATCCGTTTGATTTGGGCGGCAACAACCAGCAAGGTACGATTGCCACCCGGTATGGCACCCAGACCGATCTGATTCAAATGGTGCAGATGGCGCACCGGTTTGGCATCCGCGTCTATTTCGACAACGTGATGAACCACCGGTCAAGCACGGTGCCGGGCTATCCTGGTTCCGGCACACCAGCCAATTATTATCCCGGCTTGATTCCACAGGATTTTCATTTGCAGACCGTCCCCGGCGGCTACCTCAACTGGCCGTCCATCGGAGACCCGTATTGGTGCACCGCGTCGGTCGTGGAGAACCAGCCCTTGCTGGGCTTGTGTGATCTGGCGCAGGAACCGGGCACGCTCAATTGGAACTTTGGCAATAATATCGGCGACACGACGAACAAGCCGGTATTTGTCCGTTTCCCGGGCCGGCCGGATTTGTATATGGATACCAATGGTCCCTTCCTGGGCGCAGGTTCGGGCACCGGCTGGCCATCGCCGCCGGACGGATATGGGCCGTTGAACGGATGGCGTCCATTCGATGGCCATGGCCAGCCTGTGCTTGAAGATGTGTCAACTTATCTCTGCCGCGCGGTGGCGTGGACGCTTTACATGACCAAGTCCGACGGTTTCCGGCTCGATGCGGTGAAACACGTGCCAGTGGACTTTTTCGGCAATGAAACCGGCCAGACGGACGATTCTTCATTCGCCGGCTACACCGGTGCCATCCAGGCGATGTATGATTACGTTCACGGCTACGGCAGCAACGTCACCGGCAACGGCTACATCGAGACCGATGGGAATCGCAACAGCCTGTTCAACACCGAAGCGCCACGCAACGACGCAATGATCTTCGGCGAATACGAACCGTCAGCATTGCCTCAAGGAAATGACTTTTATGACTATCTCAATTCGGGCATGCGTCTGCTCAACTTCCCGCTTTACAGTCAGTTCAACTCCGCCATCGGCAATTACGGAGGCAGTCCGGGACTTTACGGCATGGATGGTCGTGATTATATCCCGCCAGGGGCCAACTGCGACGCCAACGGCAATTTCAGCGGGGCACAGGCCGTCAATCTTCCGCAAACACAAGACGGCGGCAGTTGTTGCCCGGCGGATGAAGAGCTGGAAGATTCCTACTTCTTCATGCACGAAGGGCTGCCGATGGTTTATTCGGATGGCTTCAACCATAACACCAACGGCGGCACGCCGATTGTTTCCTACGCCAATTACCTCGGCGAATTCGGCGATAACTCCATGCCGGACACGATGTACACGCACAACCAACTGGCGCGCGGTGGCACGCGGTCGCGCTGGAGCGACCAAAATATCATCGCCTTTGAGCGCTACGATTACCGCGACGTGGACCCGCCGTCGCTTTACGGGAACGCCTACACCAATGCCGCGGCGACCGTGGCGTTCTACGCCGCTAATGACGACTTCGGCTATCCCGGTGACATCGCCTTCGATGACGGCGTCAGCCGACCGAGCGACGGCTATTACCTGGTCATCACCAACACCGTGGGCGGGTCTTCCAATGCGGACATTTACGTTTCGAATTCCCGCGGTCAGGGACTGGCCGTCGGCTTTCCGCCAGGCACGCTCCTGACGCAATTGTCCAGTTCCGGGGAGGTCGCGGGCAGAGATCGCGCCTTCTACCAACTGTTGGTGCATGGCGCAACCACAAATTACAGCCAGGCCCAGGCGACTGCCAATGATACGACCCCCGCGAACCGCTTGATCTATGTCGGAGGACAAACCATCACTCCGGGCGGCGGCGCGATTGAACTTGTGGTCCCGAGCGGCGGCTGGGTGACGTATGGTGAACAATGGCCGGTACCAAGCCGCGCCAACATCGCCACCAATGCCATCATTTTCCGCCAAGGCGGCGTCCAGGTACCATGCATCACGGTTTATCGCACGGATGGCATCAACGGCGATCCAAACTATAATCCGACTTTCCCCTTCAAAATGCGCGGCGCAGCGGACCCTTACACCGGGCAACCGGTCCTCGCTCCCGGCGAAGGCAACGTTTCCAATCTCACCTACGCCGTTGACATCCCGGTGGTGACCAACGCGAATTTCGACATCCTCGTCCGCAGCGACGCGTCCTGCGCAAACACGCTCGTCAAGCTGGATGGCGGCATTGACCTCAACAGCCAGATGGGGCTTGGCCCGACGAATTTCCAGCCGGGCATCGCGCCGACAAACTTCCTGGACCTGCGCGACAATCCGCCCGGTTATGCCGACGATGTTTTCCTCGGTTACGAACAGACGGCGTTCCAATTCCGCAACGGCCCGGAGAAATTCGCCGCGCGCATCACCGCCAGCAACAACATCGTCTCGCTCGGCGCGGAGACGTATTATTACACCGTCGGCGGAACGAACACGGTCGTTCCCGGCGCCGGTTTTGGCGCGGGCATCGTCAACCAGACGGCGAGCTGGGTTTATCACGATCCCGTCGCGCCCACGACCGTCTTGACCAATTCCAGTCTGCCCGTGGCGCCGGCCACCCAGATGGTGCCAACCAATCCGGCGCCCAGCCAGTCCGTGGACATCTGGGTCCAAGTCGGCTACCAGTTCCAGATCAATACCTGCTACATTTATTACACCACCGACGGCTCGAATCCCGAAGGCGCGTTCGGTCTGGGCAAGGGCACGACACAAGTGGTCCAAGGATCCTGGATCAACCACGACAGCGTACAGAGCGATATTGACTGGTGGAAGGGCACGATTCCGGGCCAAGCCCCCGGCACGCAGGTGCGTTACAAGGTCGCGTTGTTCTACGGCGGCAGCTACGGCTTTTCGATTGGCGACACCGTTGACTGGCCGAGCATCCCGCCGATTTCCTACGCCGAGCCTTCTGGTTCCAAGCTCTTTGGCCTGACCCAGGCGGCCATTACGAATTTCAAGCCGGCCACCGCCGTGGTCTGGCTCCACAACGATCTCAACCCGAACAACACTGCCATTGGCTTGCAGTCCGGTTTCCACATCATCCGCGCCCGGATTTTCCTGCCGGTGATCAATTACACCAATCAAAACTACGTCTATGCCAATCAGTCGCAGGTGTACAACACCTTCCTGCAGACCTTTTACTACGACGGGGCGCTGCCCACCGGCGTGATTCCCTACCCGGCCAACGGCAGCACGATTGGCAGCAGCAGCTACATCGTCGTTGTGCGCGCAGACAGCACTGTCACTGGTGTGGATTTCAACATCCAGGACAGCAACCCGAACAACGACGACATCGTCACCGGCCAGCCCAATGGCAATGGGAATGACACGAACGGCGCGCCAATTTTCGTTCCGGCCACGGCGGTTTCGCCCAACGCGACGTTGAGCTTGACCTATCCAAATTATCCGCAGGAATTCCGGTTCGCTTATGTCAACGTTCCGGGCAGCGGCACGGCGACGATTTATGTGCGCCTCAAGGAATACGCCACCAGCATCTATACCAACCGCTACACGATGTTGACCTCCACGGTGAACACGCTAGCGCCGACACAGGTGGTGCAGATTTCCAGTCCAGCCACCAACGGCACGGTGCTGGCTTACACAAACAACACGACCTACCGGGTGCAGGCGTGTTTTAGCTCGTCGCTGACCGCAAGCGCCACCAACTTCAACGTGCTGATCAACGGCGTACTCCAACCGCAGGCATCTTACATTCTGCTTCCCAGTGGCCCCTGTCCGGGCATGAAGGCTTTGGATTACAATTGGAACAACCCGCCGCTGGGCACCAACATCATCCAGGTCATTTACACCAACGCCATCGTGCCCATCAGCGACACGCGCAGCGTCATTGTCGCACCGCCACTGGTGATTTCCGGCCTCGGCGGCAACAACCAGCTTGTTCTGTGGAACAGCGCGCCGGGCGTGAATTACGAGGTCCTCGCCACCACGAATCTCACCCAGCCCTTTCAACCCATCAGCGGCATTATTCCAAGCCAGGGCACGACGACGTCCTTCTACGACGCCAACCCGGCACCGCAAAAGTTCTACGAAATCGAGATGGTGCAGTGATGCCATCGCCGGGAAGCGTTCCATGAAGAAGACTCCCCGCCTGGTGGCGGACGGCATTACTATGGCCGTCGCGTTCCGGCAAAGTGTATCATACTGATGTGCAATCAAACTGCGACAAATGCCTTGGCAGACCTCAAACATTCCAGCAACGCGCCCCCTCGCCCCGGCCCTCTCCCCCGTTGTCAACGGGGGAGAGGGTGCCCGGCTTGTCGCGCCGGAGCGCAGCAAAGGCGGAAGGGCGGGTGAGGAGGTGCCTTTATTGGTTGGTAGTATTTTGAACGCAATTTGGTATGAGGTCCGCTCCACGACCAATCTGCCGTCTCCCTTTGCCGGCTTCGGTTCGACCACCAGCTTTACGAACGGCCCAGTCGAGGCCGGTTTTACCGGGTCCAATTGTCCCAATGAAATCAGGGGTTTTTGCGGCTCATACCGCATGAACATGCGATTGCTTTTTAGCCGTAAGAATGATAAACTCACGTTCGGAATTGAACCGTTTTAATGTACGTAATAATTAGAGTTATGAAAGCAACGAAAACCCTCAGCAGAAGTTTCGTCACCGCAACCATCGTAATTGGGCTTGCCACGTGTGCGCATGCTCAAAACATGAACGGAACCGTGAACAACGCCTTCTACGGCGGTCCGCTCGCCGTCCAGACCATCAATACCGGCTTCGGTAATGCCGCTGGCGGCGCAGATTCGGCCGGCGGTTCCGAGTTGGATGCCGGCTATGGTCGGGTCTCCGGTGGGGATCTGTGGCTGTTCCTGGCAGGTAACTTTGAATCCAACGGCAACCACCTGAATTTATTCATTGCTGGCGGCCCGGGTGGTCAATCCATCTTGAGCACTTCCGGTGGCACCTTGGCAGCCATGAACGGCTCCGCTTTTAGTCCGGGCTTTCTTCCGACCTTCGCCCTCGACATGAACGTTTACTCGCCGAGCGAGGGCGTCACCCCGGGCACCTTGTACACCGAGGAATATAACCTTGTGGCAAGCACCGGTGGTTTCGTCGGGGGTCTCCCTGAGTCCTCCTTGGGAATTGCAGCCGGAAGCGACGGCGGCGTTTCGAGCCTTTACCTCAACAACAACCACGCCAGCACAATGGGTGCCGCAAATGCAGCCTTAAGTGGCGCCACCAGTGGTGCCAACACGACCATCGGACTTGAACTGGCTATTCCGCTCTCTGCGATCGGATACGCGGGTGGAAATATCATGGTCCTTGCCGATATCAATGGCACCAGCGATGCCTACCTCTCGAACCAATTCCTGCCGGGTCTGGCAGTGGGAACGGGCAACGTTGGCGGTGGTGGGCCTTACGGGCCTGGCGGATCAGTGTTTAACTTCGCCAACACTCCCGGTGAATATTTCACCGTGGTCGTTCCTGAGCCGTCAACCTTGGCGCTGTCCGGATTGTCCGGCTTGATGACGCTGCTCGTCGTCCGCCGGCGGAAGTAAACTTCTCAGAGTTTTTCAAGCCCCGTGAAAGCGGGGCTTTTTTCTTTTGAAACTCAGCGCCCGTTCTCGCGAAGCAACTGCGCCACTTGCAAATTGAATGTCTCCTCCCGCTGCAATTGCTCCAGCGTCAGGTGCATCCGGTAACGCCAGTAATGTTTCGGATTGTCGGGCTGGTTGATGCGCTCGACTTGCGCATCGGTGCGGCGCAACTGCCCGTCCATGCCCAGCAAATCCTGCAACTGAAAAATGCTCCACATCGCCGGTGACGCGAGATGTTGGCGCACGATGGTCTGGACGATGCGCGGTTCGCATTCGCGCGGCGCTTCGCCGGGCTGGCCGAGTTCGGCATTGAAGAATTTCTGGATCAAGGGATGGTCCTCCTCCCACCAGCCGCGGATCGTGCTCATGTCGTGCGTCGAGGGTGCGACGACGCTCAAATAGGGAGCGTCCGCCGGGCGCGAAAATTCCCCGTGGGCGTCCTTGGGCATGCGCTGAATTTCCAGGCTCAACAAACCCAGTTGCTTCATCAGCACCGGCACGCACGCGGGGACGAGGCCGAGGTCTTCGCCGCAGATCAGCATGTTCGTCACGCGCTTCAACCCCGGCAGCTTCTGCATCGCCTCGCGCATCCAGAAATCGTCCTGTCGCCGGAAGAAATAATCCACGTACAGTTCGCGCAACTTCGGCTGCGTTTCCTGCGGCAGGTATTTGAACGAAGTCGTCTGCTCCATCGCAAACCGGAAATGATATTTTCCATCCACCTCAAGCAGAATCACGTTGCTGATCAAATCGAACAGGCCGGTTTTCAATTTCGCGTTGCGCCCGTTCGGTTCGAGCGCGGCAAAATGTGTATCCACCTGCTTCTGGGTCGCGAATTCGAGTTTCAGCGCATAGAGGCCACTGGCGTCCGCCTTCAAAAATTTGCGGCGGACGGTCCCACTTTCGTCTCCGAAAATTTCCCGCAGCACTGCGTCGGTGATGAACGGCTTCGTGAACCGGTCGCGATCGAATGAGATGCCGCGCGCGGCGAACTCGCCGGCGCCCACCGGAATCGCCGGGACGAAATGACCGAGGATGCCCTCGACCGCGTGCGCCGGGCTGCTCCAGATGCGGAAGAAGCCGAGGATATGGTCAATGCGGAAGGCGTCGAAGTAATTGCTCATCTGTGCGAACCGCTGCTTCCACCACGCGAAGCCGTCCGCCTCCATGCGCGGCCAGTTGTAGGTCGGGAAACCCCAGTTCTGGCCTTTCGCGGCGAAGGCGTCGGGCGGCGCGCCGGCCTGCACGTCCGTGTGAAACAGCTCCGGCTGCCGCCACACGTCCGCCCCGTGCCGGTAAACGCCGATGGCAATGTCGCCTTTCATGATCATGCCGTTGGCGTGGGCGTGCGCCGCCGCCTCCTTGAGTTGCCGGTGCAAATGGAACTGGACGAAAAAGTGGAAGGCGATTTCGTCGGAGACGGTGGCGGCGGGCATCCTGCCTGCCGTAGAAGGCGGCATCTTGCCGCCCGGACCGAGGCTCGATTTTTCCGCCGCCTCCAAATTATCAACGCCGTTTCCGCCGGGCTGGAAGCCCGGCTCAACGGCAGGCAGGATGCCTGCCGCTACGAGCGCGGCAATTTTTTCGCCGTCAAAATTTTTATGCTCCGGCCACTGGTTGAAGTCCGCCGTGCCGAACTGGTCGCGCAGGAAACAAAACGCCGCGTAGGGCACCAGCCAGTGCTCGTTGTCGGCGAAAAATGTTTTGTAATCCTTGCTGCGGAACGTTGCCGCTTTCTGCGACGGAAAGATTTGTTTCAGAAAACCGAGCTTCGCCCGCATCACGGCCTCGTAATCCACCGTGTTGAGCGCGTTCAACCGCCGGCGTTCCGGCTCCAGCCCGGCGAGGAGCTTTTTGTTCTTCGCGTTGGCGACGCCGGCGAGATTGAGATAAATCGGGTGCAGCGCAAACGCCGAAATCGCGGCATACGGATAAGAATCCACCCAGGTATGCGTGGCGGTGGTGTCGTTGACCGGAAGAATCTGAATCAGTTTCAATCCCACCTGCCGGCCCCAGTCGGCCAGCAGTTTGAGATCCTCAAACTCGCCGACCCCAAAACTGTTTTCGCTCCGCAAGCTGAATACGGGAATCGCCACCCCGGCCCCCTTCCAGGTGTTTGCTGGAAGCACGGCGAAACCGTCGTTTACAATCGTAAATTTGTTTGGCACGATGGTATCGCGCAAAATCCGGTTGTTGCCGTCTTCATAGCGGACGAACGCCTTTTTTTCGACGTCATATGCGCCGTATTTGTAGGTGATGGGAAATGACTGATGGCTCAGGTCCACTTGCACATTGAGGAAATCCTCACCGGCCGCCCGATTCAAAAGGAGCGGTTCGACTGCGTTCCAGTTGCCCAGGGCAGCGGCGTCACCCAGCAGACAGAGCGTTTGCCCGCGTGCCAGCAAGGGGGCTTTGACTTTGAACGTGTGGGTGGCGACGCGTGGCGCGGGCACACGCACCTCGGCGTGGTTGTCCTTCAACAAGACCCGCTGGAACGGTTCCGTATAAAATACATTCTCAAAAAAGCCCTCATGATTCCAGGCGTCAATAATCAACACTTCCTCTTGTGCGAAAGCGGCGGGATTGATGACCCGGCCATTTCCCCAGTCCTGGATTATGAGACCACCCGCTTCGCGCAAAATGTAGTTGTAAGCAATCTCAACATCCGGCACCGCCTCTTTGGCCAGAGGGATCGTGGCCTGCCAGAATTCCCCATTGAGATACTGGAGCGGTATGGCTTTTTCGACTTGGCCGTTGCCCAGCATTTCATGATTGCCGACCAGCCAGAGCGACTGCCCTTGACTTGTGTAATAGCGTAATTTAAAGGTCAATTTCATTAACTTGCCTGTAGCCAATTTTTCCTTCAAGCTGCCCGGAGCGTCAGCCGAGGACATAAAAACTGCGGAATTTATTATGGATTAAGGCAACCCCGCAGCAAGCGCAAAGCGTTGTCATTCAAATATTCCCGAACCTCGGTTAAATGCGAACCTCTCGCGTTCATCTTGCCGGCAAAAATCGTGGTTTTGCCGCCCTGCGCAATCGCCTCCTTGATAAGTTCGCCCGGCTGCCGGCCCGCGGCGATGGTGCTGACGAACGCGAGCTTCAATTTTTGGGAAGGCGCGGCGCTGCTGAAAGGCCTGGGCGAGTGGCCCGCGTTTTCCTCTTTGTTTGCCGCAGCCGGGCAGAATCACCGCCTGGCACATTGCCAGGGCCAGGCGCTGGACTTTTTCATGGTTGAATCCGGTTGAATGGTTTCAGCCGTTTTACTCCGTCGAAAACTTGTAAAGGATCGTGTTGTGGTAGGTCTCGCCCGGCTTCAACCCGGTCGAGGGAAAGCTCGGATGATTGGGCGAATCCGGGAAGCCCTGCGGCTCGAAGCAGAAGCCGTCTCGGAATTGATAGACCCATCCGCCTTTGCCAGTGAGGGTGCCGTCCAGAAAATTCCCCGTGTAAAACTGCAACCCCGGCGCGGTCGTCCAGACTTCCATCACGCGGCCGGTGGTCGGTTCGGAAACGCGCGCGGCCAGGCCGAGCTTTCCGGGCGGATGGTTGAGCACCCAGTTGTCATCGTAGCCATTCGCGAACTTGATTTGTTCATCGTTGTTGCCGATGCGCGCGCCAATCGGCGATGGCTGCCTGAAATCAAACGGCGTGCCGGCCACCGGGCGCAATTCCCCGGTCGGAATCAGCGTGCTGTCCACCGGCGTGAATTGGTCCGCGTTGATGTAAACGACGTGGTCGAGGATGTTGCCGCTGCCACGCAGATTGAAATACGAATGGTGCGTGAGGTTGCAAACCGTGTCCTTGTCCGTCGTCGCCGTGAACTCCAATTTCAAGGCGTCGTCTTCCGTAACGGTATAGACGGCCGTCACCGAAAGATTGCCCGGATAGCCCTCCTCGCCGTCCTTGCTGAAATAGGTGAGTTGCAGCGCGGGACCGTCGGGGGTCAGGAGTGACATGGCCTTCCAGACTTTCTTGTCAAAGCCCTTGTTCCCGCCGTGCAGATGATTCGGACCATTATTGAGGGCCAAAGTGTAAGTGACGCCGTGGAGCGTGAATTTGCCTTTGGCGATGCGGTTGCCGTAACGGCCGATGAGCGCGCCAAAGTGAGGATCATTTTTGATGTAACCATCGAAGTCATCGAAGCCAAGCACAACGTCGCCGAAGTTGCCGTTCCTGTCGGGCACTTTGAGCGACTGGACGATGCCGCCATACGTCAGGATGCGCGCTTCGCAACCGTTCCGGTTGCGCAGGGTGTAGATTTCCACCGACGCACCGTCCGGAGTTTTGCCAAACGGCGCTCTGTTAATGGTATCCGTTGATGACGCAGTTGATTTTGACATGGTCGCGCAGCCTACTAGTCCGACCGAACCCAGTCCAGCCGATGCCAACATGGCTAATTGCATGATTTTCACAGTGAGTCCTGTTTTTTATTTTTGTCCGCCATATGCTTATCGGGCCGTGTTTGCGGAGGAACGGTCTGTGACCCGCCCCGAGCATGGCGGGAGGCCGCATCGGGTCAAGCTTTTTGAACATCACGACGATTTCAGTGGAATGAGTGTTTACGCTCGCCCTCACTTTTTGTCCTCTCCCCTGGGAGAGGAAATAGACATTGGCCGGTTTTGTTTTGCGGATGAACGTCCAGCCAAGCCAGTCATATAAATTTTCCAAGGAGCGGCGAACGATTCTCCCTCTTGTCCCTCGCCCATCGGATGGGAGAGGGTGGTCGAAGACCGGGTGAGGGAATGAGTTTGGGCCGAAGTGAGGGCGGATGTCATCCTTGCCTCCATGGTGTCGCGGCTGCACCAGAAGAGTCCGGTTTCACACCCCGTCACCCACTGAAAACGTCGAAGAACCCCAAAAAGGACTGTATGCCGGAGGATTTCTGCATTATCTTGATGACCGGAAAAGAAATCCAACGAAAGGGAAAAGATGGCACAGGCAATCATGGATCCCGAAAAGGTACGGCGATTTGCCGATGAACTGCACCGGTTCAACACCGACCTGGAAAACCGGATCATCCTGCTCCAGGCCCGCTTCAGCGCGCTGGGCGACACGTGGCAGGACCAGGAGCACGAAAAGTTCGCCGAGGAATTCAAACTGGCGATGAAGGCGCTGAAGAAATTCAACGAACTCTCAAAGGAGCACACACCTTATCTTTTGAGAAAAGCACAACGCATCGAGGAATATCTCCACCAACACTGACCAATTAAAATCGTCCTCGTCCTCCTCCTCGTAATCGTAATCGAAAAGTCCGAGGACGAGAACGAGCACGAGGGCGAGCACGATAAAAAATTATGGCTGAACGCGCCCAAGTCACTTCAGTGGAGGCCGTGGAATCCTTCCGGGCAAACCTGATTGTGTTTTTGAAGAGAGCGCGCGCCACCTTGGAGGAGGCGTGCGACGAGATTCTGCGCGCTCGCTCCTGGGTGCAGGATGATCGGCGGCCACACTGGCAAAACGAAATGCGCATCCGAGGCCGGAAACTGGAAGAAGCGCGGGCGGAATTGTTCAGCGCCCGGCTGTCCCAATTCCAGGATTCAACGGCTCTCCAACTCATGGCCGTGCAACGGGCGGAGCGCGCCGTCCGGGAGGGCGAGTCCAAATTGTTGGTGATAAAAAAGTGGAGCCGGGAGTTGGAGAATCAAACGGACCCGTTGCTTAAACAGTTGAACCAGTTGCAAGGGTTTCTGACGACCGACATGGCGCGCGCGGTCGCTTATCTGGCGCAAGTGGTGAAAACGCTGGACGCGTATGCCTCGGTCGCCGCGCCCGGCGCTTCACCCCCAACAGCCGGGGCCGAAAGCAAGCCGGACGACGGAGAGGAAATGCAATCATGAACCCAAGCGGAATCAAAAACCGGCTCATGTCGCTCACGAAGGGGCTGGCGACCCGGTGGGACGAAACCAGGAATTACTGGAAAGACGCCAAAAGCCTGGAATTTGAGCAACGCTACATGAACGAACTCTTCGCCAACGTCGATAAAACCGTCACCGTGCTCGAAAAATTGGACGAAATTCTTGCCAAAGTCAGGAAAGACTGTGAATAGTCCGCTCACTTCTGACGAAAGGAATGCAGAAAAAGCCGGACCAGTGACATTGCTGTTTCCGAAGTCAGCAACAGCTACCAGCTCCACAAATGTTTCCCTTCTCTTCGATTACACGCCGTGAAAAACAGACCGGTAGAAAGTCATGAGCAACGGAAACGCAACAAGTGAGCAGGCGTTTCCGGCCAGCGAAGCCATCCAGCATCTTAAAAGTGATGCCTTCGGAAGATTTTGCTTTGCCGTCACGCAACGGCAAATCCAATAAATGAGAGTTCCCTCGATCACCACCACCAGACCTTCGCCGGACGCCACCGCCAACGCCGGACGCGTGTCTTGAAACAGCCAAAGGAAGCCAAGAAACGCGGGATAGGTAATCAAGTGCAGTCCGAGAATCCAGAGAACGAACAAGCGCGGTTTGCGAAAACGCCGGAGCAGAAGCAGAATGCACGTCGCTTCCAAAAGGATTGAAAAGCTGACGAGAAAAGTAATTTCAGGCGTGAGGGGTTTCTCCGGAATGGAAATTGGATCGGCCTGCAAAGAAAACGTGCACAGAAACAGGCCAATAAAAATTCCGACGCGCCAGAACGGGTTTTGTTTTTTCATTTTATTCCTGCCTGGGCGGCGAGTTGTGGATCAATTTCCTTGAGTTCATTTGTTGCATTCATGCGAACATATTCGTCAGGGTCGTTCAACAATTTCACGAACAATGGAGTTACCTGCCTGCGTTGTTCAGGGAATTGTGCGCCAATTCCTTCCGCTAATTGGCTGGCGGCAGCATTGCGCACGTCCGCAAATTGGTTAGTCAATCCTTTGATCAAAACAGGCAGGGCGTTCGAACTGGTTCCGCATGTCGCAATCATGGCGAACGATGCGAGGTTCGCGTTTGTCCCATCCATGAGAGCTTCCAATTTGGGAATCGCGGGCACGGCTTTTTCGCCCAGCGCAATAAAACCTCTGAGTCCGTCCATGGATATGACATTGACTTCGTAAGTGCGCAGGCCAAACGGCGGTTGCACATAAGTCAGCCGTCGCAGCAGGGCAGGAATCGCATTTGTGCCGATATGCTGAATGGCATTTGTTGCTTCCTTGGAAAGAAATCCCTCCCGGTCGTGCATTTTCAGCCACTCACCCAGTGGCTTGCCGTCATAGACGGGATCATCGGAAAACTGCGATTCAATCGGGTGCTCCGTTTGATATTTCTCCGTGAGAATTTTCTTAGCGCGGCCAGCGATGACGGAATCCGAATCGGCGGCGGCGGTTTGCATCGCTGATTCAATTGTTGGAGTCATCGGATAACGGCACAACAGCCGGAACGCGAAGCGTCGCGCGTGCACGTCAGCCGATTGGAAACGGTCAAGGATAATGGACAACGCCGTGTCGGGGGCGACATCTCTTAACGCTTCCAGCGCCCCGCCTGTGTCCGGTTTTCCGCGCTCGATGCAATTCGTCAAAATGGACAGCGACTGCTCCGGCGCGATGACGACCAAGGTTCTCAACGCTGCACTCGCCGCGTTCGTGCCGCCGTTTTCAACAAGGTTGGTCAAAACCGGAAAGGCAACCAGTGCGTTGGTGCCGAAATTGGCGAGCGAATTCGCCGCGTTTGCACTGACCGCAGAATCTTTCAAGGCTTCGACTAAAAGCGGAACGGCCAGTTCGGGCGCTGAGGTTTGAATGCCAATGGCATCCACCGCCGTGCCTCGCACGGCATCGGACGAATCTTGAAGCGGGGGTTTTATCCGGGCAATATAAACTTCGACATCGCCCGTGACTGAGGCCAGTTGATCAATTGCCCACTGTCTTACCTCGGGGTTTGAATTGGTAAGCGTCCGGTAAATGACCGGTTCCGTTGGTTTGCCGATGGATTCAAGGCAGCGTTCGATGACCAGGATATGCAGGCTTTCATTCTCTTCATCCGGGAATTTTTTATTGAGCAATTTCCCAAGACCTTCGGTGGCAGGCGCGGCGTTCGTTCCCAGGACTTCAAATCCTCTTTCTCCAAGCCACTTAAAATCCAATGCTGAATGCCATCGGAAAAATCGAAGCCCGATCTCGTCGCTGATTCTTAATTTGTCACCCGCATCAATGATCCACAAACTGACGGGATCGTCTTTGGCTTCGACCAGCTTCAATAGTTTTGGCAAAACTTTCTTCGCGCCGATGGCGCGAACGGCGTCTTGCGCTTCCGCCAGCCGTTGAGTTTCCATTAACGACGTGTCCCAACATTGTTGCAGCCAGCTTGTTAGTGTTCGCTCCTGATACCGCGGCTGGCGCGTGCAAACAATCAAAACGCCAAGTATTGCTAACACAAACAAAATGAAAATGAAGCGCAGCTTCACGGCTTGGTTATATTCGTCGAAAGAATCGGGCAATCGAGATAAAAATTGGGGGCAGCTTTCCCTTTTGGCCGGTTGTTCCATTTCGGCCATCGCTGGCTCACGAACGCACTCGCGCGCCGAATTGTTTTCGTTTAGGCTTTGGGAACAAACATTGTGAGTAACCATCTGGGATTAAAGGAAACGCTCGCGCTTTTGGATCGGCTCCGAAGCGCCGTCCAGGATTTTGCCGCCCGGGAGGAAAAACTTGCCGGCGAATTTCGAATCAGGTCAGCCGCAGAAGCGAAGGTATTTGAAGCGGACACGCAAAGGCAGGAGTCACGTTTGGCGGTGGCCATCGCCGACGCCGAAGAGGACTTTGAAATTGAAAAGGCCAAATGGCAGTCGAAATGTGAACAGCGGAAAGCGCGGATCACCCAGGCCCACCTCGTCGTCACCACGCAGGTTCGGGAGGGAGTCGGCGGACGCGAAGGTCGCCGAAAGCAAAAGCTGCAGGAAGGCTCGACTCAAGCTGAACGCGACCGTGAAGCGGGGCTGACAAACGCCGTTGCGGCGTTGGCGGATTTCAAAACCAAACTGACCGAAAGTCGCGAGGCTTTCAATCTGCTGGAGAAAGAGGCCCGGAGCGCCTTTCGCGGCTACGGCAAATTTCGCAGAATGCTTTCTCCCAACCGGCATTGGCAGGAACCCGACCCGACCCCGGACGAAAATCAATTGCTGGAGGAACTTCACCGCCTGCCTGCGGCAATCCGCCGCGAGCTGGAAAACTTCAAAAAATTTCCGTTGCCGCGATTTTTCAGATTTTTCCCGATCTGGCTGCTCCTGATTGTGCTCCTGCTGCTGTTCGCCTTTTCACGCGTTGTTCTCAAGCAAGCCGGCTTGAGTTCCATTTCGCAAATCGAGACCGGCGCGGCGTTGGCGAGCCTCTTTGTGGTTGTGCTGGCAATTTACCTGTTTGGCGGACATCGCGCCGGGCCAACCGCCAAAACGATTGCCCGCAATCTGGCGACGGCACGGCGGCTGCATGACGTCTGCCTTGAAAAAGCCGAATTGCGTTGCCGACAGGAACAGGAACGAGTCCAAACCGAATTCGAAAACACCAGCCGCCGCCTCAACCAACAGTGGAAGCAAATTGTCAGAGAGGCCGTGGACACGCGCGGTTCCCGGGCGCAGACGGCTGATGAAAAAGCCTCCAGAGCCCTGCAAAAAAACGAGCAGCTCGGCATCGCAAAATTGAGCCAGCTCGAACGCGCCCACGACGGCAACGTTGCGCGCCTGCAGCAGGAAGCGGTGGCGCAGACGGGACAACTTGCCGCGATTCACGAGGCGAAAGTGGCGAAACTTAACGCGGACATCCAGGGCCGCTGGCAGGCGCTGGCCACGGAATGGAAAGATTGCATCCAGCCCATCCACGAAACCCTCCGCGCAGCCGATGCCGCGGCGGAGGAACTTTTTCCCGGATGGCAACACCCGGTTTGGAAACAGTGGACGCTCCCGGAGGAATTCAAAAACGCGGCGAAATTCGGGCGCATGGAAGTGGACATCGGAAAACTCGCCGAAACCACGCCGAAGGACAAACGGCTGGCCCTGCCTTTCCCCGCCAATTTTTCCATCCCGCTCACGCTTAAATATCCGGGCCAAGGCTCCATCCTTTTTGAAACGGCCAAGACCGGAGGCGAAGAAGCGATGGCGGCCATCAACAACATCATTTTTCGCCTCCTTTCGACCCATCCGCCGGGCAAGTTAAGCTTCACCATTTTTGATCCAGTCGGACTGGGCCAGAATTTCGCCGGCCTCATGCACTTGGCCGATTATGAGGAAAGCCACATCAACAGCCGGATTTGGACGCAAACCGCCCAGCTCGAGGAAAAGCTGGCGGAGTTGAACGAACACATGGAGAAGGTCATCCAGATGTATCTCCGCAACGAATACGAAACGATCGCGGAATACAACGCCCAGGCCGGCAGCATCGCCGAGAAATATCATTTCCTCGTCATTGCCGATTTCCCGGTGAACTTCAGCGAAACGGCCGGCCGCCGCCTCATCAACATCGCCACCAGCGGCGCCCGCTGCGGCGTGTTCACGTTGATTCATTGGGACCGGCGCCACGCCCTGCCCCAGGGTTTCGTCGCCGACGAACTCCGGAAAAGCAGCATTTGCCTTGTCCGGGGCGAGAGCGGTTTCAGACTGGCGGACAATCAACCCGGCGGAACGCGCCTGACGCTCGACGCTCCACCGCCGCCGGAATTCGT
>Ga0181523_10000725_pt1 | contig 37178 bp, 24 predicted proteins | sample PEATcosm2014_Bin_43_FD_119752 | JGI IMG/M metagenome (GOLD analysis project Ga0181523, IMG submission 119752) | Peatland microbial communities from MTU Mesocosm Facility, Houghton, MI, USA - PEATcosm2014_Bin05_30_metaG | ecosystem: Environmental > Terrestrial > Soil > Wetlands > Peat | place... | reverse complement strand
GACGTAATCGGAGGTGCCTGCGCCTACGAGAAAGACGGTTGGGCGGGGCATGCTTTCTGCGCCGATGCCTGCTGCCTGCAGGAACTGGATCAGGTCAAGACGCCGCTCCGCGCAAATCTTGTAAGTCGTCCGCCAGGTGGCGGGCTGATGCAGGATTTCCCGCGGAGTGTAGCGGGTGCCGCGGGCCTCTTTTTCCTTCTCGCTGGCGCCGAGCAGCGCCAGCAATCGGTCTGTCACGCGCCCCTGAAGCAAGCTCCCTCCTTCCCAACCTCGATCCCCTGCACTATACTGCCCAATGATCGCGAAATATATAGCAATGTTTAGAAACTATCGTAGCAATGAAACGAAACCGGATCAAGCCTCGCCGAAGGAGCGGGCGGTTGCTGTCATCGGCGAACTTAACGTCGACCTTGTGGCCAGCGGATTGGCCTCCGAGCCGGTGTGTCTAGCGAAAAGTTCCGATCTGGTTTGCGGGTAATCACTCGCTTGCGTTTGTGGGATGCGGTTCCATGCCAGGCCGCGTTATTCGGGCCGAGCCTCGATCAGCAGATGCTTGTTGAACTCCGCGGGAAGTGTGGCGTGGGGACCATGCACGCTTCCGAGGTCTTTATTGTTTACATAATCGACGATGCGATAAGCCCGGTCCTGCAGGCCGCGAAGCTCAATCGGTCCGCTCCAATGGCGGGCGAAGAACGCATAGTAAATTTCCTGGCCTTTGCGGATAACATGAGCCTCCGGACGATCGAATCCTATGTCGTAAAGATCTCCGAGATACTCGCCTCGCGATAGCATTTTGTCTTTGTAGATATGCAACCACTTTTCAAAGATCTTCTGCCGCTCCGGCGTCAGGTCCGACGTGCTGTGTTTCTTGACGAGATCCGGGAGCACGAACTGTGTGCCCACGACTCCGCCCACACCCACGGTGGAAGCGAAATCGATCGCCCCGTCGCTCAATTCGACGTGGTCGCCAAAATAGGGAATGTTGTCGCCCATGAGCGCTTTCAATGTTTTGCCCTTGGAGCGGACCTGAAACGAACTCTCTGGATCGGATGCTACCGACATATTGAAATGCGGCATGGTGAAAAATGAATAGGCTGTGCCGCACGGGCAAAACTCTACCAGGGCATCCGGTTTTACACTGCGGGCGGTTTCGTAAATCTCCCGGAAAAAATCGGGCAGCGCGTCTACCGAGTCCTCCGGGCGGTGGTGGTGGTGCGCGGGATTGTAGCAGGGAGGAACGGCGTTCATGTGCTGGCCATCCAACTTAAGGCCGTCGAATCCCCACTCCCCGAGGATCTTACGAACCAGCGCTTTGTGGTACTCCACAACCCCTTGGTCGGCTGGACATAAATAAAACGAATTCCACCAGGAAATCTTCCGCTTCGATCCGTCTCGATTCAGCAGAAGGAAATCGGGATGATCCTTCAGCAGCTGTGAATCTGTAACGGCGCTCAACGGCGACCACCATAGCTGCGCTTTGAAACCTTCCTCATGGATGCGATCGACCAGGGCTTTCATGTCCGCGTCACCGTGGGGAAATTTTTTGGGATCGAGCCCCCAATCGCCGTAGTTGTTCTGCCAGCCATCGTCTAGCGTGACCCAGGAGAAGCCCATTTTCTTGACGGTGGGGAGGGTGTCGTAGACCTGCTTAAGCTGCACCGACCGGCCATAGCCCCAGGCGCACCAGATCGGGCCAAAAGCGCTGTCGGGCGCCGTTGCCATTTGAAATCCCTGGCGCATCATGAGGCGGCGGTATTCGGCGAGCGTGCGAAAGTAGTCTCCCTGATGCACCGAGACAAAGGTGCGGAGAGTGTGGAAGCTCTCTCCCGGTTGCAGCGTGCGCTCCCGAGTCGAACGGACAGCCACGCGAGCGTGACGCGCATCCGGCATGGACACGGGAAGCGATATGAGCCGCGGTCCAGGTTCGACATGGCCTACCGCGAGACCAACGTCTCTGCGCCACACGTCGACAATGGGAGTGCCTCCGCCGTAGTCGCTGGCATTCATGCCAAGATAATTTTCCTGCTTGAATCCGGCACGCAACGGAAGCACCCAATTCGGACGCTTCTCGTAGGAACCGCTTTGGTAGGACCAGAATGCGGGGCCGTGCGCCAACGGGACGGAGCTCAGCACATATTGCTGGTTGGCCCAGCCGCGAATTGTGAGTCGAGTAGCGCCTTCGTTTGTGTAGGTGACGTCGAAGATGGCAATGGATGGGAAATCCGCATACATGGTGACGGAGACGTCCTTGCGCAAGTTGCCGGACTTGCCCGTCAGCGAAAGCCGCTCGCCAGCGCCAAAAGCGTCGGACACAGATTCCCGGTGGCTTGCACTCAGGATGAAGTCCGCCCAGGTGCGAACGCCGGTGACCGTTTCGGATGCGGAAAACGGAGCCAGGATTTTTGGAGTCGGACCGAACAACGCGACGACGCGGCTGCGCAGGTTGTGGTCGAATTCGATTCGCAACACTGAGCTTTCGATCTGAAGTCCAGCGACAGCTTTGGTCGCGCCAGCAGGAGTAGATTTTTGCGTCAAATTATTTTGCGCGGAATTCCAGACAGGCAGCGCAAGGCCAAGCAAGACACAGCACGCTTGCGCGACGGTCCTCACGCGCCTCATCCTCGAAAGGGACCATCGGTCTCTCTCTGGTCGCGATCTCATGCGCCGATCGGGTTCGTTTTTCATTTTGCCACCCCGCCCAGTTGGATACGCCATCCGAAAACATTATGATGTATTGCGAATCGTTTTACTTTCTGGTGTTCGATATTGTCAAGGAGTGATTGCGCGCGCCGGGTTGCGGGCGGCCTTTTCTAGACAGCCTGGGTGGTAGCGAGATTCGAGTAAAGGCATCGCCGATGGTTGCGGCGCAGATCGCGTCCGTGGACGGCGGGTGCATTATCTCTGCAGGGTAAAAACGCGCGGTTTCCGCGCAGGTCCGATTATGATTGATTTTACCGAGTCCTAAATCGCAAGCGCACTTTGAATGGGGGCAAAAATGCCGAAGCTGGACGTATGCGTGGTCGGTGAAATTAACCTGGACTTGATCCTCTACGGGTTGCCCAAAGAACTAGTATTGGACCGCGAGTTATTGGCCAGTGGTATGGCGCTTACGCTGGGCAGTTCGTCCGCAATTTTTGCCCATAACCTTGCGCTGCTAGGAAGCAAGGTCGGTTTCATCTCGAGGACTGGCGGGGACCCGCTGGGGAAGATCGCACTGGAACGGCTAACCGCTGCCGGGGTTGACGTAAGCCGCGTAAAGCAGGCCGCCGGGCCCACACCGACGGGACTAACCGTTGCTTTGCCTTACTTGCAGCATCGCTACATCCTCACATTTCCCGGCACCATGTTTGAGATGCAGTACTCCGACATCGACATGGAATACGTGCGGTCAGCGCGGCATCTGCACATCTCGTCGTTTTTTCTGCACCGCGCGTTGCGCCCGCGTATCGCCGATCTGTTCCGCCAGGCGAAAGCTGCGGGATTGTCCACGTCGCTCGACACCAATGACGACCCCGAGAACAAGTGGGATCGGGATTTGTTGGAAGTTCTCAAGCATGTGGACGTCTTTCTTCCCAACGACCGTGAGGCGAAGAAGATTGCGCACACAGACGACCTTTCCCAAGCCATTAACATGCTCGCGGGGCTGGCCAAGGTTGTGGTGGTGAAGCGCGGCGCCTCGGCCGCCATCTGCCGGTCCGGACAGGAGCAGTCGAGCCTGATACCTCCAACCGTGAAGACCGTAGACGACGTCGGCGCCGGTGACAGTTTCGATGCGGGTTTCATCCACCAACTACTGCGCAAGGCAAAACTCGAGGATTGCCTGGCCTTCGCCAACTTGGCGGGAGCGTACTCAACCACCAGGGAAGGCGGCACCGAGGCATTTCGCGATCGCGGTGCACTCACCAGTTTCATGCGCCAGCAGTGGAACGCGGCCGACAGAGGCGCGCTGCCCATGAAGGGGTAGCGGGCTTAATGCAAACAGCTCGGGAGAAATATTGCACTTGACAAAAGCCATAAAACGCAAGTAAAAGTAATCATTCGTAATGTCACACAGTAAAGATCGGACTTCCAAATAGGAGTTCAGCGCTTTTGGATGCAACTCAGGAGGCTTGCCATGCCCGTGTCTTTCCACGCCCGACAAACTCTCGGGGCGCTCTTTCTTCTGGTCACTATTAGCTTCGCTACGCCCTTATGGGCGCAAAAAGACGCTGGAGCCATTGTGGGACTGGTGCGCGACTCCACTGGCGCGGTGGTCGCGGGTGCCAAGATCACCGTCCTGGATGTTGACCACGGAACCCAGACGACGCTCGCCACCAACGATCAGGGAGAGTATGTCGCCAGCCCGCTCAGGATCGGCCGTTACAAGGTCACCGCCGAGAAAGAAGGATTCAAGAAGGCCGTAGCTGGACCGATTCAGGTCAACATCCAGGATCGCGTTGGCGTGGACCTGAAGCTCGAGCCTGGCATGGCCACAGAAGTCGTCACCGTTACCAGCCAGCGTCCAGAACTCGAAACCGAAAACTCCGAACTCGGCAACCTGGTGGACAGCCATAGCATCAACTCGCTTCCCTTAAACGGACGCAATTTCATGCAGCTCGCTCTTCTCGGCGCTGGCGTTACTACCTCCGAGCCGGGGTCGCGTGTCGAGAATTCTTACGGGTTTAGCGCCAACGGCGGCCGCTCGCTGCAAAACAACTTCCTGCTCGACGGCGTCGACAACAATGCCAACCTCGGCGACGTCCTCAACGGCTCCTCTTATGTGGTCCAGCCTCCCGTGGACGCGATCGCCGAGTTTAAGGTTCAGACCAATGCCTACAGCGCCGAATTCGGCCGCGGCAACGGCGCTATCATGAACGCCGTTATCAAGTCCGGCACCAACCAGCTCCACGGCGACCTGTGGGAGTTCGTGCGCAACGATAAATTCGATTCCAACAATTACTTCGACGACACTGAGGAGCCTTACAAGCAGAACCAATTCGGCTTCACCCTGGGTGGCCCCATCGTCAAAAACAAATTGTTCTTTTTTGGAGACTATGAAGGCCTCCGTATTCGCCAAGCGGAGCCGCAACTGGTCATTGTTCCCACGACAGCCGAGGTTGGCGGAGATTTTTCCGCGCTACTTACCACCACTCCAGCGATAGCCATCGATGCGAATGGCAATTCTACCGGCCAGACCGCGCTCGATTGCAACGGCAATCCGACTTACATGGGAGAGATTTTCAACTCGCGTCAGGCACAGACCGTGCCCATCAGTGCGCAGTATCCCGACGGATTCTGTGGCGTTCCCATCGGCACCACCTCCGCCGGGGCGCCGACCAACATCTTCCAGGGCAATAGTGGCACCAATACCCCTATCGATGCGCTGGCTGCGCGCTTGGCTGCTTTGCTACCCTCCCCCAATACCAACGTGGCTACTCTCTTCGCCGCCGGCAACTTCCGTTCCGACCCCGAGCGCAGCGATACGAATAACAAATTCGACGTTCGCGGGGATTACACCATTGGCAACAAGGATAATTTTTTCGCCCGCTACAGCTACGGCCGCGACAATAATTACCTCCCCGCGCCCTTCAACAACGCGCTCGACGGGGGCAGCTTTGGGGATGGTTACGCTCTCAACATATCCGAGGGCCTTGCCGCCAGCGAGATCCACACGTTTCGCAGCAACCTGATCAACGAACTTCGTTTTGGTTTCAATCACTTGAATTCTCACCGCTTCAATCCAAACTACAACGTCAACGAATCGGCGACACTCGGCATTCCGGGAGTTCCGTTCCAAGCGGGACAGGACATAGGCGGCCTGCCGAATTTCACCTTCACCGATGGCACCGCGACTCTTGGCAGCTCCGAGTTCCTGCCCGCCATTGAAAAGCAGCACAGCTACGTTTTCACCGACAATCTGAGCTGGATCCACGGACGCCACGCCGTGAAGTTCGGCGGCGAACTTCGCTTCGAGCAGTTCACTATTAACGAGCCGGCCGCCGCTCGTGGTGGTATGAGCTTCGGCGCCGACTTCACCGACAATCCCGCCGCGCCCGGCTCCAACTCCAGCGCCTTCGCGACCTTTCTGCTGGGCGTTCCCGACGGCGGAGGAATCAACGGTCTGAACAACATCATTTACAACCGCCAGATGTACTCCGGCTATGCGCTCGACGATTTCAAGATGAGTCCGCGGCTCACCCTGAACCTGGGCCTCCGCTATGAATTCGTCTCTACCATTAAAGAAGCCAACAACCTGCAAGCCAACTTCGATTTCAACTCCCTCTCGCTGATTGTTCCCAAGGGACAAAACACGCCATTGACGCCCACCCTGGCCACCGAGCTGCAGGTGCAAGACACGGGCACTCCGGGACTTATTTCTCCCGACCTTAACAACTTTGCGCCGCGCATCGGACTGTCTTACCAATTATCCAATAAGCTCGTCCTCCGCACCGGCTACGGCCTCTTCTACGGCGGCCAGGAAAGCGGTCCGTTCTCGAACCCGAGCCCGGGCTACAATCCTCCGTACTCTGCCTCGCAGTCGTACGCTACGCCCTGCAGCGTGGCATCCGCAAATTCCGGTCAAAATCAGACCGATTGCTCGATTTCGGGGGACGTGCCGCTCAACGTCCTGTCACAGGGCTTTTCCGGCCCCAACGGCACCGTCAACCCGCTCGCGGACCCGAACACTCCACTTCTCTACTCGATCAATCCGCATCTGGTCACGCCCTACACCCAGCAGTGGCACTTGGGTGTCGAATATCAATTGCCCGCCGACACCGTCCTCGAAGTTTCTTACGGAGGCTCTCGCGGATTGAAGCTCTACGCTTTCTACAATGGCAACCAGGTCCCTCCCGGAGACTCGAATCTATCGGATCCCACCGCGCCGCGGCGCCCCGCCCACGCGGTAATGCCCGGAGCCCCCGCCGGCGATTCTTGTACGTTGCAGGCATACTACCTCAACAACGGGACCTATAGCTGCGATCCCGCTTTCGATGCCAGCACCGAAAACTTCCGCTCGAATGCGCAATCGAACTACGATTCGCTGCAGGTTCGCCTGGAGAAACGCTACACTCATGGACTCCAGTACCAACTGGCGTACACCTGGGCGCACTCCCTCGATACCGCTTCGAGCGCCAGCCTGGGATCGACGAACAACGGAGATTTTCAAGACCAGCGCTTCCCCAACGCCAACTACGGCAACTCCGACTTCGACGTACGCCACCGCTTTGTTTTCAGTTATGTCTACGATTTACCCATGGGCCGCGGACAAGCGCTGGGCAAAGACACATCCGGTGTGGTGAACCAGGTTCTTGGCAACTGGCAGTTGAGCGGCGTCGTTACCCTGGCCACCGGCAATTACTACACCGCTACTGACGACGTTTCCGTCGCCAATGGCGATTGCGGCGGCACCGTCGGAGGTTGCACACGCCCCAACCTGGTCGGCAATCCCAACGCCAAACCCTGCATCCCGGGGACGATCTTCAACACTTGCGCGTTTGCGGACGACAATACCACTCCAGGTATCATTCCCATCGGAACACTCGGCAACGCTCCCCGCAACGACATCCTTGGACCCGGAACCAAAGAATGGGACACTTCTCTGGTCAAGCAGTTTCCGATTAGCGAACAAAAGCATCTCGAACTCCGCGCGGAATTCTTCAACGTACTCAACCATGTCAATTATTTGTTTGGAACGTTTGGCACGATTAACGCTCCAACCACGTCGGTGACCATGAACTCGGGCGTATTTGGATACCCGCAGGCGTCGCGGGCGCCTCGACAGATCCAGTTCGCTGTGAAGTTTTATTTCTAAGAGATCGCCAGTGCCGCCTCTAACCGCTTTCTGACGAAGATGGCGTCCAGTTGTCGGAAGGGTATGTGATCAGCGCGTCTCTTCGGGGAAAGCCTTTGTCAGATGGAGTTACGCCACTCATGAGCGACGCGCAATGTCTGACCCGAAAGCTAGTAATTGCACGGCGTGCGATGGAAGCTGCGCCGAACTCGCTTGTTATGCTGCTGTCCAGAATAACGACCATTGCGCTTGCCTTCTTGCTGCTCGGCGCGGTGCGGTGTCCGGCCCAGCAACTGACTAACGGCACTCTGTCCGTGACCGTCAATCGTCAGGATGGCTCGTATGAATTTGGGCCGCTTGGCGGCCAACCCGTACTGCAGGCGGGCATAGGTGCATTGGTCGATCACCAGTGGCTGCGTTCCAGCAGCTATCCATCGCATTCGGTTTCCGAGTCGCCTTTCAGCGATCCGCTCGGCTCCGGTCGACAGTTGACGGTCACATGCAGCGGACTACGCGGCAGTCCCGATCTTATCTATGTCCTGCAGCTTTACAGCCAAAATCCATACGGCACCGTTCAAGTGCGGGTCAGGAACGAAACGCGCGAAGCGGCGTCGGTGCAGGCAATCCGCAGTGTTGAAGCAATGGGAGACGCGGTCGTTAACTTGGGCGGGCGTCCATCGGATGAGCGAATTCTCTCCGATAGCTTCAGCGAAGATTGGCCTGACTTGGTGATCTACGATCTCGGGGATGCTCCAGGCGGAATGCATCGCGGAGTCGGAAGCCAGCTTATCCACAACCGGCAGACCGGGCAGAGCTTGTTTCTTGGCGCACTCACATCGGACCGTTTCTTGACTCTTCTGCGACTGAAGACCCAGGGCAAAGGCGCCGGAGCTAAGATTGCATCTTATACCGTCGAATCTACCGGAACCACGGAGATTCAGAAGGACTTCGATCTGGCGAAATCTCCTGAGGACGACCGGATCGAACTGAGTCTTCCACTGAATCCTGGGGAAGAGCTGAGCTCTGAACGATTGATGTTCGCGGCCGGGCCGGACTACCACGCGCAGCTTCTCGCCTATGGTTCCGCAATTCGACGTCTGCATCGCCCACACGCTTCGAGTGAGATTCCAATCGGCTGGTGGAGTTGGACCGCTTACTATGCCGCGATCAACGAAGGCGAGACGCTGGCGAACGCCGATTGGCTGTCGCAGCATTTGAAGTCGCTCGGTTACAAATACTTCCAGATCGATGAAGGCTATCAGTACGCGCGCGGAGAGTACGTCACCGCGAACGCAACGCAATTCCCCGACGGCATGCAGTTTGTCGCTCATCGCATTTCGGGAGATGGCCTGACCGTCGGACTCTGGACGGCGCCGTTCGAGGTAAGCAGCCGCGCCTGGGTTTACGAACATCACAAGGATTGGTTGGTCCACAATGCCAAAGGCGAGCCGATTCCCATAGGGGACGTGTGGGGGCAACACGTCGACACGCTTTACGCGCTGGATACGACGCATCCTGGCGCGCAGGAATACTTGCGCCAGACCTACAAGACGTTGGTTCGGGAATGGGGAGTGCGTTTCATTAAGTTGGACTTCATGGATACGACGGCAATTGAGGGTTACTACCACCGCCCCAATACCACCGCACTCGAAGCCCAGCGTATCGGCTTGCAGGTGATCCGCGACACCGTCGGCAACGATGTGATCCTGGACAAAGACGGAAGTCCCATGCTCAATCCGGTTGGGTTAGTGGACACGGGCCGTATCTCCGCGGACACGGGGCACAGTTTTCTGAGGTCGAAAACTGCCGCGCCCGGCATCGCGGCACGGTTCTACATGAACGGCAACTTCTTCATCAATGACCCGGACGCTTTCAACGTCACCGATACATACCTGGTGGAGCGCCGGGACGAGCGTTCCTCACATTCGCTGTCGACAGCGCAGACTTCGATCGCACTCTCTGCGGTCGCCGGTGGCATGTATGAAATCGGCGATGACCTGCTGGTGCTCAACAGTGAGAAGGATCGATTGGCGTTGGTGGAAAACCGAGACTTGCTAAACATGGCCAAAGCTGGCCGAGCCTCTACGCCCGTGGATCTGATGACCTATGAGCCGGAGGATGGACAACCGAGTCTTTTCTTGCTCCGGCAAAGCCCGCGCCAAAGCATCTTGACCGTTTTCAACTGGACCGACCGGCCACGCTCGCGGTTGTTGAGCCTGAAAGAACTCGGCCTTCCAGTCAGCTCCACGATGGTGGCGACCGCGATCTTGGATTCAAACGCCGCCTTTGTGCTTGAAGGCGGCGCGATCCAGCTTGAAAATCAGTCGCCGCAATCGGCGGTGGTAATCAAGTTGGTGGACACTGCCGTCGCCAAGGCCGCCCCAACGGTCACGGCCCGAGTCCCGTCTCAGTCGAAGGTTGGGGAGACGATAGCCTTTTCGGCTCAGGCCGACCCTGACGGCGTACCGGCAGTCGGCTTTCGCTGGGACTTCGGCGACGGGACAGTCTCGGAAGGGTCCAACGTTCATCATTGCTATACAAGAGCGGCCGACTTCAAAGTGCAGCTCACCGTAGAGGGGCCAGACGACGCGCCCTATGAGCAGAGCTTTTCCATCGGGGTAACCGGTGAATTGAAGCCGACTCCCGAACTCCGCGCGAACCGGCGTTTTAAGGAGACAGGCGACAAGTGATGTACGCTCTAAAAGGCTGCGGAAAAACTCCCGAAATTTGAATCACCTTGGAAGAGCGGCCCTTCAGGGCCGCGTAAATCCCGAAAACTCAATGCGGGCTTTGGCACCGGTGCTCGTTTTCCTTGGTGGATTGCATTTTTCTGCAGCCCGCGGCGCGAATGGCCATGCTCTTTCTTGAAGTGCGCTTAATCGGGCGCTCGACACTCAAAACCAATCTCAATAAGTGAAATCGAGGCGCCGCGGGAATCGGAAGACCGCTGTAATAATTCAGGTTTCCTGCCGTCTTTAGTTATGAAAGAGAGTGACAGGAGGCGTACCCTGCAAAGCGTACTGGCGGAGGAGCCGGAGATCGCGATCCCTGACGAACTCGAACGAGCTTTTCGGGCTCACCACGGTCTGGTGTTCCGCACGGCCTACCGGATTACGGGCAACGCCGCGGATGCGGAGGACGTGTTGCAGACAGTTTTTCTGCGGCTCGCCCGCCGGGGAACGGGCGCCGATGCGGTAGAAGACGTCGTCGAGAATCAGGAAAGTTACCTGCGGCGGGCGGCTATCAACGCAGCGCTGGATGTGATGCGATGGCGACAGGCCAATCCAACCGTCGAACTCCCCGATCTGCCCGATGAGATGGCACAGAGCGAGGCAGGCGATCGTATGCCAGAGCTGCGGCAGGCGTTGGGCCGGGCGCTGGCTGAACTTAAGCCGAGGCCGGCGGAGATCTTCGCGCTGCGCTTCCTGGAAGGATTCAGTAATCCGCAGATTGCGCAGATGCTGGGCATTTCCCAGGTACTGGTGGCAGTCATTGTCCATCGTACCCGGCAACAACTCCGCAAGGAACTTCGTCCATACTTTGGTTCAAGGAAGGACTGATTTAAGGAGGTGTCCGGTGCAAGAAGAACTTCAGCATGCCCGATCGCTCAGCCTGTCCGTGGCACTTGGGGCCGTCATGGGCGCGGCCATGGGTGCCATCACCGGCCATATGTACGTCTGGGCCGCCGGCGGAATTGCCGCCTACATAGCGATCTCGCTTATAGGTGGCGCTTGGAAATATGGCGATAGTCAGGAGACAAGTCATGAAGAACGAGAAGTTCGACCGTTTGCTGTCGGCGATTCGCAACGAGCAGCTGGATGACAAGGTGGTTGCCGAGGCGAGCGGGCGCGTCTGGAACTCGATTGCCGGAACGCCGGTTGTCGGCGTCAGCACCCACAAGCTGCGTAACTGTGAAGATTTTCAGGCGCTCATTCCGGAATACCTGGGGAAACAACTGGCGGGAGCTCGCGCTCTGTTGTTCGAGGACCACCTGCACGCATGTGTCGCGTGCCGGCACGCGGTGGAGCGCGCTCGCGGCGGCGAGCAAGCCGTTTGGCTACCCAAAATAGATCGCCGCGGTTTTCCGGCATGGCGATGGGCGATGGCTGCAACTGCCGTGGCCGCAGTTGCGTTCGCCGCACTCACGTTATCACTGGGCATCTTCCCTGGCCAACACGTCGTTCGCGGCACCGTTCAGAATGTGGATGGCTCGCTCTATGCCGTAACGGGTGAAACCGTGCATATCGTTCCAGCGGGGTATGAGGTCCGGAGCGGAGATGAGATCCGCACCGCGAAAGGGGCGAGTGCGGTGGTGCGGCTGCTCGATGGTTCGCTGGTTGAGATGGGGGAGCGGGCCGACATTTCGTTGTCGCGCGAATGGAAGGGCACGACGATTCATCTGGATGGCGGCCAGGTAATTGTGCAAGCGGCCAAGCAGCGCACGGGGCGGCTCTATGTCGCCACCAGCGATTGCCTGGTCTCGGTGAAAGGGACGATTTTCTCAGTCAATCGCGGCATCAAAGGCTCGCGTGTGGCTGTGATCGAGGGCGTGGTGCGAGTGGACTACGGCGAGCGGACAAGCGAACTCCACGCCGGGGACGAGTCGACTTCGAGCGCCAATGTTTCGACAAATCCGATCCAGGATGAAATCGCCTGGAGCAGGAACGCCGCGAAATACCTTGCCTTGCTGGGAGACTTTGCAGTGCTGCAGAAGCAATTGGCGGCGATTCCAGAGCCGGGACTGCGCTACAGTTCCGACTTGGTGCAATATGTTCCGGATGACACTGTGGTCTATGTGGCGATTCCGAATCTCGCGACCACTTTGGGAGAGGCCAGCCAGATCTTCCAGGAGCGCTTGCAGCAGAGCCCAGCGCTGCGCCACTGGTGGCGCCAGCAGCAAAAGGGTAGCGGACTAAAGATCGAGGACGTGGTGGATCAATTGAAGACTTTCAGCAGCTATTTGGGGGACGAGATCGTATTCGCCGTGGGGAAGAACGGTTCTACCTACGGAGCGCCAGTCGTGCTCGCCAGGGTTCGCCAACCGGGGCTGGAATCATTTGTGGAAAAGGAAAACCGGCAGCTCAGTGCAAAAGGGTCGCAGTCCGCGCTGCAGATGGTTCGCAATCCGTGGGCCGTGTCTTCTCCGAGCGGACGGTCACTGCTGGTCTATGTGAAAGATGATCTGTTGATGGCGAGCCCGGATGCCGCTGAACTGCAACGCGCGGCGGGGCGGGTGCAACAATCCAATGCTGGTCAATCCAGCGGCAGTCAGTCCAGCGCCAGTCATTTCAGCGCCAATCAGTTTGCCGAAACGCCGCTCTACCAGCAGATTGCTCGCTCCTACCAGCAGGGGGCGGGATGGCTCTTGTGCGCTGACATGGAACAAATCGTCGCCGGCAACGTACAAAATGGTAGCAACCGCGACTTGCCCCCGGGGATCGGAGACGTCGGATACCTGACGATAGAACACCGCGAGGTTGGCGGCAAAACCGACAATCGTGCCGACCTGACATTCGCTTCCGAACGGCAGGGAGTGGCATCGTGGCTGGCAGCGCCGGCTTCCATGGGCTCATTGGAATTCGTTTCGCCCGAGGCCAGTATGGTGACGTCGGCGGTCATTCGGAATCCGAGGAGCATCTTGGAAGGACTCTTCCAGACGCTGGGGAGCAGCGATGCGAACTTCAGCCAGCGTCTAGCGGAATTCGAGGCGAAGACAGGGGTGAACGTGCTGGATGACCTTGCGGCTCCACTCGGCGGCGAAGTGACCATGGCGTTCGACGGCCCGATGTTGCCGACACCCCGTTGGAAGCTGATATTCGAAGTGTATGATCCAGCAACTTTGCAGGCGACCATTGCGAAACTGGTGGACAACTATAATCGGGAGGGCTCCGCGGAAGGCCACTCGCTCCAGCTTATGAAGCGGCAAGTGGGCTCGCAAACTTACTTTGCGATCACCAACTCGCAGCCCACGAATTCAGAGGTTGACTACACGTTCGTCGACAGCTACCTGATTGCCGCGCCCGACCGAGGCACACTGTCGCGGGCCATTCAAAGTCGCCAGGCTGGATATACCCTGACGCATGCGCCGGCATTTCAAGCGCTCCTGCCGAGCGACGGATATACGAACTTCTCCGCGATCTTCTATCACAACATCGGTCCGGTGGTCGGCCCCATCGCGGAGCAACTGAAATCCAGCGGAGCGCTGACGGCACAGCAGCAGCATTCGATCGATGCGCTCACAGCGAACTCCGCGCCGGGCCTGATTTACGCCTATGGCGAGCCCGACCGGATTGTGGTCGCAAGCAACACCGGCTTTATGGGATTCGACCTGGGTACTCTGCTGACGATGGGCGATAATGGGCCTTTCTTGCCGCAGATGCTTTTGGGCAGAGCGCTTAGCAATCCAAACAATCAGAGCAATCCGGTACCTTGAAACGAATGTCGGTGAACGTAGTTCAGTGAACATGGCGATACAACGCGGAGCAGCAGACGACAGGAATGAACAAACTCCGGCTGCTGCTCCGCAAACGCCGCTCGTCGAACTCCAGGATCTATCGGTTCAGTTTGGCCAGCGCGAAATTTTGCGGAATCTCACCGGCTCTCTGCGCGGGCGCGCGATCGGCCTGCTGGGTCCGAATGGCGCGGGCAAGTCCACTCTGATCAATACTCTGCTCGGCTTCTATAAGCCCTCCTCGGGCTCGGCGCAGGTGTTTGGATACGACATCCGTACCGAGACCAGAAAAATCCGCAGCCTGGTTGGTTACATGCCGGAAAATGACGCGTTCATCTCGCAAATGACTGCGGTCTCATTTGTCTGCATGATGGCGGAGCTTTCTGGCCTGCCCTCTTCCACGGCGCTCGAGCGGGCGCACGAGGCGTTGTTCTACGTGGGACTCGCGGAAGCGCGCTATCGCAAGCTGGGAACGTATTCGCTGGGCATGAAGCAACTGGCCAAGCTGGCGCAAGCGATCGTTCACGGACCCAAGCTGCTGATTCTCGACGAGCCCACAAACGGCCTCGATCCTCTGGCGCGGCAGCGCATGATCCGCATGATCCGCGAAATCCGCGACGGCAACGAACTGCGCATCGTGCTGTGCTCGCACCTGCTGCGCGACGTGGAAGACACGTGCGACGAGGTGCTGATTCTGAAGCAAGGGCGAATCGCGCATTACTCGAACCTGCAAGACGAGCGGCGCGCGAACAAGCGATTTCTGGAACTGGAAACTTATGGGGCGAATGGCGACTTCACCGAAGCGATCGAGAAACTAGGCTGCGAGTGCGCGGTTACGGCGAACCACATGAAGATGATTCTTGCCGATGGAATTGAAGTTCGCGACATCTATCGCTTGGCGGCGGAGCGCGAGGTTCGCATCCGCCGTCTTAATTTCCGGCGCGACACGCTGGAGGACATTTTCATGAAGGCGATGGAAGTTGAGAGTTGACAGTTGAGAACTGAGAACAGGGAGCGTTGATGGCAGTCTATAGGCGGAGCTACGCGTCGTACTCGGGAGCGCTGACTCCGGCATGGTCGCGCTGCTTCGTTCTGTTTCGTTATTCGCGGAGAGACCTGTTTCGCTCAAAGTTCCAAACCGGATTATTTGCGCTCTGCTTCTTTTATCCGGTGGCTTGTCTGTTCGCGATCTATCTGGCCCACAACTTGAGTTTTTTTGAGACATTCGGCGGAGCCCGCGGCCGGTTTTTGATCATCGACAGTAAGTTCTTCTTCTACTTCGTACACGTGCAGGGTGTGCTGGCGTTTCTGCTGACCGCGTTTACGGGGCCTGGCCTGATTTCGCCCGATATTGCAAATGGCGCGCTGCCATTGTACTTTTGCCGTCCTTTCTCGCGCGTGGAATATGTGCTGGGCAAGTCGTCGGTGCTGGCGATTCTCCTTTCTCAGGTGACATGGATTCCCGGCCTCGTTCTCTTCGCCGTGCAGGCGGTCCTGGCGGGTCGCGCTTGGACGTGGGATCACCTTTGGATCGCCGGCAGCCTGATCGTCTCTTTCTTGATATGGATCGCGTTTTTGTCGCTGCTCGCGATGGCGCTCTCGGCCTGGGTGAAATGGAAAATCGTGGCCGGCGCCCTGCTGCTCGCAGCCTTGTTCTTTGGCGCCGGTTTCGCGCAAGCCATCAACAACGTGATGCGCACGCAATTGGGAGACTTCATCAACATTGTGTATTTGATGGCGACGGTTTGGAGTTCCCTGTTCGGTATCGCAGCGGAGCGTGCGATGCCCGTCCTCCAGGCTTGGATTGCGCTTCTTGCCTACTGTGCCCTCTGCCTCGTCCTGCTCGTGCGCAAGGTGCGCGCCTACGAGGTGATCAAATGAATCGCACGGGAGCGGCCGCAGGAATGAGAGCATTGAACGACCGCATCGTCCTCGAAAACGTGTCGAAGTTTTATGGCGAGATTCTGGGCGTGAACCGTGTGAATCTTTCGATTCCCGCTGGAATCACAAGTTTGGTGGGGCCGAATGGTTCGGGCAAAACCACGCTGATGAACTTGCTGACCGGCTTGGTGCGCCCCTCGCGGGGGCACATCCATGTGCTCGGATACCGCACCAATCAACCGGAAGCGCTCTTCAGTATCCTCGGCTATTGCACGCAGTTTGACGCCTTCCCCAAAGGTCTCACGGGATATCAGTTTGTGTATTCCTATCTCCGGCTGGGAGGCAGGGATTCGGAAAGCGCCGCGCAGCTTGCCTGGCGGGCGATTGAGCGCGTCAACCTGGTCGATGCCGCCGAGCGCAATGTCGCCGGCTACAGCAAAGGGATGCGCCAGCGAATCCGCCTGGCGCAGGCATTGGCGCACGATCCGCGAGTGCTGGTGCTCGACGAACCTCTGAACGGACTGGACCCGCTGGCGCGCTCGGAGATGATCGCGCTCTTCCGAGCCGCGGCGGCGCAAGGATGTTATGTGATCATCTCCAGCCACATTTTGCACGAAGTCGATGTGATTTCCGATCAGGTCATCTTGTTGAGCAACGGCTACGTCGTAGCCGAGGGCCAGATTCAGAGCGTGCGCGGCGAAATCCAGGAGCATCCGGCGCAGATTCTCATCCGCTGCAACCGCCCGCGCGAACTCGCCGCCAAGACGATGGAGTGCAACCAGACCATCGCAGTAACGATTCATCAAGACGACCGCGGCGTGCTGGTGAAGACGCGCGATGCCGACGGTCTGTATCTCATGCTCAACCAGATCGCGTTGAACGGCATTGAAATCGAATCGGTCGCTCCCGCCGACGACGATGTGAATTCCGTTTACGAGTATCTGATCGGGAATGATGAGGTAGTCCGATGAGAACACCAGCGATGAGACTCTGGTGGGAGCAGATCCGGTCGGTGATCCGGCTGGAGATGAAGAAGACCTTCTTCGCCAAGCGTGGTCTCTGGGTCTATGTGCTGGCGCTGCTGCCCGTCCTACTCTTCGTCGGCTATACCGTCGCCAACTCACACCAGCGAGAGCGCAGCGCCCATCTTGCCCGGCAGAACGAGAAGCCGCTGACCTACCAGGATCTGCGGTCAATCAAATCGGGCATGACGAGCGAAGAAGTTGTTGCCCTGATCGGCAAGCCGCCGATTCGTTTTCATTGGACGGAGGAAAGAGCGCTTGAGGGAGGCGGGTTGGTTAAGGTCGCCCGCGAGAGCTATCACTACTCCGACGGCAGCAACGATCTATACGTCGAATTGACCGATGGCAAAGTTGAGGGCGTCAATATTCGCGAAGGCGCGAATATTGGTGAAGACGCCATCATGTTTGCCGGCGTGTTCCAATTCTTCTTTATTCGCCTCGCCGTCTTTTTCGGTTGCCTGGGAATCTTCATGAACCTGTTTCGCGGCGAAGTGCTGGACCACAGTCTTCACTTTTATTTTCTAGCTCCCATCCGCCGCGAAGTCCTGATGGCGGGAAAGTTTCTCGCCGGGTTGCTGGCAACCTGCGTCATTTTTGTAACCAGTGAGTTGCTCCAGATCATCATCTTCACTTGGCACTTCAGTCCGAGCGCGCGCGACCTCTATCTGTACCACAATCACGGACTCGCGGACGCTATGACCTATCTGGGAGTGACAGCTCTGGCCTGCCTCGGCTATGGAGCTTTTTTCCTGGCTGCGGGAATGCTGTTTCGCAATCCGATCCTTCCGGCCGCCGCGATCTTGATCTGGGAGGGCGTGAATCCGTTTCTGCCCCCGTTGCTCAAGCAAGTCAGTGTCGTTTACTACCTGAAATCCCTTTGTCCGGTGGCTGTCCCGACGCCGCCGGGCACGCCGGCTCTGTTTGCCATGTTGATCTCGAATCCAGATCCGGTTCCCGCCGCGATGGCAGTCATCGGCGTTGTGACCGTGGCTCTGCTGGCTCTTGGCGCGTCCAGCGTCCAAGTCCGGCGCATGGAAATCAACTACACAACCGAATAAGATCGCGTCTCGCCACAGTTAGCTCTACGCGCGTTGCGAGATAAGCTTCCGCCTACATCAGCAGCGAGTACGTAACTTCGCTTCATACCGCAGAACACTCCGCCCTTACGTGGCGGGCTTGAGCACCGTGCAAACGGAGGCGCAGATGGGCCCTCCGATGTTGAACGTCGCTGCCAGACGCGGATTCTTCACTTGCAACCCGGCGGGAGCCTTGCCCCGGAGCTGCCACGCGCACCACCCGAGCATGGCGATCCCAGTGGCGCCGATGGGATGGCCCTTGGCAATCAGTCCGCCGGAAGTGTTGATGGCGCACTCGCCCTCCACCGCGGCTTTTCCGTCGACCCAATATTGTGCGCCCTTGCCGTACTCGGCTTTTCCCAGAACTTCTGTGCCGATCGCGCCCATCACCGTAAAGCAATCGTGGACTTCGGCCACGCTCACATCCCCAGGCTTGACCCTGGCCATGTCATAGGCCTTGTTCATCGCCCGGTAAGCGCCCTCGGGACGCAGGACATCGCGTCCTGCTTTCTTCAGCGGATCGGTAGCCTGCGCATAGCCGGCAATCTCCACGCAGTCGGCCTTGGCCACGCCCAGTTTCTGCAACCCTTCATCGGTCGCCAGGATGAGGCTGGCGTAACCATCGGTGATCTGGGAACAGTCGTAGGTTTTCAGCGGCAACCCCTCGACAATATGCCGATTGATGCCTTCGATTTTCATCGCCTGCTCCAGAGTGATCTGCACATTGCGCATCTGGGCGTAGGGATTGAGGCGGGCATTGGCGTATTCGGCGACCGCGATCTGCGCCAAATCTTCCTCCCGCACCCGATGCACCTTCAGGTAGCACTCCATAATCTCGGCAAACAGGTGAGGGAAGATGAACACCTTGCCCTCGCGCTCGTCGGGGTGGGAAAAATAGCCCAGAGCCTTGCCAATGAGCTTGCCGTCCATCTTGCCTTCGGCGTCGCGCATCTTCTCGTAGCCAACCGCGATGCCGACGTCGCCCCACCCCACGAGCAGTTTCTGGATGACCGAGAGTACGGCCTGGCCGCCGGAGGCGCAGGCGTTCTCTACAGATTCTATGGGCTTGCCGCCCAGGCCCGGCGCCATCGCCATCAGGCCGGCGAGCAGACCCTGCTCGTTAAGGGAAATGTTGCAGGTGGCGCCGATCGAGCCGACATCCAGCACGGCGGGCTCGACGCCGATCTCGCCGCACGCTCCGCAAATGGCGTTCTGAATAATCTCTGGCACCGGCATGGCCATGAGCTTTCCGAACTTCGATTGATGATAAGCAGCGATGTAAATGCGCTTCATAAAACTCCTCTCACGATGACTTCCGCCCGGGCGTGACCGTATCGTGTCCGCCGGTGAGGTTAGATTTCAGATTTCGCAATCGATCCTGAAGTTCCAGTTTCAGAACCTTACCATAGGCGTTACGGGGCAACGCTTCTACAAAGATGACTTGCCGGGGCAGTTTGATCTTACTAATTCTAGAACGAAGAAACTCGATAAGCTCAAGGTCGCTGGTGCTCGCGCCCGGTTTCAGGGCAACGAACGCGACTAGGACCTCGCCCCACTTCTCGTCGGTCGTCCCCATCACCGAGACCTCGGCAACGGCCGGATGATCGAGTAACTCCTTTTCGATCTCCGCCGGATAGATATTGACGCCGCCACTAATGATCATGTCTTTAGAGCGGCCTGCGATGTAGAAAAACCCATCTTTGTCGCATCGCGCCAGGTCGCCGGTGTGGAACCATCCGTCCCGGTCGAGCACCTTCGCGGTTGCGGTTGGATTATTCCAATACCCACGGCAAACGTGCGGCCCACGCAGGCACAACTCGCCAACCTCAAGCTCGCCATCCTCATTAGTTGCGACCTGATTACCGTCGGCCTCATTATCGTGGAGCCCAAGCAGCTTCGCCTCCGTGAACATCATCGGCTTGCCAATGGAACCAGCCTTGCGCCGGGAATCCTCGTCGCTCATGGCAAAGCAGTTCACGCCGACCTCGGTCAGCCCATAGCCCTGGCGAAAAATCAGTCCGCGTTCTTGATACGCACGGAGAAGTTGGAAGGGAAGCGGAGCGCCTCCGCTGGCACACCAGCGCAGGCGGCTCAAATCGAGCGCTGCGAATCCCGGAGAATCGAAAAACATTTTGAAAATCGTCGGTACGCCGAAAAGAAGCGTGCACTCGTACTCTCGGAGAGCTCGTAGAACTTCAGCGGCGTCGAAGCCGTCATGCAAAACGATGCTGCCCCCGATGGCGAACAGCGGAGTCATGAACACGGTGAGGCCGCCGGCGTGATACATGGGCGTGTAAACCTGAACCCGATCACTCTGCCGCAATTGCCACGAGACCACCGTGTTATAGGCATTCCATGCGATCTGCCGGTGTGGGATCATTACTCCCTTCGGCCGTCCGGTGGTGCCGCTGGTATAGAGCAGGCAGAAAATATCTTCGGGTTGAAGCCTCGTTGAAAGCGAATCTGGACGAACCCGATCGATAGCTTCAGCATAACTCAGCGCCTTCGGAATACTCTCCCCCGCATCCAGACTTATTAAGTGCTCGGAGGCCACGAGTTGTTGGAGCTCAATTGCGAGTTTCTCGTACCTTGCGGAGTACATGAGGCAGCGCGGTCCGCAGTCCGCGAGTATCTGGTGCAGCTCATGAGCCGTGCTGCGTGTTCCGAGCGGGACGAGAATGATGCCCGACTTACCCGCCGCCCAAAAGGCATCGACATACTCGACACGGTTCTCGGAGAGAATGCAGACGCGATCGCCTGGTTGCAGAGAACAGAGATCCGTCCAGACCCGCGCGCACTGCAAGGCCCGCCGATTCAGTTCCCCATAAGTGAACTGCCGGCGCGAGGGAACGTGAATCAACGCGACCGCGTCGGGACTAAGCCGAGCGCGCTCTCCGAGGATGTCGCCGGTAATCACGAGTTATCCACAGGCTGTTTGGAAATCGATTGTGCAGCGGCGGACCCGCGAGGCGAATCTGATCCGAGCATCTGCAGCATGATTCTCGTCAACTCCCGGGGGCGCTCGAACTGAGGCGCGTGGCCGCAGCGCTCGATGACTGTAAGGGTGCAATGCGAAAGCTGTGCTTGGACTTTTTTCGCGTAATCGAGCGGGACGAGGCGATCGGAGGCGCCCCAGATAAGGTCGACCGGCACTGGGAAACTTGACAGTTTGTCTTCGAGCAGGTATTTCGAGATATCTTCAACGCCGGCCGCCAGCAGGCGCGAAATCGGACCCGTCTTCGAGATCCGAACCAGATCATCGAGAACGAAATTCGGCCGGCGAGGAGCGGAAGGATCGAGCACGGCATCGAGCATGACCCGAGCCTCTTCGCGGTCCCTGGGCATGAGGCCCATTTCCGATGCGCCCTTGATTGGGCCGCCATCGATGAGGATAACTCGCGCCGTCCGCTGCGGGTGTTTCTGCGCATAGAGCATTGCCATCCAGGCCCCGAGCGAATTTCCTGCGAACATTATCGGTGCGTCTCGCCATGGAATTGCGTCGAGCACCTGCTCCAGCGCGGCGAGCAGCGTTCCCAGACTCAGCGTGCCCTCAGGCGGGTCGCTCTCACCGTGTCCTGCAAGGTCCGGGATCAGCAACTGAAAGTGGCGCATGAGTTCGGGCGCCACTCTGTTCCATGTTCCCGCTTGATCGCCCGCGCCATGCAGCAACACCAGCCAGGGCCCAGCGCCGCCATGCCACGCGATCTGTTTTCCCACTGTGGTCGTAAGCTTCGTTTTCCGCAGACCGGCTCGGCGAAGCTTGTTCCGTTGTAACCAGACCGTCGTGGCGAGGGGGCGGAAAAAGAAAAGAACGAAGAAGCCAATCAGAGCAGCAACTACCGCGAAAACCAGCGCCAGCACAATCTTGATTGCCAGGCCCATTCCGTTCCTCTCAGCCGGCTTAATTGGAAGTCAAGTCCGGAGGCCGCCTACGGCATCCGAAATGCGCAGCCCGCCTGATTGTAGCCGACCCCGGAGCCGACCATTACGACCAGACCACCAGACTTCAGCTTGCCCTGCTCGATGGCGTGGTCGAGTGCCATGCCGACGCAGGCGGAGCCGGTGTAGCCATACTGTTCCATGATGGTATGCGCGCGTTCCGCGGGCACGCCCAGGCGCTCCATCACGCGTTCAATCGTGGGTTTCCGCACTTGGGTAAAGATGAAGCAATCGACGTCGCGCAGATCGAAACCGCCGTCCTTTGCCAGCCGTTGCGCGATAATCGGCCACGTATCCTCGTTCAACTCCGGAGGATAGCGGTTTTTGATTGTACACGCGGTGCGCCCGGCCTTGACGGATTCCTCACTGGCCGGTTCGAAGGTGCCTCCGGAATAAATTCCCCAATAGTCGTGATAGGAGCCGTCGGCGCGGAAAGTCGAAGTGATAAAGCCCGGCGAAGCTGCAGGTTCAAGCACAGCCGCGCCCGCGCCATCACCATAGAAGAAGACCATAGGATCGGCGGCTGACGTGAGTTTGTGCATGAGATAGACGCCGACGACGAGCACCGTCTTGATCCCCGGGTTGGCGGCGATGATTCCCGCGCCTGCGGAAAGACCGGTTGGAAACGAAGCACAGGCGCAACCGACGTCAAACGTTCCGGCATTTTTTGCTCCCAGCTTATGCTGCAGTACGACCGAGGTGGCAGGAGTTATGTAGTCCGGCGAATCGGTGCCGAGAATGATCAGATCGACATCCTCGGGTTTCTTGCCGGCGCGCTCAATTGCGAGTTTGGCTGCGGGCAGAGCGACATCGCTGGTCGCCCAGTTTTCGGGGACATGCCAGCGCGTTTTGATCCCGCTGCTGGCCTCCATCTTATTCACGAAATCCGGGATATGTTTGAAGCGCTCGCGCAGGATGTCATTGGTAACTTCTATCTCAGGTACGTACCTCGCCGTGGATATAATTGTTGCGTAACGCGTCATGAATAAGTCCTCTTAAATTGCTATAAGTTAGGTGCCCAACACTAATCCGCCATCTACAGAGAGCACGGTACCAGTAATAAACGATGCCGCATCGGAGGCCAGCCAAACATAAGCCTCGGCCACGTCCTCGGGCTTTCCCATGCGGCCCAGAGGCGTGTGCGAAACCATGTTCTGAACGACCTTCTCCGGCATCTTCTGCACCATTTCGGTCGCAATGAAACCGGGAGCGACGGCGTTCACGCGAATATTGTATTTTGCCAGTTCACGCGACCACGTCCGGGCAAAGGCGATAACTCCCGCCTTGGTGGCAGCGTAATTTGTCTGACCGAAATTTCCATACAGACCCACTACGGAAGAGGCGTTGAGAATCACGCCCGAACCTTTGCGGATCATATGGGGCACGACAGCGCGCGAGCACAGGAAGACACCTTTCAGGTTGACCGAGATGACCGAATCGAACGCATCATCGGTCATCGTACCGGCTACTGCGCCATCCTTCCACTTAACGAACTGCGAGTCGCGCGTGATGCCCGCGTTATTGATGAGCACATCAATCGCGCCCCACCGTCCGACAACTTCTGCGACGGCAGCCTCGACATCGGCGTCACTACAGACGCTAACTTTGCGAAACAGTACCTCTCCGCCAAGCGAGGACAGTTCGCGTAGTAACTCGTCCTGCCCGGAATCGTTGACATCCCACGCCGCCACCCGGCAGCCTTCGCTGGCAAACCGCCGGGCCGTGGCGCGGCCGATCCCTGCCGCAGCGCCAGTTACGACGACAACCTTACCGCGCAGACCTGTGTCTTTCATGCGTCTCCTAAAACGAGTACTTCAGCGCAAACTGAATAACTCTGGGCCCCGTGGTGGTGGTCGCGATCTGCCCAAAGTTCCCCGAGGAAGCTATGTTGACAGGGTTAGCGAAATTCACGTTGTTGAACAAGTTGAAGAACTCAGCCCGGAATTCCACCCGTTGGCTTTCCGTGACCGGAATAAGCTTCATGATGGAGAAGTCCGTGTTGATCTGCTTCGGCCCTCGTATGATGTTCCTTCCCAACTGTCCGAAGTCACCGAAGGCTGAGGGTATCGCGAAAGCGGTGGTGTCGAAATATTCATTCAAGCGGTCTGCCACGTTGCCGCTCTTGATCGCGGATGCCACTGTCCGGCCGGGCGCCAGGTCGGCGGTGGTCGCCGCAAACAGCGAATCCTCGCCGTAGATGGAGAACGGAAGGCCGGATTGCAGAGTTACGATTCCCGACAAGCTCCAGGAGTCAAGCAGTTTTTTCCCGAAAGCCGAGCCGCCACGGTAGACATCCGGAAGGTTATACAAGTAGCTCGCGACAAAGCGCTGCCGCCGGTCGAAATCCGAGTTGCCATAGTTCTTCTGTTGGTTGACGAGGTCGCCTGGAGTCACCGTGATGTCGCTTACATCGCTCCCGGAGTAGTCGTCAATCGAGTGTGACCAAGTGTAACTGAGCAGCATTTGCAGGCCTTTGGAGAAGCGCTTGTTGAGCGTTGCCTGGAAAGAGTTGTAATTGGAATTGGAGTTACTCTCCATCATCAGGCTGCCCAATCCGGGGGCTGGCAGATTTCCGAAGCCGGGGAACAAAGGTCCGCCCAGACTTCCCGCCGGGTAATATCCACCGAAGGCGGGCGTGGCCGCCTGGTTGAATGAGAACAAGCGGGGAAACTTTCGTCCTTCTGAACCGACATAGCCCAAATCCAGCATCCAGCTATTGGCGAAGCTGGTTTGCACTCCGAGGTTGAAGGTTTGCACGTACGGGATACTCCAGTCCTGCAGGTCGGGATAGAGCCCGGTGGCCGGAACTAATGTGGGCGTGAGCGTAGTCGAACCATATGGTGTGTACGGCAGGACGGCCGGATATCCCCCAAAGGGGAAGTAACTGGGATTGGCGCTGGGGGTCAGCGGGAAGGCGCTGGGCAGCGGAACTTGCACAAATGGACTTTCAGACGGGGTTTCCAGCGCGGTAGCCAGCATTTCGTAAGGCATGTTGAACAGTTGGCTGTTAAACAGCCGCATGTTGGGCCGGTCGAAGAAAATGCCGTAACCACCGCGCAGGACAACCTTACCGCTTTCCGTTGCCTGGTAAGCGAAGCCGATCCTCGGCCCGAAGTTTTTGTAGTTGGGATTCACCAGGCCGTCGCTGACCTTGGGATATCCAGGCAGGTTTCCATTGCCGGCTTGGACAAAGCCGCCGGTGACGATTGAGCCGCAGAGGCTCGGCGTGGCTGGGCAACCAGGAGTTAACCCTGGTATCTCCAGGGGAGTGGTGGCGGCCTTCGACGGATCGAAGCCGACAAAGTGGCCTTGGGTCTCGGTCGTGGGGCCGAAGTAGTCATAGCGCAATCCCAGGTTGAGCGTAAGGCGGGGAGTGACCTTCCAATCGTCCTGGAAGAAGGCCGAAAAGTCATTGGCGCGATTGTGAAGGCTATTCGTGCCCGAGCCAATCACGGAGACAAAGTTAAATCCGGCTAGAAAATCTCCCATTACGCTGGGATTAGGGAGGGGAGCAGCGCCAAGGAAGACCATCTCGCCGTTGGGGAATACATCGAAATAGGGAGCGTCCAACTTCTGCCGCTTGTATTCGCCACCGAATTTGAAGGTGTGACGGCCCTTCGTCCACGTCATCATATCGCTGGCACTATAGGTGTTAGTCGCAGCGTAGTTATCGGCCAGTGGAGACGGCCCCAGAGTGAACAAGTTCGGAAACAAGATTGTCGGCATGCCGGGGAACAAACTACTCAGGGGCGATGAAATGCCCAAATCCGAGGAACTCACGGGTTGGGATGCTTTGCCGGGACCGTAAATCGTGCTCCAGCCGAACCTGACTTCGTTCAGCAAACGACTCGAGATCACCGAAGTTACCCCTACCGAGAGCAGGCGCTGGTCGACATCTTCCTCGGTCGGCCAGCCGGGCGCCTGCAGCGCGTTGCCGTCGCCAAACTGATCGTAGAGCGCCTGATTGGTGCGGTTAGCGGCAAAGAAGTACTTGGCGAAGAAGCGGTTTGCGTCACTGAGTTTGACATCGAAATTGGTATTGAACTGGTCTTCTTTGTAAGTCGAGTTGGAGGGAATCGTCTCCAAGACAGGCTTGGTCGTGGGAAGCGCTCCTTCTCCGGCTGTGCACCCAGCGGCGGTGGTCTGGCCCGGGATTCCAGGAATCATAAGCTGGCCGTTGGGGAGTGTAGCGGTCAGGGCTGCCGCAGCCACAGGATCGACGTATCCAAACAAGTCGGGGGCATAACACATCGAAAAGGCAGCCAGAGATGCTGGATCGCGCTGCGATCCCAAAAATGCGGGCAGAAACACGGTGGCGAGCGAGTTGGTCAGCGACGTGCCGTTGGTTTCGCGAGTGCCCTGATAGGAGATAAAAAACCAGGCACGATCCTTTATTACCGGACCGCCCAAGGTGCCCCCAAACTGGTTGCGCCGGTAAGCGGGTCGCGGCGTAACCACTCCGTCATTCGCTCCGTTCAGGAAGAAATTGTTGGCATCCAAGTCCGTATTGCGCAGGAACTCGTAGACATCGCCATGCAACCGGTTGGTGCCAGACTTGGTGATGGCGGCCACGATGCCGCCCGCGTTGCGGCCTTGCGAAGCATCGTACATGCTGGTTTGAACGATGAATTCCTGCAGCGAGTCGATGGAGGGGACGGAGAGATTGGGCATCGATCCCGTGCCGATGGAGTTGGCGTCGACGCCATTGATGACCACGCTGTTGGAAAGCGCGCGCTGTCCGTTGACGTATACGGCAGCATCGCCGCGCCCCAGATCAGAGGAGTTCTGGATCGAACCCGAGGTTCCCGTAGTCAGGGCCAGTAGTTGCTGGAAGTTGCGTGTCGGCAGCGGCAGTTCGCGCACCTGATTCTCATCGATGACGGTTCCCTTGGCGGAGCTTTCCGTCTGCACCAGCGGCGATTCGCCCGTCACCGAAACCGTGGTCGGCGCACCCGCCACCTTGAGGGCAACGTCAACGACGGAGCTTTCGGTGATCTTGACGCTGATGCCTTCCAGTTTGGACGATGCGAATCCGCTGAGGGTCACTTCCATCCGATACGCGCCTGGGTCGAGCAGGGGAAACGCATAGCGCCCGTTGCTGCCGGTTTGGGCTTCGCGCCGCACGCCGGCGTCGCTGGTCAGGACGACTTTTGCGCCCACCACGAGGGCGCCGCTCGGATCCGTCACCGCGCCTACGATTTGCCCGGTGGTGGCCGTCTGCGCTGGGGTTATCGGTGTCATGAAACAGAAAATGCTGGCGGCTGCCAGCAGCGTCGCGAGTGTTCGCATTCGCATAACTCCTCCTTGTGCCGCAATTACCGCTTCGCAGCCCGGCCCTTCCGGCTGCGCGTGTACAGACGGACAAACTGATCGACGGCTTCTTCGTCACTCACGCCCAGATAGCGCTTGGCGCCGAAGAGGTTCTCCACCAGAAAATGGGTAACAAACTGCATGTACAAACTGACATAGGCAAACCCGGGGTTCACATCGCTGGGGAAGGGAATCGGCGCCTTTTGAAACAAGGCCGCCGAATAGGTCCGCAGACCTCCGGCAACTTCGCGATAGCTGTGAATGAAGTGCTTATGACGGAACTCGACGACGTCGACGTACATCAGCCGCCAGTAGTCCAGATTCTCCCGGACGATGCGGCCGACGGCCATTCCCAGCTTCCTCAGCGACTCCGGATCGGGCGATTGCATCAAGGGGAGAATCTCTTTTTGCCGGAGGGCTTCCATGTTCTGCTCCATGTGCTGGACCAGGCCGATGAAGATGTCTTCCTTGTTCGGGTAGTAGAGGTAGAGCTTGCCCATGGATACGCCGGCGCTGCGAGCGATTTCCCGAACGGTTGTGCCGTGAAACCCTTGCCGGGTGAAGAGCTTGCGCGCGGCGCGTTCGATTTTGAGCTTGTTCTGGGCGACGGTGTTGTCCAGAAGCTTCGGCATCGGGTCGCCTCCTCGCTTTACCAAGACGAGCGCTCGCTCTAGTTGCGGGATTCTAGAACGCCGCCCGTGGGCTGTCAAGGTAATTTTGTGGCCACGCTTTTCCGAAATCGATGGCGTGAAGGGGAACACTATCGGGTGCCGCAAGGAGCGTATCGGGCACAGCCCTCACGACGAGCCAATAATCCGAAGGCCGATAGGCGGCAACGTCCATTGCGCGTCGCTGCACAGGAGGACAGAATTGTTCAAAGGGCGGTGGTGACGATTCTCAACCAGATCGATGGGGTCGGCTTCAGAGGGCTTTTTGCGCCGGTTCCGGCCCGGACGCGGCCCCTGGGTCAAGCGCTGGGCGCCGACCGTGAGCATCAAAACGGAAGCGGGGTGAACCGGGGCCGCTCAGTGTCCTACTCGATGTTTGGTTCTATGCCGCGATTTTATCCGACATCCATTGAGTCAGTTCCAGCTCTGCTTGCAGCCAATCGTCCGTCTCGTGGCCATCAGTTCTTCCTCGCTGCTCGTACAGTTCATACGCACGCCGGCGGATTTGCTCCTGAAGCTCGCTGGTATTTTCGGTTGCCTGGTTGGTTGCTCTTGACGTCGTGGTCATTGCGGTTGTATGCGTCATGGCGGTGTCGCTCCTTTTAGGTACTGGCTGACGACCGGTCGTAATCCATCCTCGTCGCCGCTGCTCCCCAGACATTCGGGTTCTATTTCGGGGACGAGTGTTTATTACGATTCTTGTCGCAGGTCAGTTTCACTGGAGACTTGCGCTCGTGTCAGTGAGGGCGCTCACACTGGAAATGTGACGAAAACTCAGTAGGGCTCGCCGCGGTTTATTTCTCTTTACGCGCGCTTTTGTAGTAACGTGGAAGCACTGGGGCTCTTCATAAGAGATTCTTTATGGGTTATGTGTGCATTCATGGCCATTTTTACCAGCCTCCTCGAGAAAATCCTTGGCTTGAGGCGGTTGAACTGCAGGATTCGGCTTACCCTTATCACGATTGGAACGAGCGCGTCACCGCCGAGTGCTATGCGCCGAACTCAGCCGCCCGCATCCTCAATACCGAGCAGCGAATCACTCGGATCCTGAACAACTACGAGAAAATCAGTTTCAATTTCGGCCCCACCCTGCTTTCCTGGATGGAGAGAAAATCGCCTAAGGTTTATCGAGCCATTCTCCAGGCAGACCAGGCCAGCCGGGAAAGATTTTCGGGTCACGGTTCGGCGATCGCTCAGGCCTACCACCACATCATCATGCCCCTGGCCAACCAGCGCGATAAGCAGACCCAGGTAATGTGGGGCATCCGGGATTTCGAGTATAGGTTCGGGCGCTTTCCCGAGGGAATGTGGCTCCCGGAAACAGCGGTCGATGTCGAGACTCTGGAAATCCTCGCGAAGTTGGGGATCAAGTTCACGATTCTGGCTCCGGGGCAGGCGCGCCAGGAAAGCAAGATTGGGGGGCGAACCTGGAAGGACGTGAGCGGAGAGCGGATCGATCCCTCGATGCCCTACCGTCTGAATCTGCCCTCGGGCCGGAAAATCAACCTGTTTTTCTATGATGGCCCGATTTCGCGGGCCGTCGCTTTCGAGGACCTGCTGGCCAACGGCGAGGGATTCGCCAAGCGGCTCATGGCCGGTTTCGCGGAAGATCTGCGTCCGTGGCCGGAGTTGGTGCATATCGCGACCGATGGCGAGACGTATGGTCATCACCACCGGTTCGGAGAAATGGCGCTGGCCTCGGCCCTCGCCTACATCGAGTCGAACCAGCTTGCTCAACTCACCAATTACGGAGAGTACCTGGAACGGCATCCGCCGATCCACCGCGTCGAGATTGTCGAAAATACGGCGTGGAGTTGTATCCACGGCATTGAGCGCTGGCGCAGCAACTGTGGCTGCAATTCGGGCGGTCACAACGGGTGGAATCAGGAGTGGCGCCAACCTTTGCGCGATGCTCTGGATTGGCTGCGTGATGCGTTAGCTCCAAAATATGAACAGCGCGCCCAGGAGCTGTTGAAGGACCCATGGGCGGCCCGGAACGAATACATCGATGTAGCTCTCGATCGCTCGAATGAAAGTGTCGATCGCTTTTTCAGGAAACACGCCGCGCGCGAGCTCGACGGCAAGGAGCGAGTTGCGGCGCTGAAGCTGCTGGAATTACAGCGCCACGCCATGCTCATGTACACGAGCTGTGGCTGGTTCTTCGATGAGATCTCCGGTATCGAGACCGTTCAGGTGCTGCACTACGCCGGACGCGCGATTGACCTCGCCGAGCAGGTGTTCGGAGATGGGGTGGAAGCTGATTTTCTTCAGCGGCTGGCAAAAGCGAAAAGCAATCTTCCCGAGCACGGCGACGGAGCCCGAATCTACGAAGCTTTCGTGAAGCCCTCCCGGGTCGATCTGCTCAAAGTCGGCAGTCACTATGCGGTCAGTGACATCTTTGAAGCCTATGGTGACCACGCCGAACTGTATTGCTATGCTGTTGACCGCAAGGAGCACTCTTGCCGGCAATCGGGCAATGCCAAACTTGTCGTGGGCAAGGCCCGGTTCACGTCAGCCATTACGCAGGAATCCGCTACGCTCGATTTTGGCGCAGTGCATTTCGGTGAGCACCATCTGGCAGCCGGAGTCCGAGCCGACGGCATGGCGGAAGGCGACCGCGCGAGATTGAACGAGCTGGTCGAGGCGTACTCGCACGCTGAAGGGAAAAAGGATGAGACGGAGATACGTTCCTGCCTGAGACAAGTCTTCGGCGAGGTGCATTCCCTTCAGGCGCTCTTCCGAGATGAACAAAGGAAAGTTCTGGGTGTTTTGTCGAATTCGGTTTTGGCGGAAGTCGACGCCGCCCATCGTCAAGTCTACGAGCGGCATGCGGAGTTTATGCGCTTTCTGACCAGTTCCGGGATGCCGCTTCCGAGGAGTTTCCAGTCCTCTGCGAGGTCAGCTCTGAACAGCTTTCTTCGAGATGCCCTCGCGGCCGACGAATTGGGACGCGACCATGTGCACTCGCTGTTGGCGGAAGCCAAGGCGCTAGACATCATTTTGGACGCCGCCACGCTCGAGTTTGTGACCAGAAAGAGAATTGAAAAAATGGCTGAGGCCGTGGCCACCAATGTCGCCGACGTGCGCTCGATTGAACAACTCCAGAAGCTGGTCGTTCTCTCGCGCTCCTTGCCCTTCGCGGTCGATCTCTGGTGGGTTCAAACCCTCTGCCACGAATGGATGGGACAAGCTTATCGCGAGTTCCTGGCGAAGGCCGATGCCGGTGACGAGAATGCGCAGGCATGGATAGCGGAGGTGTCGGCGCTTTCCGAACAGTTGCTCTTCCTGCATCCGGGCGGAGAGACCGTTCAAGTTCTGCCCGACAGTGTGCTCTCCAGAGGGATGCAAAATGGCGCCTAGCACTCGATCAACCGGGCGCCGCTGGATCGCGAGGGCTCGCGATGAACGGCGCTGAGCACCTGGATGCAGCCCAGCCCGCGCTTCGCGTGCTGATCGTCGACGACAGCCCCGAAGACGCTTTATTGGTGGTCGAGGAACTGGCTCACAGCCAGTTCCAGGTGTCCTGGGAACGGGTGGAAAACGAAGCCGCCTATCTTCAGCAACTGCAGACGGTTCCCGATCTCATCCTCGCCGATTGCACCTTGTCGCAATTCAGTGCCGCGCGTGCGCTGCAACTGCTCCAGCGCACTGGCATGAAGATCCCTTTCATTGTGATCTCGGGCATCACTGGTGAGGACACGGCCGTGGCCATGATGAAGCAGGGCGCCACCGAGTACGTGCTGAAAGATCGCCTGTCGGCATTGGGGCCGGCTGTCACTCGCGTCCTGCAGGGACCGGCGAAGATTGCCTACATGTCCATGGAAATCGCCCTGGAGGCGGCCATTCCGACCTATAGCGGTGGGCTGGGCGTTCTTGCTGGAGATACCATCCGAGCCGCCGCCGACCTGCGCGTACCCATGGTCGCCGTCTCGCTCTTGCACCGCAGCGGTTACTTTATTCAGCGGCTGGACGCGAGCGGTGGGCAAACCGAAGAGCCTGCCCAATGGGAAGTCGGCACGCACCTGAGGGATATGGGAGTGCAAGCCACCATCAGCATCGAGGGCCGCCCGGTGCGTCTGCGCGCCTGGAGATATTCCGTTCGCGGAGTAAGCGGGTTCGTGGTGCCCGTGTACCTGCTCGACACCGATCTCCCGGAGAACAGCGAGTGGGATCGTGGCATCACCTGCGCCCTCTATGGCGGCGACTGGTACCTGCGCCTTTGTCAGGAAGTCGTGCTTGGCATTGGAGGCGTAAAGGTGCTGCGCGCCCTTGGTCACGACCAGATCGAGCGCTTCCATATGAACGAGGGGCACGCCAGCTTCCTGATCCTGGCCTTGCTGCAGGAGGAGGCCCGAAAAGCCGGGCGGACGCAAATCAACGTGAACGACATCGCAGCCGTGCGGCAGCGCTGCATCTTCACCACCCATACACCGGTTCCCGCTGGCCACGACCAGTTTCCGCTTGAGGTCGTGAGCCGCGTGCTCGGCTGCAAAGGCGATTTTTCCGAGATGTTCTATCCCGATGTTGCGCCGCGGGTCATCGGAACACGGCAATACGGTCAGCCTACCCCGAAGAAACCGGCCTCCGTCCTCAACATGACTCATCTCGCCCTCAACATGAGCCGGTACATCAATGGTGTGGCCAAGAAACACGGGGAGGTTTCGCGCCTGATGTTCGCCGGTTATCAGATTGACGCGATCACTAACGGCGTCCACGTGGGCACCTGGACTTGTCCTCCGCTTCAGGCGCTCTACGACAGGTACATCGCGGACTGGCGGCAGGACAATTTCAGTTTGCGCTACGCCGAGAGCATTCCTAAGGATGAACTCTGGGCAGCGCATATGCAGGCGAAGACGGAATTGCTCCAATACGCCAGCGCCGAAGGTCAGGTCGAGCTCGACCGGGAAGCCTTCACCATTGGTTTTGCGCGGCGGATCACGGCCTACAAGCGTCCGGATCTTCTCTTCAATGACATCGAGCAACTGCGGCGAATCAGCAAGGACGTGGGCCGGATCCAGATTCTCTGCGCCGGCAAAGCGCATCCCCGCGACCAGGACGGCAAAGCCCTGATCCAGCAGATCTTCAAGATGAAGGAGATTCTCAAGAACGACGTGCCCGTAGTTTTCCTGGCGAACTACGATCTGGACGTCGCGAAACGCATGACCTCGGGCGTGGATCTCTGGCTGAATACGCCGCAGCCGCCATTGGAAGCTTCCGGGACCAGCGGCATGAAGGCGGCTCTGAACGGCATCCCCAGCCTCAGTGTCCTGGACGGCTGGTGGATAGAAGGCCTGATCGAAGGAGTCACAGGCTGGTCGATTGGAGAGCAGGGCAATGGAGAGCCGGCCGCCAACGACCGGGCTCGCGATGCTCTCTCGCTCTACCAGAAGCTGGAGCACGATATCCTCCCCATGTTCTATGGCTATCGAGTCAACTTCATCGACATCATGCGGCACGCGATTGCACTCAACGGATCGTTCTTCAACACCCAGAGAATGCTGCAGCAATACGTGGTGCGAGCCTACTACTAATACGCATCTCCCGAGTAACCGCGTGGTCGGACTGACGAGAGCCGGCCTCACATTTGCGCAGAGTGAGCGATGCGTTTATCGTGAGATGCGATCATCGTCTCAATCTGCCTATGAATGCTCGCGTCTTCTTCTGGTCGCTCACTTCCGCCCTAGCCGGATTCCTTTTCGGTTTTGATACGGTCGTCATCTCCGGCGCGGAAAAAACCATTCAGTCGCTGTGGGGCCTGAGCCCATTCTGGCACGGAGTTGCCATAATTGGTTCCGCCCTCTACGGCACCGTCATTGGGGCGCTAATCGGCGGATGGCCCGCCGACCGCTTCGGACGCAAAGCCACGCTGCTCTGGATCGGCGTCCTCTACTTTGTCGGCGCCGTGGGCTCAGGACTGGCGCCCAATGTTTGGTTTTTTATCGCTGCGCGTGTCATCGGAGGTTTGGGCATCGGCATCTCCACCGTAGCGGCTCCGCTGTACATCTCGGAAATTGCGCCGCCTAAATTCCGGGGCCGACTTGCCGGCATGTTTCAGTTCAATATTGTTTTCGGCATCCTGATCGCTTACGTATCCAACGCGATGCTCGCCGGCATTGGCGAAAATGCCTGGCGCTGGATGCTGGGTGTGGCCGCGTTCCCCTCGCTGCTCTACGCGCTGCTCTGCTTCGGCCTTCCCGAAAGCCCGCGCTGGCTTCTCGGCAAGAGGGGCAACCGCGAGGCCGGGTTGGAGGTCCTGCAACGCATCCGGCCGAAAACCTCAGCCGCCGAGATCGAAGCCGAGGCGAACGAGATCGTCGCTGCGTCGTCGGAAAAAGCGTCATCGGCGCACTTCTGGACGCGCCGTCTTCGCAAGCCGATCATGCTCGCCATCTTGATTGCATTCTTCAACCAGCTCTCCGGAATCAATGCGATTCTCTACTTCGCGCCGCGCATTTTTGAACTGACCGGTCTGGGTGCGAAAGCCTCTCTGCTCCAATCCGTCGGCATCGGTGTCACCAATCTCATCTTCACTTTTGTCGGCCTCTGGCTGATTGACCGGCTGGGCCGCCGCACCCTTCTCTTTATTGGCTCGTTCGGCTACATCGGTTCGCTCGGTCTCGTGGCCTGGGCGTTCTTCACTGCGCATTACGCGATCGTGCCGATCTGCATCTTCGCTTTCATCGCCGCCCACGCCATCGGCCAGGGGGCGGTCATCTGGGTTTTTATCTCCGAGATATTTCCCAACCGGCAGCGCGCGGAAGGTCAGTCCCTGGGCAGCTTCACGCATTGGATCTTCGCCGCCCTGCTGACAACTTTCTTTCCCAAGATGGTCACCGCTTTTCCACCCGGCTATGTCTTCTCCTTCTTCGCCTTCATGATGGTTCTGCAACTGATTTGGGTGAAGACGCTGGTTCCGGAGACGAAGGGCGTGCCGCTGGAGCAAATCCAGAAACAACTGGGCATCGAATAGGGTCGCCATGGGCTTGAACGTTGTCGGCGCGGTTGTCGGGGTAGGAGAAGTGCTGTGGGACTTGCTGCTCGCAGGACCGCAGCTCGGTGGAGCGCCAGCGAACTTCGCCTATCACGCGCACGCCCTCGGCGCGCCGGTAAAGTTCATCACGCGCGTAGGCAATGACGACTACGGGCGCGAAGTCATCCGCCGCTTCAACGAGATGGGCCTGCCGGACACCACCGTGCAAGTGGATGAGCTCGTATCTACAGGGACCGCAAAGGTCGCGCTTTCCGGCGATGGGCTGGCCCATTTCACCATTCAGGAGAATGTCGCTTGGGACCACATTGCCGTGACGCCGGAGGCGCTCGCGGCCGCGCGCGAGGCGGACGCAATCTGCTTCGGCAGCCTTGCCCAGCGTTGCCAACCGTCCCGCAACACGATTCAGCAACTGGTGGCGGCAACGCCACCGAACGCGCTGCGCGTCTTCGACATCAATCTGCGCCAACAGTTCCATTCGCGCGGTGTGATTGAGGAATCGCTCCAGCTGGCAAACGTGCTGAAGTTGAACGATGACGAACTGCCGGCCCTTGCCGAAGTATTGAGTTTGCCCGGCTCGACCGAGCAAAAGATCGAGCATAAAACCGAGCGCCAGATCGAATGCCTCGCGCAAACTTTCAGCCTGCGATTAGTTGCGCTAACGCGTGGCGCGAAGGGCAGCTTGCTCTATCAGGAGGGTCGATGGTCCGATTGCCCATCTCGTCCGGTGAGGGTCGTCGACACCGTGGGCGCCGGCGATTCCTTCACTGCCGCATTAGTTCTGGGACTACTCCGCAAAATGGACTTGGACGAAATCAATACTCTCGCCAACGAAGTAGCACGATATGTTTGCTCCTGCGCAGGCGGGACGCCATCTTTGCCAGTGGAATTTGCGAGAAAGTTTTCGCTCACACCCGCGCAGTGACGACACGCGGTGAAGACACGCGCATGACCGCAGCCGATCACTTCCGAATCACGGCCGCCGCTCTCAAGCGATGGGCTATCGGCCAGTTGCAGGACTCGCTCGCCGTCGGCCTTCTCTGGCTCGTCGGCCTCTGGATCATCCGCATCCCGTGGGCTCCGCTGTGGGCGGCGCTGGCCGCCGTGTTGCAGATCGTTCCCCACCTCGGGCCCATTCTCGGATTGCTCGGCCCGGTGCTGGCCGCCGTCCTGCGCTGGCAAGACTGGCAGCATCCGCTCTACGTGCTCGTTCTTTATGCGGTGATCGTGGTGGTGGATGGCTTGCTCCTTCAGCCCTACATCATGCGCCGCGCGGCGCGGGTGCCCATGTGGGCATCGATTCTCGTCCCACTCGTCCTTGGATTTGTGATTCCGTTCTGGGGATTTCTGCTTGCGCCGCCGCTGCTGGCGGTTGTGTATGCGTATAAGGCGCGACGAACGGCAAACGTGTGAAATCGCGGTGGCTGTGTCGATTATGTTGAACCCGGCCGCGCCCCCTATTTCTCGATAGACTAGAATCCACTAGTTACGAGCCCTGTCTTAGAGGAAATCATGGCCGCATTGATCGATGCCATCGACGTGAAGCGCAAAATGTTTTTCGAGTTTGAAAACACGCCATTCGTGTGCCTGGAAGCGGAGGTGTCCACCCCTACAGCCCGGGGCGGACAGACCTTGGTCCGCCTGAAGATGCGTAATCTCATTACACGCGCGGTATTTGACAAGACATTCAAGGCCAGTGACAGATTCAAGGAGCCGGACCTCGAAACGGTTCCGGCGTCCTTTCTTTATAGGGACGCAAGCGGTTTCTACTTCATGGACCAGGAGAGTTTCGAGACCCTCACCCTTTCCGGCGAGATGATCGGGGACGCTGTGGACTTTATCGTGGAAGGCGTCATCATCCAGTTGCATAGGTACAACGGCAACCCCATCGGCCTGCAGCTGCCGCCCCATGTGGAGCTGAATGTCACTTACACGGAGCCCGGTGTCCGCGGCGACACCTCCAGCGGCAGCGTGACCAAGCTGGCGAAGCTTGAGACTGGCATCGAGATTCGCGTTCCCCTCTTCATTAAAGAAGGAGAAACCGTCAAGGTGTCCACAGAAACGCGGGAGTT
>Ga0181523_10000724_pt1 | contig 37181 bp, 22 predicted proteins | sample PEATcosm2014_Bin_43_FD_119752 | JGI IMG/M metagenome (GOLD analysis project Ga0181523, IMG submission 119752) | Peatland microbial communities from MTU Mesocosm Facility, Houghton, MI, USA - PEATcosm2014_Bin05_30_metaG | ecosystem: Environmental > Terrestrial > Soil > Wetlands > Peat | place... | reverse complement strand
GATTTCCAGGAATTCATGGCTATGCCCATTGGCGCGCCGACCTTCTCTGAGGCGCTCCGTTGGGGCGTGGAAGTGTTCCACGCTCTTAAAGGCGCACTCAAAAAGCGCGGCTACTCCACCTCGGTGGGTGATGAAGGCGGTTTCGCCCCGAGTTGTAAGTCCAACGAAGAAGCTATCCAGATCGTTCTCGAAGCCATTGCCGCCGCCGGCTATAAGCCCGGAGAACAAGTGGCCATCGCAATCGACCCTGCCGCCAGCGAATTTTTCGACAAGGCCAGTGGCAAATACGTCTTCAAGAAATCAGACAAGTCCACGCACTCTTCTTTGGAACTGGCGGGCTATTGGGCCAAGTGGGTCGAAAAGTATCCGATCGTTTCTCTCGAAGACGGCATGGCCGAAGATGATTGGTCCGGCTGGAAAATCCACGCCGATTCTCTCGGTGCCAAAACTTCCAAGAAACGAATCCAACTCGTCGGCGACGACATTTTCGTAACGAATACGGAGCGCCTGTCCCGCGGTATCAATGAAGGAATTGCCAATTCCATTCTCATCAAGCTCAACCAGATCGGCACCGTCACCGAGACCATTGATGCCGTCGAACTCGCCCGCAAAGCAGGCTACAAGTCCATCATTTCTCACCGCTCCGGTGAAACCGAAGACACCTTCATTGCCGATTTCGCCGTTGCCACCGCCGCCGGCCAGATCAAGACCGGTTCAGCCTCGCGCACCGATCGCATCTGCAAATACAACCAACTCCTGCGCATCGAGGAAGAGCTAGGTTCCGCCGCCCGATTCAACGGCCACGCCCCGCTTAAGTAGCCCATCGATTCGCGTAGACGGGTTTTCGTGCTGCTCATTTCTCTATAAGGACGGCGTTCTCAGGCCTTCCGTTATTCGTGGGGGTAGCAGCGACTAATCTTGGAATCGCTTTAGACAATTCTAGCGCCTTGTTTGAGGAAGGGATCTCACTCCCGGCTACGCTGTACTTTCTTGCAGTTTCTTCTCTCTTCTCATCTGCGCGAGCACCAACCGGATTTCGTCAAACGCCACCTGCTCCGGTAGCGCGTCCTTTATGGGCTTCATCCATTCCAATCCCACAAGAGCGCACGCTTTGCGGATCTGCTCGTGACGCTCCGCAGGCATCCATCTTTCCTGGAATTCCACCTCGCCCTTCTCGACCAGGTCCGCCACAAGGACCACCACGGAGGCCACTTTTCGCCCTCGACACTTCGCAATCTCTTCGAACGTGCGCCCCTGCTGCAGCAATTCCAGCGTCTCGAGCGATGCGTTCGGGGGCTTGGCACGACACTCTTTGCGCGCCCTTTCTCCTCTTTCAAATCGCGAAAAAAGCCCCAGAATCTCCTCGCCGTACATCTCGCACTTCTTTTCTCCCATTCCGGAGATTTGCCGCAATTCTCGAATGGTTTTTGGCCTCTTCTGGCACAGCTCCTCCAGCGTTGTGTCATGCAGGACGATAAACGCGGCGATCATCTTATCCCGCGCAGTAACGCGCCTCCACTCGCGTAAGAATTCGCGCAACTCTACGTTTACGGGAACGCTCGGCGTAGCCTCAAACATTACCTTTTCAATTGCCCGACCGGGGCTCCAACTCCGCCGTCCGGTTTCCCTCTCCGGCGCGCCCGGGGCGGACCCCATCCATGACGGCAACCCCGCGCATACGTCGCACACGCCGCATTTCTTCCACTTCGCGCCCTCGCCGAAATACTCGCAGATCTGTATCTGGCGGCACTGCTTCCTCTTCACGAAATCCTGCATCAGATGGTACCGCCCCCACGCTCTTTCCTTTTCTTCGCAGTCCCCAATCTGGTTAATGAAAAACGCCCGGAGCGCGTTGTCTCTCTTCTGCCACAAGAGATAGCAATCCGCCGGAAATCCATCCCGTCCTGCGCGGCCCGTCTCCTGGTAGAGTTGCTCAATACTGTCGGGCAATCCCAAGCGCACCACCGCCCTCACATTCGGCTTGTTGATCCCGAGTCCGAACGCTATCGTACCGACCAACACCGGCGCTTGTTCGTTCATCCACTTTTCCTGGTTTTCTCTTCGCGCGCTGCTATCCATTTGCCCGTGATACCCGACCGCCGCAATTCCGTTATCTCCGAGGAGGTCAATGATCTCGCCCACGCGGGCAACGGTGGGTGAATACGCGATCACGTTTCCCTGTTTCACGCGCCGAACGGCTTCCAATAGGCAAACGTCCTGCATCCGGCCTTTGCATTCCTTCACTAAGTAACGGAGGTTGCCGCGGCGAAAGCTCGAAACGGACTTCAGCGGATCTCTCAACCGCAACTGTTCCACGATGTCGTGTCGCACCTGCTGCGTGGCACTTGCGGTAAACGCTGCAATTGGCTGCTTCGGGAAAATCGCACGCAGTTTGCTCAACTGGCGGTACTCCGGCCGGAAATCGTGACCCCACTCCGAAATGCAATGGGCCTCATCGATCGCGAAAAACGATACCGGCACCCTCCTTAGCCACTCTGCCGTGCCATCCATCACCGCACGTTCGGGGGAAACATAAATCAGCCGGTACGCTCCCGCAGTGGCTTTCTGATTCACCTCATGCCGGTCCGCTTCGGCCACCGCGCTGTTAAGGGACACCGCCGGGATGCTCATTTGCCGCAACTGCGCCACCTGATCCTGCATCAGCGCAATCAGGGGTGAAATCACAACGGCCGTCCGCCGCTCGTCCAACACCGCCGGCAATTGATAGCACAGGGACTTTCCTCCTCCCGTCGGCATCACCACGCACACGTCCCGCCCTGCCGCCAGACCGCGCACAACCTCCTCCTGCCGCGGCCGGAATGCGTCGTAGCCCCAATATCTCTTCAGCGCCGAGGAGAACCTGTCCCCAGCCGCCACATGCTTTTCCGCCGTTTCCGTACCGATCATCACCACCTCACGTTAGCCTGCCCGGAGTGGAAGGGTAGGGCGCCGAGCTTCCTCAATGTTCGCCTTATCTTCGCCATGCGTCAATCATAAACTCGCTGAAATGCCTCTTTGGTTATCCTCAATCTCACAGCCTCTTGCGCAAGACATTCGATGGCAGATTCGCACAGCGCTTCTTTGACAATCAGTCCAGTTCGCAATATTCTTATTCAGCTTGGTGCACCACAAGGGCAGGTTCGTCTACGCAGGGACGCTCCTCACTCCTGGCACTTCTTCAGCTTCGAGTGATTTTTCAAGGACGGTTTGCCCCGCAAATCGTAAATTTGCATCTGTACTCTGCAACGAAGCACTGTTTGCACGGCCTAGGCGGCAGTCTTCGGGCCAGCTCTTTACCTGTGCCAGTCCTGCCGTTGAAACCCGTGCACAATAGAGGCCTCGAAAGGCAAATGTGGGGAACTTTTTCCGTCGCGAGTGGAAATTAAAACAATAGGGTTGGATGAACTGTGGCCAATACTGGCCCCGGACACGTTCGACGCAAGGAATGCGCGATTTTTCCCGTGCTTTTCGGGTCTTTGGCAGCACGCCTTATGCGGGAAGTAACTGTTAGCTAACAGCGAACGACTACTGGCGCGTGAATTGAATTTGGCTTTTTTGTTAAAATCTTAAATAGGCAGGCCGACGCCCCGGCGGCCAATCGCAAGTCGCAAGTGAAAGCCTATTTGGAGGATTCATGAGGCGACGAAGATTGGTGGCAGTGGTGGCCCTTGCCTGTTCAGGGGCGCTCACCGGCTGTGCTACATCGTCTAAGCCTTTTGTCCCTAGCTGCGGTGACTTGTCTACCAGCGCCCTGACGCATTATGACAAGCTGTCGACCGCTGTTCTGGATGACACGACCCGCCACCCTCCTAACAATCTCAGTGCGGACGTAGTCTGGAACACTCGTTATTATATGGAGTCGCTATTAACTGCCTACGAGGCCACCGGCAATACGAAATACACGGAAGCATTCTTGGACACCGGCACGTGGGTGATGAATTTGGTCCAAACGATCCCCGTGCTCAATGCGCCAGATCCTACCGCGCCTGGTGCAACAGGTCCTACCATCAATGTCACCGGTTGGCCCACGGTTAACGGTAGTTACGCCACGCCCGTGCCAGTGCCGACGGTAGACGGCAAAGTCAGTCTCTACGCCCAAAGTCTCTCGACCGGTAGTGCCATAGCCTATTTTGAGGTAAAGCAACAGGGCGATGGCTCGCTACAACTGATTTGGGAGGACCCCAATGTAAACGTGGTCCAGTCAAACACGATCTCCACCATCGCCGACATGAATCCACTGGCGGCCCAACCACTCGTGTGGGGGCAATCCTCAGGAAGAATTATTCAAACAGGCGCTGGTCTGCCCGCCGTCGGACGCTACCAAGTCAATGCAAGCTTCGAGCAGACGATTTGGCACGAGCAGACGGGAGGTATCCTTCTCGCTTTTGCTCGGTTTCTGCTTCTCGCCAAGGAGCACCCCGAAATCGCAGACTCGAACACGGTGCAACAGTGGACTTCTATAGTTTTATCGATCGCATCAAGCTATGAAAATGAGTTCGTGTCTGACGGCCTGGGAGGCTTACGATTCATCAATCCTCAATGGTTGCCTAATGCTTTGGCGGGTACTGATTCGGCCGCAGACTACATCTTCGCGGAAGCCACGTTCCGATTGGTTCTCTACGAATTAACCGGTGACTCGCACCAGCTTGCGCTGGCCAGAGGACTTGCACTTCATCAACAGACGTTTCACTGGCAGACAAATTCCCAGGGATGGCTAGAGCTCAAATTCTGGCCCTGCATTATCTCGTGGAGCGATAAGGCCAGCGCACCTGCCGGGAATCTTTGGGACGTATTCCAATTTGATCCCAGCGACCCCGCGCCTTCCGAAGACGCCAGTTTTGTGGTTGATTTTCTGAATACTGCAACCGAGTACAACCTGTTGTCCCGGCTCGGAATCAACCCTGCCTTCGTTGATGCACAACGGGCGACATTCCTGAATTTCATGGTCGGGGGTCTCAGTTTTCCATTTGTCGGACCCCAGGGGATTATGCGGTCGAGCTTTCCGACGTTAGGATCGACCACCTACGAACAGTTGTGGTATTCCGCTGATCCATGGGCGCCGTCAGCGTGGACCCCGCCCCCCGTATCGAGCGGGAGCTTCACGAACGCCTACTGGGAGTGGTTGCTCCAATACGGCCAGCAGCCGCAGAACTACCCGGTGGGTTATTTTCTGCGCGCCTGGGCCCGTTCTGAATCGGCTCAGATGAGCGTGTGCGCGGCTCAGGGTACTGCTTCCAAATAGCTAAAAGCCGCTCGGGACAGTCGCCAACCCTGCTACCCTCCATTAGTGAGCGCTAGGGCTCCGAGCCGCACCTAACAAAACTTCTTGGATTGACGTCCGTAGTCTTGCGCACACAAAGGAATTGTTGACACGAAAGTGTGAACGCCATAGTGTAGCCCATGTTCCTGCCGGCCGCTCTCGAGACTGCCTGGAGATGCTGCAATTCGTTCGTTTTGATCTTAACGGATTGACGGGCGGAACGCAGAGTTCCAGCTCACTGAGCAATCTTTGTCGCGAGGAAAAATGCTCATTGATTCAGCCTATACGAAACACCGCAAGCGTGCTTTCAAATTGTTCATGCTCCCTCTGATGGGATTGCTCGCCATTGTTCTGACGGTCCCGCAGTCTAAGAGTGCCTTACCCAGCCGACAGAAACAATCCGATGAGATGCAACAAGCATGGACCTCGTTCATCGATTCTGGACTGAAGCAGCCCATTACGGCGGCACAAGCCCAAAACGTGGGCGTGATATGGATGGTTCCGTTGCATGCGGCTTTTCACCGCAAGGACGAAGCGTGGATACAAAGCTTTGCAGCTCAGTTCTCACGCTTTGCATCGGACCCTTCTACTTTACCAACGGGGACATCCGTTGAGCTCTCGAGAATGTACTATCTGTATGTCGCAAGCCAATTTATAGTCCTCGCCAAAGAGAACGGCCGACAGGATTTGGTGCCACCAGGTCTTCCTGAATTGCTCTATTCGGAGGTGCAAACTGAATGGAGGGTCCGGCCTGCCTGGCAATTTGGTGGGAAGCCGTTTCCAGGCGGAGCCAGAGAAAGGGTTCTTTGGAAGCTCGACCATCGCAAAGCGGAGAAAAGTTATTATCGGGCAATGATTGACGAGGATTTATACAATTTTGCCATTGCCGCAGATCTAAAAGCGTATGGAGGGACCGATACGCAACGGGCAGCTTGGGATCCACTGCTGAATGATGTCTTATCGGTGGTGAAGCGGGTGTTTACTCAAGAGGTGGTTCAGCTACCGGACGGGGGCTGGCTTTTCCAGCCGGGCGTATACAGTGACCACCCAGAATATCAATATGTGGGAAATAGCGCGGCCCGCCCAGGATTGAAACCCGCACCGGTACGAAACATCGCCGAGGACACTTCTCACTCACTCCGGTTCCCTCTTTGGTTAACGAGTTTCATGAAGGCGTATCCTGCCAACAGTCAAGACTATCTTTATTATGAAAGGCTGCGAGAAGGGCTAGAACGTCAGTTCTACGCTAAAGTCTTAGTGCAGCCGACGGCAGAGCACCCCTGCTTCCTGACCACCAACTTCATGGATGGCTCGAACGGAGTGTACCGCTGGAATTACGAATCGTTCGGAAAGGACAACGGCTACGGTCCCTACCAAGCGTCGGGGGCCTTCCTGTTGGGATGGTGGGCTTTCCTTGATACAGACCGTATCCGGGGAGTCTATCGCGAAGCGGCTGGGCAGTTCCCCTGGCCTAGACAGTGTGTCGAGCTATATGTTGGACCCCATCCGGCGTCCGGTCCTTTCCCTCCTAGCAGCTTGGATCCAGAGTCGTCATCCATGCGCCTGCGGCACTTCCTCGTTGTGCTGGCCGCGACCCTTTAGACCAATCACCAATCCACAAAACTAACGTCGAATACATCAGGTCGCGTCGCAAAAAAAAAGTGTCGGAAGAAATGCAAGTCTCCGTCTTCTCACAAACTGTTAGACACCTGGCCCCACAGCGACAGCGCGAGGGACCTTGGTGTCAAGAAAGTCGATGTGTTTTAAATACCAATCGACAGTGAGTTCTAAGCCACGACGTAGGTCATAGCTCGGATGATACCCAAGAATGAGCCGCGCTTTCTCTAAGGATGGCACGCGAATTTCGATGTCGGGGAACGGCGCTGGAACGAGGTTGATCGGCACACGCCGGCCCGTGACCTCGACGACCTGCTGGGCGAGTTGCAGCACCGTCAGTGTATTTATGGGATTTCCAATATTGAAATCTTCGCCGACGGCCTCGGGGCGAGCCAGCATTTCATAGATAGCGTCACAGAAATCTTGGATGTAACACCAGGAGCGGATCTGCGAGCCATCTCCGTGAACTTCAATTGGATTGTTTCTTAGAGCATCCAAAACAAAGCGAAGGATGGCATGCGCGCCTAATCGGCGAGGCCCAAATACGTTAAAAGGACGAACTGTAACCACCGGAGTTCCGACTTGCCGGTGGTATGCTTTTACAAGATGTTCGCCTGCCAATTTTGCAATGGCGTAGCTCCACCGTGCTTCCGCCGCTGGTCCCACTGCGGAGGGTGAATCCTCGTGGACACGGAACGAATTCACACCAAAAACTTCACTCGTTGAGAAGTAGACGAAGCGATCGAGATGTGAATTCTTTTCGACTGCTCTTAGAATACGAGAGGTACCGGCGAAATTTGTCTCCAGCGTTTCCCGGGGATACGTACAGACACGGCCTACGCCCACGATGGCAGCGGCGTGAATCACGACATCGGCCTGAAGCGCCAGGTCATCAACTGCAGCGCCATCAAGGATGTCGCACTCGTAAGTCCTTACGTTGCGGTTGGAGCTGAGGTTCGTGAAGGAATATGGCTGGTTATGGAAGAAGCGATCCAAGAGCAGAACCTCGTTATCCTTTGCCAGTCGTTCGGCCAGCGAGGAGCCAATAAACCCTGCGCCACCGGTAATGAGAACACACTTGTTGCGAATTTCCGTCCTCGGTCGTGGTGTGAAGGGTTCAGAGGTTTTGACCTTTGCGCCTGTGCCGTTTTGTGGATGGGTCGAATGGTTGATGCCCAGGTGCAACCCGTCCTTCGCATCGAGAATTTCTGTGATAGTGGGAACAAACTTACTCGTAACCGGTAGGCCGTCGAGCACAGCCAGCAAACGGTTAAATGATCCCCTCAGATTTGGCGAGATGCACAGGAGGACAGCATCAATTTTCTCGCGGGTCACGATCTCTGTCAGTTGCGAGGTCGTACCCAAGACTGGCGCACCAGCAATAACACACCCCATTTTGTGATGGTCGTCGTCCAGAAATCCGACCACTTCGATTGCGGGATTAGCCGCCATCTCCTTCGCGGTGTTAGCTCCCATTATGCCCGCGCCGATCAGCAGCAGGCGACGAGCGGCAACTTTATTTTTCCTCTCTTCTTTGTTCAATGAATGTTCAAATAGTAGTCGTCGAAGGGCTCTAATCGCCAGTGCCCCGGAAAGGGAGAACAGCAATTCAAGCGCGATGACGCCGGACGGAATCCGCGGAACATGAAGTGCGGCAGCAATACCAAAATTCAGCGGCACTAACACGAGTGAAAAGGCCACATAGGGTTTACAAATTGAAATGACATCTCTGAGACTCAGGTGACGCCACTGGATCCGATTTATTCCGAATGCCCAATTAGTAAGCATACGTCCCAATAAAATCGGCGCAAGACAGACCCAGAACTGCAACATCTGGTAGGCAGGTACCTGGCGGTCGTATCGAACGTGATAGGCAAGATAGAGCGAAATGCCGATGAACGTCCCCTCAAAGAGACTTTGATTGAGTTTCGAGTAAAACCGATAACGCATGAACACTCTCCTTAGGGCCGGCCCTCACGCTACTTTAGAGCGCCAGGGTAATACATCTAGTCATGGTTAGTGGGAACTCGATCCAGGTTCCCGATGAGTATACATCAAGTCAGTTTTGTCAAGGCCAGAGCGAGTGACCCTGTTTCCTAATTGAATCAAGTTCGTACCATCTGCAACAGCGGTTCCAGAGAGGCCATAATGCCTTCTGGCGAGAGTCCGCTCCGAGATCGGAGATAATCCTGACTCCCGAATTGCCCGCAAAAGGCTGGAGGGATACCAAGCCGTCGGAAAGGGACCTTCAGGTGATCCTCCTCTGCCAAGCATTCAGCCACTGCTCCCCCCAACCCCCCAATAATACTATGTTCTTCGAGCGTGATCACCGCATGTGTTTCTCGCGCGGCCTTGAGCACGGCTCCCACATCCAAAGGCTTCAGAGTGTGCATGCTTAGTACGCGCGTGGATACCCCGGCACTCTCCAGTCTGTCCGCCACGGTCACAGCCGTCTGCAGTAGAGCTCCTGTGGAGATCAAGGTCAGTGCATCGCCCGAACGGACCTGGATTGCCTTTCCGATTCGAAATTCAACCGGCGAAGTGTGGACTATGGGTTCACCGGCACGGCCTAAACGCAGATAGCACGGGCCTTCATGTGCCACCACTGCTCGGGTTGCTTCGCGCGCCTCATATGGATCACCCGGAGCCACAACCGTCATTTCAGGCAGCGCGCGAAGTACCGCCAGATCTTCAGTAGAGTGGTGGGTCATGCCCAGGGCTCCGTAGGAATATCCGCCGCCAATGGAAACAATCTTGACATTGGCGCGATGATAACAGACATCATTCCGTATGTGTTCCAAGCATCGCAATACAGGGAAGTTTGCAATCGAGTAGGTAAAAACAATGGCGCCGGTTGAGGCGATCCCGGCAGCCAAGCCTGTAAGGTTCTGCTCCGCTACTCCGACGTTCACAAACCGCTTCGGAAATTTGCGGAGAAATGGCTCGACCACGCCGAATCCAAGATCACCTACCAACAGGTAGATTCGCTCGTCAACTTCGGCTAGCTCCATCAGGGTCTGAAAAAACGCGCTCCGCACTTACTCCTCCTCCAGTTCCGCCAGAGCCAGACGTAGCTCATCGGGGTCAGGCGTTCGATAATGCCACAAGAGATTGTTTTCCATGAAGCTCACGCCCTTTCCTTTGATGGTGTGGGCGATGATGCAAGTTGGTTTGCCCTGCTGGCTAGCTGCAGTCTGGAGCGCCTCTTCAATTTCTATGTGATTATGTCCGTCGATCTCGCGTACGGACCAACCAAACGCGCGCCACTTCGCTCCCAGTGGTTCCAGGTCCAAAACCTCCTTCACTGTGCCGAAGCTCTGGATTTTGTTGTAATCGATGATCACGGTCAGATTATCCAGTTGATGGAACGGTGCAAAAAGTGCCGCCTCCCAGGTAGACCCTTCGTCGCATTCTCCATCACTCAGCATTACAAAAACACGGAATCCTCGGTTCTCTCTCTTTGCCACTAGCGCCATTCCTGCTGATAGCGCCAGGCCGTGCCCGAGGGAACCCGTCGAGACTTCCACGCCTGGAACACCGACGTGAGTAGCGTGTCCCGCCAAGTGCCCCCCGTCCACATAAAACTCCTCCAGCCACGACTCCGGGAAAAATCCTCGTTCCGCCAACACCACGTACAGCCCAGCACAGGCATGACCCTTGCTGAGAATGAAACGATCCCGTTCTGGCCAGTCCGGTCTCGAAGAATCATGCCGCAAGATCCCGCTGTACAACACGGCAAGTAAATCCACGGTCGAGAGCACAGATCCCACGTGGGCACTCTTGGCGGAATGTACCATTCTGAGTACACGGCGGCGAATGTGCTTTGCAAATGCCTCGGACGGAGTAACAATTTTCGGTTCCATCGGCGTTCCGTCAGTCACCCTTCCTCTCCTCCAAGAGACTCTCGAAATTGCATTTTCAAGATACCCATTAAAGCTTAACTACAAACGGCAAGAACTTCAAAGATTCACTGATCACTGTTTGTGGGCGGGAGTTCCGGCTAGGCCGGACGGACATGCGGCCGAAAGTTCGTCGAGGAATTGACGACTCGAAGGATCGAGATGCCAACCAACAGCTTGGAGATTCTCCATTAACTGTTCGCGGGTTTTTATCCCAATCAATGCCACGGACATGCTGGAGTTTTCCAGCATCCAGCGGATTGCAACACTGGAAATCGGCTTATTTTCTTTCGAAGCAATTTTGCGTATAGCATCGAGCAAATTCTGCTTTTCCACGCGACCGTCCGCGGAAAAGTAGGGGCAATTCTTGCGCGTATCTGAAAAGCTATGTTCTTTCCCGGGTTCATAGCGACCGGCGAGGAAACCACGCGCCAACCCGGAGTGTGCAAGGACGCTCACGCCCGCCGATTCGCACCAAGGAAAGATTTCTTTCTCTGGTTCTCGGCAAAGCAAGTTGAAGGCAAGTTGTTCGGACTGAAACGGGCGAACTGCGTAGGCTTGTCGCAACAAATCACAGGAGAAATTTGAAACCCCAATGTATCGAATTTTGTCCTTCTCTTGGCATTCTGCCAGAGCTTCGAAGGTCTCCTCGATTGGTGTCGCCTGGTCCGGCCAATGAATCTGATACAGAGGGATTACGTCGAGCCGTAGGCGCCGCAAGCTTGCTTCGACGCTGCGCAATACATTCTGTCGACTCAGATCCCGCCGAACCATATGCTGTTGATCCCATGCCAGCCCGCATTTTGTGGCCACCACCACCTTGTGCCGGTGTTCACCTAGCGCTTCCGAGAGCATTTCTTCAGCGCGCCCGAATCCGTAAACATCCGCGACGTCAAAAAAGTTTATTCCATGCTCCAGGGCAGCCTGCACTGCAAGACGCCATTCGGCTTCATCCAACTGGCCATAGTCGTATCCGCTTGCCGGGCCGCATCCAAATCCGATTCGCGACACGTTAACGGAGGTCTTGGCAAGACGGCTGAATTCCATTCATCGTCTCCCGATTACGCACAAGATGGTCTGGAATAGGATTTTGAAATCCTCGGCCAAAGATTGACGCTTTACGTAATCCACGCGCAGGCGATTTTTTTCCGGGCGGATCTTTTCGATGAAGATGCGATGGGGATCCTCGGAACCAATGAGCTCGTCTTGGTTGCGAAATCGCACCGACGCGTAATCTGTAATTCCTGGGCGGACAGTGAGGATCAGTTCTTCCTCCCCGGTATACTCGGACGTATGTTCCAGAAACTCGGGACGTGGGCCCACCAGACTCATTTCTCCGGTAAGCACGTTCACGAGTTGTGGCAACTCGTCAATTTTGTAGCGTCTCAAAAATTTTCCAACGCCGGTCACGCGTGGGTCGTTCAGGCCGGTGGTCACACCAAGTTTTTCCGAATTGAGGTACATTGTTCGGAATTTCCACATTTTGAAGGGCTTGCCGTACCGTCCGACGCGCTCGCTGCGATGGAGAATAGGTCCTTTAGAATCCAGTTTGATGGCTAGGCCCGCAACCAAGAACAACGGGGAAAGCAACACAAGGCTCAGGGCAGAGAAGAAGAAGTCTAACGACCGCTTTACTGATTCCTGCAATGGTCCCACGCTTAAGTCCGCCGTTTGCCCACTAAGCTTTGCAAAACAGCACTCCCCCTCGCCCATCGGGAATCAACTTGGGAGTGAAGCCGATACTGTCTAGAAACTCGTGGACTGCCTTCTTGCATCCGAAACACACCCCGTAATCATCGATGATGATCCATCCGCCCAGTGAAACCTGGTGGTACAAATTCCGGAGGCAGCACAATGTGGAGTCATACCAGTCCCCATCAATTCGCAATAACGCGATCGGCCCAATCTGATCCTTGCTGACCGGAAGCGTGTCCTGGAACCACCCCTCCATCAGAAACACCGAATCCCGGCTTAGTCCAAACTCCGAGAACAGCAGCGACTCAACCTGGCTCTTTGTGCCGAGGCAAGATCCGCGGACGAGCGGACGAATGTGCTGTCCGGTGATTTCCTTAGCGTCGTCATAGTCTTCTTCTGTTGGATCCGGAAGTCCTTGAAACGAATCGAATAGCCACATCCGGCGTCCCTTCGGGTCCGTCTTCGCCACCGTTGCCATCAGTGCGGAGCAACCTCCCTCTGCTACACCACATTCGATAAAATCCCCGGGGATGCCTCGAGCAATCACATCCGATGCGGCGTCGTATGTCGCTTCCAATCCGGAAGTTCCTACCAGCGAATAGGGCATGACGCGATGAACAAGCCTTGCCTTAGCTACATCTGCTGCCTTTCCGAAGAGCGAGTTGTAGAACACGTGTCGAGAATAAGACACCCGCAGCATCCCTTTGTAACTGCGAAACGCGACAGTGTACAAAGGTTCGTACACCGCATCCGGCAAGAAGGGATGCGCGGAAGCCAGAAGCGATTTGAGAGAACGGACAAGTGGGTTCCGTCGGATCGCGAGTCCCTCGTCTTGCACAACAGGCAGTGATACCGTTCCGGCCTGTAGGGGTGCTTTCATTATCTAATCCTCGTGTTAAGGGTTGGATTTATATGACAACCGCTTTATTGCCTGCCGCGCTTCTCAAGTTCCTTTATAACCCGATCAGGCTTGTCAGGCAATTCCTCTGGTTCATCGTGCCACAGCCGTTGCGTTTTCGGATCCCGTATCGGTGGCATTTGCGTTTTGGGGCGCAGTCCGGGACTCGCTAGAGCCTCGCGATGCCCCAGGTAGTCCCCCAGAATCATCAGCCACAGAGAGCAGCATCTGTTCCAAACGATCCGCCAACATCGCGATATCAAATCGCTCCCTGGCGCAGCGGATTCCATTTCTGCCCATTTCTGCGCGCTCCTCGTTGCTCAAGCTCCGGAATTCGCGGATGGCTTCAGCAAAAGCTTCCGGATTTTCCGGTGGCACAACGATCCCACACTTAAATTCTTTGACGACGTTATAGCTCGAATCCCCCGCAAACAGGACAGGTCGCCCGGCCGCCACATAATCACACAACTTATTGAAGCTCATGCCGTACCGATAAAGTCCGGGTAGGTTGCGCATACTCAGAATAAAAGCATGCGCTTCTTCCATGATTCGATGCAATTCGTTTTTCGGAACCGCGTCCCTAAATTGAATATTTCGAAGATTCAACTCTTTGGCCAACTGAACTAGTTGTGGCTTTTGCTGTCCGCCTCCAACAAAAACGAATCGAGCATCGCGCTCCCTTTCCTGCACAATTTGTGCTGCCCGAATTATAGTTTCCAAAGCATTGGCGGAAACAAGGCCGCCCGCATAGAGCAGTGTGAATGGCGAAGGCAAACAGCCATCAAAAGGTCTCAAATTGGCGTATCGGGCGAGCTCCAGCCCATTCGGAATCCATGCAGTTCTTTCGTTCGGAATTCCCAGCTCGGCGTAGTAGCCACTAACGCCCGGAAGCGTTGTCATGATCTTGCTGGCATGGCGCGCTAGGAATTTTTCCAAATATCTTAAAATGATTGCCAAGGGACTTCGAGGTGAGAGCTTACCAAACTCAATCATCGTCAACGGCCAAAGATCTTTCACCTCGAAAACAAAGGGCCGCTTCTTGGAGACGGAAATGCAATATGCGCAGAAGGAATTTAGCGGGTGAAACGTCGTCCCTATGATCAAATCGGGCACCTCTTCTCGACGCCGCGCATTCCAATACGCCCGCCACGCGAAACTCAGAATATTATAGGCACGCCTCCAGTTGTTGGTTTTGTACCCTGGAGTTTTGATCCACACGAAGCGAACCCCATTACATAGCTCTTCGCGCGAGTCCTCTCCTTGTTTAAGTCTAATTTCTTCAAATTTGTAATGGCTAAAACCCGCGGCAAAAAAAGTTACTCGGTGCCCTTTTCCCACGAGCTTGCTCGCTAGGTCATATTGGGTCGTGAACTGCTGGTCGGGCGTTGAAGCGTATTGAGAAACCCACCAAATGTTCAAATTGCGATGCTGCATTGTGCTCCTAGCGGGAGAGATGTCCTTGGCAAACGACGCCATCTCAAGAGACTTCAAACACTCGCGCCCACAGTTCTAAATTTAGCACGCGGAAGGCTTCGAGTCCGTTCAGACAACCCGCCCGGTTAGAGATAAACTGTTCCAGCTGCTTACCTGCTTTCGTCTGCGACAGAATGCGGCCCATCCTGAAGCCGGAATCATGGATCACGGATCGAATGAGTCCCCTGGCGTCCTGGCGCAGCCATCGGTCCTGGGGCGTTGCAAAGCCCAGCTTACTTCGGCGCAGACGCACCACTTCGGGCAAAGTTCCACGCAGCGCCTGACGCAGAATCCATTTGGTCCAGCCATCGCGCAGTTTGAGGTTGGGCGGACAGTTGACCGCAAACTCGGCAAGTTGGTAGTCCAGCATCGGAACTCGAGCTTCGATCGAATGGGCCATTGAGTTGCGGTCTTCGTAATGAAGCAGTGCGGGAATGCTCCAAAAGCGAAGATCATCTTTCTGCCTCTCGCAAAGGCTGGCTCCCGGTCCAATATCGTGATTCGGTATGTGGTGATGATTGTTGGCAAATTCCGGGCTACAGACACGGGCGCGAAGCGATCTATTTCCGCCTCCCAAGGCGCCGGCGTATCTTTTGGCATGGCTCCAGTCCAGAAGTGTTCCTTGTGAGTTGCGAATCCATGCAATTCCTTCGTGCAAAACGTGAGGATCTGCCTTCTTCATCAAGTGCCACAGATAAAAGAAATAGAATTTGCGATAGCCGCAGAGCGTCTCGTCTCCGCCCTGTCCGTCCAGCAGAACGGGTATTTGTTGTTTTCGCGCTTCGCGCATCACACACCATTGCGCGTAGACGCTGCTACCGCCAACCGGCTCATCCTGATGCCAGATCAAACACTCCAACTCGTCCCAAAATCCTTCACCTTGAGGGAAAACATAGTGTGGAGTGGCTCCGGAAGAATTAACGACCTCCCGAATAAATTGCCGTTCGTCGATGGTTGGATCTTCGTAGCACGATGAGAACGAATGAAACTCCTTCGCGCGTCCCGCTTTGCTGGCAAGCATTACCACAGAAGAAGAATCCAGGCCACCACTCAGGCACGATCCCACCGGTACGTCGCTACGCAAACGCCAATTCACTGATCTTTGCAGCTGGGTTAAGAATTGTTCGATGGCCTGCGATTCAGACAAGCCTGCTTCGCATCGGATGGGCAATTCCCAATACTTCGAAATGTTCGTCGAAATCGAAGCTTGACCCAGGTCGATGATCATGGAATGGCCTGGCAGCAATTGACGCACGCCCTCAAAAAACGTGCTTTCCGAATGGTCCTGCACTCCTTGTTCCAGATACTGCAGCACGATGCTCTCGTTGGCCTCGCGTGGCACGCCAGGATATTCCAGGATCTGCTTTATCTCCGACCCAAACACAAACTTTGATTGCGTCGCGAAATAATAGAAAGGCTTTACGCCGAAGCGGTCCCGCGAACAAAAGAGCTTGCGCTGCGGGCGATCATAGATAGCGAAAGCCCACATGCCGTTGAACCGCTCCACACACGAAGGGCCCCACTGCCGGTAGGCGTGCAGAATGACTTCCGTATCCGTATGCGTGCGGAACGTGTGGCCAAGGTGCTCCAGTTCCTGCCGAATTTCGACATAGTTGTAAACTTCCCCGTTGTATGTGATCCAGAAGCCGCCATCATCGATCTGCATCGGTTGAAGGCCCGACTCAGAAAGATCGAGAATGGCAAGTCGGCGTGCGCCGAGTCCCAGCGAAGGCCTTGGAAGTTTCGGATACTCCTTCCGGTTGTGGATGCATTCCCCAGCCGAGTTGGCACGCACATCAAAAAAAACCAAGCCAAATCCATCCGGCCCCCGATACTTCACCAGATTGGTCATTCTGATGAGCAGCCCCGGGTCAAATCCGTCAATCGCTACAATCCCTGCTATGCCGCACATGGAGAGTCCAATAGGGTCCCGTAAAGTTGAATCAGCTTGCGTTCTTCATTGGCCCAATTGTATTTGGTCACCACAGCTTCGTGTCCTCGCCTGCCCATCTCTTTCGCTTCTTCCGGATGGGTTAACACAAACTCGATGGCTTGAGCGATGGCGCGAGGATCTTCCGGATTCACCAAAAGACCGCACTTCGCTCCTTCCACAATTTCCGAGAATCCTGGAAAATCAGACGCAATAACTGGAATCCCCGCGCACATATACTCAAACATCTTGATTGGAATGGAAGCAAGAAAGGCTGGTGTCGGCTTAAGCACCACCAAACCCGCTCGAACTTCTGCCAGCACCTTGGCCACTCCCGCTCGATCCAGAACACCTAAAGTCTCCGTATGCTCCCAGCCCTTCACTGTTTTTAATTCCTCGTTAAGTGAGGGTGGAGAAAAATTGCCAACTAATTTCAGCGTCGCACCTAATTTGGTGGGCAAGAACGCCATCGCCTGCGCGAGCTCTTCAATGCACCGATTCCGTGCCATGACCCCAACATAAGCAACCGCCATGCTTTTGCAAGGCCATGCGGCTGAATCAGCGGTCTCGAATTCCTCAAGTATAGGATAATTCTTCAACACCACTTGGGGTAGGTCTCTCGAAGCGAAACGCTCTGCGATTGTGGGCGTGGCGGGAACTACAGCGGAAAATGAACCGGCACTTAGAGTTTCCAGCAAACTGACGGTTCGTGCCGAAACGCGTCGGAGAACTTTTGGGATGTACTGCTTAACAGCGATGTCTGCCGAAACATCCTCATGCACATCGTAAACGACTTTCTTTCCTCTCAATCGCAGGAGTAATCCGGCCGGCAGCAATTCTGGGTCGTGAAAATGGTATAGGTCCGCATCCAAGCGAACTGCTTCCCGGTAGACATTCCAAACTCCTCGGATCACGCGCGCGAGCCGCCCAGATGGTTTTGGCACCGCTCGAATGCGAACGCCATCCCTGGTCTCATCCTTGTCATGACAGGCAATCAACGTCACGTCATAACCAGCGCGCGCAATCGATTTGCATTCCTTATGGAAGATGCGTACGTCAAAAGGAGAATGAACTGTTGTTAGATGGGCTACCTTTTTGCGACAGCCGCGGTCATTCACGCCTGGTTCATTCACTTTTTCAGGGTTCTCTCAATTCGAAATAACATGTTGTGATTTCGTAGTCACGGTCGCAATAGAATCGTTATTATCAGTTTTGGGCGGGACACGGAGGCAAGCCCGCGCCCACACCTCAAGTGAAACCCAGCGCCAGACGGCCGAATGCAATGCTTCTTCTCCGTGCAGGAATCGCTTCCAAACAGAGTCGACAATAGTAGGTTCCCACCACTCTCTCGTCCGAAATTGAGCCGAGCCAAAAAGTTCCTCGATCCATGAGCACAGAGGCCCGCGCAGCCAGGTACTCTCAGGCGGAGAAAATCCAAGTTTATCTTTCCTCAGCCGAATCTCTTCGGGAACAATTCCTGGAATCGCATTGCGCAACACCACTTTGGTTCGCGTACCTTGGATCTTCTGATCGGCTGGAATAGCGTAGAGAAACTCCACCAAACGATGGTCCAGGAAGGGTAGTCGCACCTCTCGCGAGAAAGCCATCGAGTTGCGGTCGGCATACCGCAAAAGCTGCGGCAGAATTGTCTGCGTCAACGTCGCATAAAGCAATTGGTGCAATTCATCGCGGTACTTTTGTTTGGGTTTTGCCGGAGGGCGGTTCCATTTCTTTTTGAATTCGGGGCGCAAACCACGTGGGCTCATCCATTGCTTTGCGACGGATCGCAGCCCGACCGGCAGCGCCGCGGCAACAACCTGGGGCACAAAACGGCGGCCATGATCCGCCATGTACCGCTGCATCTCAGAAAACGCTTTTCCCCAATGGAGAGATTTGAACAGGTGAACATAGTAGGCGGCAAAATATTCGTGATAGCCGGCAAGCACTTCGTCCCCACCCTGCCCATCCAGCAAGACCGTGACTCCTTGCTGCTTCGCCAGGCGCATTACGCTCCATTGCGCATAAATGCTACTGCTGTAGAAAGGTTCGTCCTGATGCCAGGTGAGTGATTCAATTTCCTCGGGAATCTTCTCGGCATCGGGATAAGTGACGTTGCTTCTCACATTGGCCCAACTGGTCATTGCTTCGATGTACTTTCCTTCATCGAACTTGGGGTCACGGAATCGAGCAGAAAAACACTCTTGAGAAGTGATTGAATCAATCTTCGCAATGAGCCCCACAATCGTAGACGAATCCAGCCCTCCTGAAAGGCTCGACCCGACAGGGACATCAGATCGCAGACGAATGCTGACTGAATCCGACAGAAGTTCTAGGAGTCGCTCGGCATACTGCTGCGGACTCGATAGCACAATCTCATTTTCCGGGTCGAGATCCCAATAGCGCCATGTCTTTAAGGAAGAAGATTGAAAGGAATATATCAAGGCGTGTGCCGCAGGAAGGCTCCTTACGTCTTCAAAGAGCGTTTCTGCGCCGGCATCGATTTCGCGATTTACCAGATATCCGTAAACGGCCGATTGATCCGGGTTGGGCTTGAATAATCTGCCAGCTACCAGAGCCTTGATTTCAGATGCAAATGCAAACAGGCCCTTCTGCAAATCGTGATAAAAATAGAATGGCTTCTCGCCAAAACGGTCACGTGCGGCAAACAATTCTTGGCGACGCTCGTCCCAAATCGCAAAGGCAAACATTCCATTCAAGTGACTCAAACAATCATGACCCCACACTTGGTAGCTCTTCAGCAAGACTTCCGTATCGGAGTGTGACCTGAAATGGCATCCAAGTGCGGCCAGTTCACGGGTGAGTTCAACGTAATTATAAATTTCGCCATTGAAGGCAATTACTAGGTCACCTGAGTCGCTTGCCATAGGCTGGTGACCGCTTGGGGACAAATCCAATATGGCGAGGCGCCTACTTCCGAGCAGTGCCAGTCCCGCGGGCGATTCCCAAATGCCAGCATCGTCGGGGCCGCGATGGGTAATGGAATCTCGCATCGCAAGAAGGCTGCGCGTAGAAGTCGCCCCCTTTGGGCTAATAATGCCAACGATTCCGCACATTTCTTGATTTACCGTTTGACGCGGATAAACGCCATGCCGTCGCGCCTCTGGCATTGCGAGAAACTTCTACCCGCTAATCGCCAGCTTCTCCTTTGGTTGGGGACGAATAGGTAAGCATGCTGTTCCGGAAAAAGTGAACCCAAGGCGGGTTGATCAGTCCCAAAACCAGCACATAGGCAGCCGTCAAGGCAATCTCGTAGATTACTAGTGCAATGAGACTTGGCTGATACCGAAGCAAATAGTGAAGCCAGAAGCTGACGGCTCCGCAGAGGACGCCTACTGCAACCCCAGGGATGAGCCGTGGCCAATCCAACTTGGCTTCAAACAGTCGCATCACCGTCCAAACTGTGCAAAAAGCGAGGACCATCATTCCCGCGACACCCGCAGCGGCAAATCCGGCCAAAAGCTGCTCCCGCGGTACCAGAATGCGCACCAGCACTACACAGGCGGAAAATCCTGCAAGAGCAATATAAACATTCCGGGTGTTGTATGCTTTTATGGCAGCAGCGTCAACCACCCCCCGCAAGCCCGCGTGCAAGAAATAAAACGGCACGGCGAGTATGGCGATTTGAATCACCCGAATGCCCTCTAGGAACGTGGGGCCGACCCAAAATTTAATGAACACGTCCGCGAATAGGATCATTTGCAAACAAATGAAAACAGACAGCTCGATTAGCGCGCTGACGAAATAGGAAACGCGGGTCTTCAGTTGGTCTGTTCCCGCCTGCGCAATGGATCGGCTCACGCGCGAAAGCAAGATAGTCGCAAGAGGCAGCGTAGCGGCAGCGACCATAGTCAAGAAGCTGCCTGCCAAGAGCAGAAAAGCAACCGAACTCACCGGGAAATAATGCGTGGCAATGATTGCAGGTAAACTGAGCAATCCTTGCAGTCCAAAATCGTGGGCTACCCTCGAAGATCCATACGACAAAAGCTCTGACCCGTACTTTTTTAACTTTTCCGCAGGTACCAGAATGTTGTGTTGCTGTAGGATCGGAATCGCAAAAAGTCCCGCACAGAAGATCATGAGAATGCCTGTCGTATTGACTATCAAGGGGACGGAATGCCACGATCTGAGAAGCAAAGCCGATGCGACGGGAATCACAGCCAAATTACAGAGCTGCAGCGCACTGGCTCGCCCCAACTGCAAAATTCCTTGGAGATAACCGTACACCGCACCGTGCACGCCCAGTCCCAAAAGGAAAATTCCAAGTGGCAAGACCAGATGGTCAAGGTCCGAACTCCCGAACAGCATCCCGCTGATCGGATGCCTCCACGTCAGAAGGACGAAACAGGTTAACAGGCCAATCCCGCAGGCGGCCAGCAAAGCAGAGACAAAATAAGCCACCTTCGGCGAGTCCGGTTCATCCAAAGTGGCCGAAACGTAGCGCGGAAGCGCCACCCCTGAAGGCATTTGCACACCGGCCTGGAGCCACGACGCCATTCTTCGAATCAACAGATATTCCCCCAGTAGCGCCGCACCAAATGCCTTACCCACCACAGAAATGACGAGCATTCCTGCTAAGGCGGTAGCAAACCCGCTTGCCCCTACGACTCCCAGGTCGCGAAGAGCGGGATGCATCCTAAGACGGCGAAGGATTGATTCTACCCCGAATGAATCTAATGACATGACTTGATTTGAAATGATTCCCCGTTACAGAATCCCGTGTCTGAACTCCACTAGAAATTTCGCGCCTACTACAATTGTTTGTCGATTCCCCCAGCTTCTATTGACCACCGGCAAGAGATGCTTTCAGGCTTGCTTCACTTTCTGAAATGGTCTCCTTACACTCGTCTCCATTTACGGCATAAAAGCGGCCGCACGCAGAGCACTTTGCTTCTGGGCCTTTTGGAAGACGTACGCCGCAAAAGCACATCCAGCCGGATCTCCTCGCTGGCACACCCACCATTAGAGCGTAATCCGGCACATCACGGGTCACAACTGCTCCCGCTGCGATCAATGCATATTTGCCGATAGTTACCCCGCAAACGATCGTCGAATTTGCGCCAAGCGTAGCGCCCCGTTTTACGAGCGTCTTTTTGTATTCATTTTTTCGAATAATGTAACTTCGGGGATTGATAACGTTGGTGAAAACCATTGATGGACCGCAGAACACGTCATCCTCAAGATCCACGCCCGTGTACACGGAGACGTTATTCTGGATCTTTACGTTGTTTCCGATACGAACCCCGCTTGCAACCAAGACGTTTTGCCCCAAATTGCATCCTTCGCCGAGCACGGAGCCAGACATAACGTGAGAGAAGTGCCAGATCTTTGTACCCTTTCCGATTTGGCAAGGCTGGTCCACGATTGCAGTGGGATGCGCATAGAAAGCCAGGCTTTGCAGCGCTACTGCGACTGGCTTGCCTCCTTCCTTCAAGGATCGTTCGCAACCATCCAGAATTTCCAATACGCGCAAGGCACTCTCTCCGTCCGTTCGGGGACGCTGCCGAGTTTGGACACATTCGAGAAAATGTTCGCATTCGAGCCGCAAGGGCTCTCCGGCCGGAATACTTACCACCTCACCTCCGTCCTTTTGTGCCACCGGGACGCGGTCAACCCAATTAATCTTGTGCGAATAAAGCGTCAACTTGCGCTCAGCGTCCAAATCATCGAATACAGCCATTCTTTTATCGGCGACAATAGTAAGTTTCTGTTCCTTGAACGGATGCAACCAGCTGACGAAAATATGGGCCTTCACACCAGACTTGAAGCTACACGACGTCAGTGTTGTATCGACCAGAGGAGGGTTCAAATAACTTCCCCCGTGGGTGGCGACCTGCTCCGGTGTTTCTCCCAGTAGATACAATATCGCAGCAATATCGTGAGGTGCAAAACTCCACAAAATGTTCTCCTCTGTGCGCAACTTCCCAAGATTCACGCGCGAGGAATAGATATATTGGATTTTCCCAAGTTCACCTTCAGAGATAAGTCGTTTGAGTGCCACAATAGCAGGATGATATTGAAGGATGTGGCCCACCATTAGGACTCGGCTTCGCTCCCGCGCCAGATTCACAAGTTCTTTAGCTTCGGTCGTTCCCAGGGCAAGGGGTTTTTCAACGAAAACATCCTTGCCTCCGTGCAAACTCTCTTTCACTAGCTGATAGTGGCGTGCCGCTGGCGCCGCAATCACTACCGCATCAACACCTGGGTTGGACAGAATCTCTTCGAAGCGTTGCGTGGTCTCGACGGCATACTTCTTCCGTACCCCATCCAATACTTCCGGATTCGTGTCGCAAACTACGTGCAAAACTCCCAAATCGAAGAAATTGCGAACCAGATTCTTGCCCCAATATCCGGCTCCCACGACCGCGACGGACGGTCTTTTTCTCGAGGTCTCTTCGCTACGCTGCATGTGCTCCCGTTCCTTTCATGTTCTCACTGCTGAACTCAGAGTGAATAGTCTTCTAACTGGGCACCTTCCATTTATTGGTTGCCCATCGAGCGTAAGCAAGATTCAGCCCGTTACTGGGGAACGGCTACTAACCGACCCCGATACCCTCGAAAACCCAGACACCATGTCAGCAAGATCGCGAAACTAACCCCTCCTGACAACAATGCAGTCGGCAACGCACTCGCAACGAGAATACCGAAGCTCCACATACAAATGGCATAACCCGCCAAGTTCACGACCGTCTTGGGCCTCCGGAAAAAGTAAATGGTAACCATCTGCATCAATAATCCGGCGAGGACCCCACCAAAAACAACTCCGGGCAAACCAAAATCCGCGTTCAAATTTCCAATAAAACAGGAATTTGCGGTGATCGTGTCAAGATCGCCTGTTCCTTCTGTCATGTACAGCCCGACGGTGTTAGGAATGTCAATCGCTCTCCATCCTAGCAAATGAGCGATCTTCACCAAACTCGCCCCATGCTGGAATGGAACCAGTCTCGGAAAGACCTCGAAATAAGCGTAAACAATCTGTGCCGGGCTATAGAAGAGGCGATTCCCCAGTGCCTGGAATAGCCCGCCGAAAGTCCCCCCCTCACTTCCCTGATACGCCAAAAGGACAACCATTGCAGGAAACGAGAGGAACAATACTGGTGCCGCTATCGCGGTAAACTTACTTACTTTGCCGCCGTTCAGAAGATAGACAAACAAAAACAAAAGCCCGAAAACCGTTGCCACATGGGATTTTTCGATAGTGAGCGAGGCGTAACCCACTCCGCAGATCAGGGCGAACCAGAAAAGGCCTCGCCACATCTTGACCTTTTCGAAACGATAGCATCCGAAGGCCACCATGATTAGAAATGGGAAAACCGTGCCACGGAAAACATAATAGACGTAAGTCAGCGGTGAGTTGAGAAACTTGAAAGCGTCTTCGCGCAAGAGCGCTGCTGTCAGGGCTTCTCCCGGGTTCCGAATTAGATAAAATAGCGGGATTACTGGCGTTTCCAAGATATTAAGCACTATCAGCAGCACACCAAGCGCAAGTATTGCCAGGTATATCTTGGTCTGAACCAGTGACAGAGGCTTGCTGTTAACGTCCGTCTGAAAGTGCTCCACGATCTCCACTCTTTTGAAATGAAAAAGCCGGTTCGCCAGAAATATGCCAATAGGAACCGTGATCAACACGCTTTCGATTCCGAACAGGAAGTTGATTCGAGAAGAGGTGATTTCCTCGTTGAATATGAAGAAACCCGGCGTCAGGATTACAGCCAGATAAATCCAGTAGAAAAAGGATGCTATGTTTAATCGGGTAAGGTTGAACACCCCCACTAGTCGGTGCATCATCCACAGCGAAACGCCGCCCACTGCGATTGACAACACCACCAGCGAAGACGCTATCCATAGGCTTGCGCAGAGCAATAAGAGAGAGGCGAAGAACAGTGGAAGCCAGCGAGAAGGTTTCCACTGGAAAGCCGACGAATTGGCAATGGTCACCGACATGCAAACTCATTCACACCCGCGACTCAGGTAACTCTCCTTGGCCCGGAACGAATGCTCTAGGTTTCTTGGCGATTTCAATGTCATCCAACGACACTTTGGCAATGAAGGACCGCATGATCGAGTCAATTGAAATCACGATGCGGTTAGCCAGCTTTCTGCGCATAAAATGACCGGAAAGGCCAGCTAACGACCCCGACTGAACCACTACCAGTTGTCCGGATTTGAGGTAAGGATATGGTTCTATACTAACTTCTGCTGACAACCAGCGCTTCAACGCTACAATTTCGGCTTCCGCGATAACAGTTGGATGACCGCTAAAACGCACCAGCCGCACCATACCCGGGATTTGCAAAATATTTATTTGATCCTTCAGGGAAACCCGTACAAGAATGTATCCAGGAAAAAGTGGCAGCTGCAACCGCACTTGCCGATCCTTCCAGCGGCTAATCTTGTCGTAAAGCGGCAAGAAATGCTCGATGTCGTGTTTGTCCATTTGCTTTGCCACGCTCTTTTCGTTACGCGAGCGCGTCTGCCCAGCGTACCGATGGGCTTGTCCTTGTTGCGCCATAATTGAGATCAGATTCCCAGTCTGATTTGTTTTCGGATTGACCTTGGATGTAGCTTTCATACCAATGATTTTTCTGCTTGTCCGAGTCACCATTGTAGACAGCTTCGCCCCGTCACTTACAGGGCATTTGTGATCTAAGCCGATATTTTTCAGCTTGATACAGCAACTCCACGACTAAAGCCCTTCTTGCCCCTTTTCGCCTTTTGAGTGCGAACCATCGCCTTCCACTTCGGTTCCTTCGTCCGAACCATTCCTCGAATTCCGATCCAGCTGCGCATTGAGGACATGAAACACGTGGAGCCCCAGCCTCTTACTTGGGTTATCTGGGTCAATCTTCTCCCAATACTCCCGACCGAAAATCCATCCGACTCCCGCAACCAATCCGCACATCACTCCCAATAACATGATCGGCAGCCGCGGAGGAAACGACCTTCTCTGCGGAATGTCCGGGGAATCAAGCACCTTCACGCTGGGAATCTCCTTAGCCTCCTGCACTTTGGCTAGTTCATATTCCTGAGTCAGAGATTCGTAAACGACTTCTTCGATCCGGCTTTGGCGATAGAGATCGGCGTAAGTCACACCGAGCAAGGGCAGTTTGCGAATCGATGGATAAATGCTGTCTGCATTCGAATTCGCATTGCTCATTTCCGAAGTCTCGTTCTTGCCACCAATATTATCAATTTGACGTCTAAGTTCGTTGATGCGAGCCTGCGCGGCGCGAACGCGAACGTTGTTGTCGGCGTAGATTTGCTTTAGACCCCGTAACTCCGACTCTGCAGCGATAAGTTGTCCCTGGAGAATCGCCGTGGACTCCAACATCGCTTTCGCTTCTTCCTTGATATCCGGCGTAGCGTTCTTACTGGCGAACTGGCTGAAGTCCTTTGAGGCTCGGTCCAGATCCTGCTTAACCGCTGAGAGACGTCCTTCGAGAAAAATCCTCTCTCGGCGAGCAGACGAAGTTGAAAGTTCGGCTACCATACGGTCCAACTCTTCTACATATGCTTTGGCAATCGCCGCTGCCTGTTTCGGATCGCGATCCGTAACGGTGATGGCAATAATTCCGCTTTTACGATCTTCGGAGATTTGCGTATTCTGCTCAAGTTTGCTGCAAGCATCTATCTCTAGCCGCTTCCCATACGCGCGTTGCAAATCAAACCGCTCCACCAATCGGCTTAGTACGGTATGACTTCGTAGTACGCCGATGAACATCGCTCCCGTATTTTTCATCCCCATCAATTCGCTGGCAATGGCGCCCATTCCACTGCTGGCGGGAGAGGTTCCCGTCCCTCTCGTCAGGTCGGCCAGCAATGTCATTCCTGCACCAGACTGGTTGTCCGGGGGCATCAATTGCGTCGTTGACTGATACCGTCTCGGCAAGAGAAATGCTACGAGAATCCCCGCCGCCAATCCGGCAATGGCTGCTCTCCCCAGGAAGCGTCTTTGCCTCCACAGGGAAAACAACCTCGGAAACATCGATTCCAAAGGTACGTGGCCTGAAGCTTCAGGCGCGATCGGCTCTGAAATCTCAGCTTCCGGTTTCGTTGCCGCCTGCCTCATTCGATTCCCCCAATTCGCTCAAACCACATCCAGCACCCCTGTCTCTAGGTTAATGGTGCGCCCCAGTGGGTACAAAAGTAATGCCCACCGAGGTGCTGACGTTCGTTTGCGGTCCGGAAGCCAATATGGGATAGTTCCACTTTTCATATTGTACTAAGCCGGATAATTCCAAATCACTTTTCACCCAGATATTGGCTGATACCCCTGCATCGTTTATCGTGCCTCCACTCGGGACAAAGTTAGCCACCGCCTTCTGATGTCTGTAGTGAAATTGAATGGTATTTCGCGAGCTCAGCCAATATGTGCTCCATGCTTGTTCTCCCTGCCCTGCGCGACCGAGCCAGCTTCCCATCAAGTTGCTGTTATTCGTGTAGGCTTGCTTGTATCGGTCGTTATAGTAAAAACAGCCGACACACGTGCCGAAGTCTGCGGGCTCAGTGGATCCTCCCTCGACCCGCAGATCCAATTTCTGGATTCCCGGAATTCGGGGAAGGTAAATGCCCCCCTCATAGATAGACTTTCGCGGATAGCCCAGCGGTGAATATTCGTCGGTCGTCATCGCATCACCATAGAGGCTAACCCATTTTCGCAATCCCGGAATCTTATAGGTGAAGTCAACGCCCGAGTGAGCGGAACCCGCATCGCCAGGGGCTTGCGGCAGTGCGCCAGGTTTGGCTCCTACCGCGACGCCCCACACGTTTGCCAGCATCCACTGGTGAAAGGTGAAGGGTATTCCCTCCCCAGCGGTGACTTGCGTGAAGCTGACACCAAATTCGAAATTCACAGTTGGTTTGAACTCGAGCTTCTCGCCCACAAAGAATGGCTGGTCGGTCAAACCTCTCCCCCATTGCCCCAGGAGTCCGCTGCTTTCGCCGAAGATGAACTGCTGCCCGGTTTGGCGCCCCAGAAAGATCTCCATCCGTGTAGGTCCGAAGAGTCCGAAGATCCATGGGAATCTGATCGGCGAAACGCGGTTGATCCGGAACATCGGCATCGGCGTTGCGTTGTCGCTGAACATGATTGGGCCACCGAGACTCGGTCCCCACCACAGGCTTTGCTGGCCGAACGACATCTGCCAATTGCTTAGCGTAAATGAAACATACGCGTCCAGCAGTTGAAACTGGCTCATGGAAGGCGTGGGTGTACCAGGCGGCAAGGGCAGATTGCCATTATACGGAGAGGTCAAGAACTCGCGAGCCGCTAATGGCAGTGCTGGTGTGGATGGTGCATACTCATATTCGCCTCGGACGTACGCCGCCAGCGGTCCCACCGTCGCCCATCCCGAAGCTCCCACTATTTGGTTGACTCCTTCCGAATAGGGTCTGCCAAAGTCGTTCAGAATGGTTTGACCGAAGTAGTAGCCGTCGGTCATAGGTTGGCCTGCAATACCCGTCGTGCGCATGTATGCGGACTCCAACTGCGCATTGTCATTGTCTCCTTTCTCCAGAGATTCTGCTTCAACCGTAAACTCCCGCTCTAGTCTGCTTACCAATGCCTGTGCGTCTGGCTGTGGATTGTCATCCGCTTCTAGGAGATGGCTCGCTTCATCCGAAAGACGCTTGCATTCCATGCGTGTCCAAGGGCGCATTCCATAGATTCCCGTGCGCACGTAACCCAGCGCGGCGAGGCGATCGAACACGGGATAAGCCCAACTATCCAGTGGCACATACGGCGAGCCATAGTTCCCGGCTCCATTGGATTTTTCGGTTGATTCTCGCATCTGCTCGCCCCAACTTGGCCAAGTTTCCCCTGGCAGTTCCGGGTCATGGTGACGCGAATACACCGTATATCCGGAGAGTTCGCCAATCAGTGAACCCGCAAGCACATCCGAAGGAAAATGCTTGTGCGCTCCAATGCGCGCATAACTGACTAAGCCCGCTGCGCCGTAAGCCAGAATCTTCGTTAGCGTTCCCGGATACTCATGGGCGATTACCGTGGCAATCGACCACGCTGCCGTCGCATGTTCCGAAGGGAACGAACTGCCGCCGCTTTGGAAAAAGTCTCCGTTGCCGCTACCGACGTAGGGGCGATCTCGCCGAAATGCATACTTGAACGCCTCGCTCATCACCAGGCTGTCAATGGCCGCCTCGCCCGCCAAAAATCCCGTTTCCCGCCAGTGGGAGTTGTGATTGTGGTAGCTCAACAGCCACATGGCCCCCGCGCCGCCTGCCATACCGAAAACCAGATAATTCGACAGGCTGTTGTAGTGCGACTGAGTTGTTAGATTCTTGGAAACTTCATGTCGGCTGAAATCTGCATCCGTCGCCACCATTCCAGCCATCAGACCACTCAAAGGCACAATCCAAGGCAAGTCCGAAAGTCGCAGATTCTTCGGGCTGGTCCACAAGGCTGCCTGATCACCTGCAAAATCTTTGATGAGTTGCCCCGCTACACTGCTCTTTGCAACTGGAGTAACAGTTGAACTTGCGCTACTGGGCTGCTGAGTCCCCGGCTGCGGGTCTGTCATTTCTCCGTTCTTTCTGTCATTCTCCTGAGTCTGCGCACACGCTGGCTGGTTCAGTAAGAGTCCCGTAGCCACAACCCATGCACCGATCCCGAACATCCACCTCCTAGTTGTCATGGGTGAATGTACGCAACTGCAATGGCCACGCTCGATGCTACGCTGGCGAACTGCAGCAACTGCGTGTAGTCTTTCCTCACAAGGTTCGGTGCTTTCTCGGGCACTACTACAGTGTCTCCCGCCCGTAAAGCCGCACTAAGGGGGTCACCTGAGAACCAGCTCTTCTTAGTTCCTTGCCCGGCGAATACCGATCCATCTGCCCGAACAACGAACACGCCCTTGCCGTCAGCCAGCGGCGTAAACCCACCAGCCTGGCTTAAATACCACCTCGCGCTTTGTCCAGAACGGAAACTCACGGCGGTCGGGTTGTACACCTGCCCGTTCACCATCACATACCCTGTCCTCTTCGGGATTACCAGCACGTCCCCATCGCGCATCGCTATATCCGCGCCTGTGTTTTTCCATTTGTCGATGGGGTCCTGTATGTGAATCACAACTCGGCCAATCGGCGGGGCAAGACGCAATTGTTCAAGCGTTGATTCGCTCTGCGCCAGTGCCGTTAGCTTCGCATTCTTCTGATTTTCATCCGTGTCCGGTATTTGCCGTAGACCAGCCTGCATACTCTGAACACGTCGCACCAGCTCTGCGTGCGCAATCTCTTCTTCCTCTCGGACTTCCCTCCGCGTCAGCAGCGCTCCATAGGGGAATGCCTGTGGAGTGTATCCGCCCGCCCGCTCAAGCACGGAACTCAATTTCTCGCCTGGTTGTATTCCGAATGTACCCGGATGTTCCACTTCGCCCTTCACAGTTACTACCGCGCCGATGTCTTTCCATCCAGGGACTTGGCGAATACTCAGCACGTCGCCTCTGCCAAGCGCAACGTCTTCGCTGGCGTTTCCATTCGCAAGGGACGCAAGGGAGATTTCCGTCGTTTGTCCCGGCTTACCGTTCATTGCGTACCGGGTGAGGTCCGCATGGGTTGTATCTGCACTACGCTTGAGCCCTCCCGCAGCCCTAATGAGATCTTCCACTCGCATATTGCTTGTCCAGGGGTATCGCCCTGGCTTTACAACTTCGCCAGTTATATCCACAGAGGCCCGGTCGATTAGATCGCTGTTGCGATGAATCAGCAATCGATCCCGTGGACGCAGGAGAATATCGTCAAGTGGATTTCCTGCCAGGGCACTCTTCAGATTCACACTCAGGATCTTCGATGTGCCGTCTGCCTCCATCCGAAACAATTGCGCGTCGGCTAGATCTGCGTCAGCGGTCAATCCGCCCGCCAGATACACTGCGTCGCGCAGGTGCGCTTGCCCCGAAGTCGTGTATTTCCCCGGTAGACGTACTTCGCCGCCTACCCATACAGTGGGCGCAGGCTCAAAATCAAACCGGCTGAACACGCGGACGGTGTCGAGTGGCCCCAGCTTTGGAGCTGCCTCTGGATTGGCGAGTGCCGCAGCTAGGTCAAAGCTCTCCACGCTCGGATGAAAATCAGGAGGGTTGAGTCGCACAATCTCCCCATAGTGCGGCGCCGGTTCAGGAAGCAAGTCTTTATACGATCCAATGATGTCAGTGACCTTCATACCTTCACGGTACGAATAACGGCCTGGTCTTATAACGTGTCCCTGCAGATAGATTGCATCCTGGTTGTAGGGGGCGATTGGGAAAATATGGATATCGTCGCCATCTTGAACCTTGAATTCGGCCAACTTTGCCCCGTCGGTATCGTCCGCTGAAAGGTCTAGGCTCAACATAGTGCGCTTTTCATGCGCATCCAGCCGCTGTACTTCAATATGCTTCAACGTAGCGGCAGGCAGAATCCCTCCTGCAAGATCCAGAACATCAGCCAGCGTTTTTTCATCGCGAAGTTCGTAGATTGCCGGTCGGCGCACCATTCCAGTGATGGTCACCTGCGGCCCAATGGGTGGCACCAAGAGCGTGTCACCGCTTTCGAGTTTCTGCGAATCCGGAGAGACCCCACGGAGCAGCAAATCGTACGCGTCCACCTGTTCTATCAACTGCTTGCCCCGGTAGTGTTTCAACAAGCGTAGTGATCCTCGAGGCGTTATTCCATCCGCTGCGACCACCGCATTCAGTGGGGTCGAAAGGGAACTGATGTCATACGCGCCCGGAACACTCACTTCCCCTACGACATAAACACGCACTGTGCGCAGACGTCCCACGGACACGTCTGCCGATGTATCTCGAAATTGCGACGCCACTGCCTTCTGGACCAACTGTTGCACTTCCCCAAGGGTTTTACCGCTGACTTGCACCGGTCCGGCTTCTGGCAAAGAAACCCGCCCCTGCCGGTCCACTGCGCGCATCATCCGGGTCGTGACTCCTCCCCACAGGTCGATGGAAAGAGTGTCCCCAGGTCCCACCACGTAATCTGGTCCGACTGGCACATCCAAGGGGATCGCCCGTGGATCCCGCAGGCCATCCCGGAAAACCTCGGTCCCGAATCTTTGCGGCTTACTTGTTCGCGATGGAGCCTGCACATACAGGTCATACATCGACGGAATATCGGCATATGGACTCGGTCGGTGCACGACCGTATCTGGAGCTACATACCGCTCCTTCGGCGATCGGGGCACGGCGTTCTTCACCTGTCCAGTCTGCCCCGTCTGTGGCAGCACGCCAGCCATCGAATAATTGTCCATCGCGGAATTCCCGCCGAGCCCGCCTTCCAGTCCTCCACCATGAAGCGCGTCATATGAACCAAGATCGTTGCCTGTCATCGGCATGCCGCCGGACAACGTTCCAGAATCCCTCATGCTCATATTCAGAAGACTTACGCTGTCCGCGTTCGATCCGCCGCCCTGCAAACCTCCCATGGCGTCCGTCATTCCACCGAACTGGTCTGCGGGACTCGCCTGCGCTCGCATGATTGGAGAGCCTGACGCCGACGGCGCTCCAAAGCCCGGAATGGTCGGCATCGGCAAATTGTCTAGCGGATTCATCATCGGGTTAATGTTCTGTTGGGACGGGTTTTGCTGCTGCTGCAGCATTTCAAGTTCTCGGCAGTCGATGAGTTGGCTGGCGTATTCGTCCCGGTTCTCCAGCAAGCTACTCGGACGACAGTTGATCCTTTTCTCGGCAGCCTCGCGCCCTGCTTTTCGCGCTTCTTTCAATTCATCCAGGTCCAGGGCATCTTGCTGGGCTTCGATTTCCACCAGTTTTCGAGCCCGTTCTTTCAAAACCAGGTCTTGTTCCTTGGCTTCATCTGAGAGCGGGTTCAGCTGCGGTTTGAAATAGCCGTAACGTTGCAACAACCGCGTTGCCACGGCACGAAATTTCACATCGTTCTTTAACCGATCGAAGATCGCTTGATCACTCAGATCCTCGTCGTTTACCAACTGGCCGTTGTCGCCTGCTTCCTTGGCCACCCAGTGCTTTAGCTCCACCATGATGCCCGAGTCTTGAATTAACACCTCTTTGATCTGGGCCGCGGAGGCAGCCACACGTTCGTAGTTTTCCATCACCAGGTCGGATTGGCTCGGTCGGTGCGCCAGGGGAACATCTGTGTTTGCGGAGTCTGTCCTCGGAGGCTGTTGGGGGGGCTGGGTCTGCTGCGGTAATTCCTGTGCCGCTAACCCGAAGCCAATTCCCAGGAAGAGGGACGCGAGAAACAGCAGTCCTCTGCGCAAGGGATTTTTCTGCGTTCTACTCATGACACCTCTCCCGTTTGGGTGGTCCTCCTTGTGAGGCCCCCCATTTGCTTCCAACACCGCCATTTTTTTTTCTAATAAAGTGGCCACTAGTATATGACGCATCATATGCAACGAGGAATCTGCTAGCAACGCTACTTGCCGCCCCAGACTCACTTGTACACATGACACACGAGGATGACTGTCAACGTTGTCCCTCGAAATAAGAGCAAAATTCGTTCGTGTCGCAGCGCTCTCCAGAGAATCGCTCTCCTCGAAATCCTCTCTCACCACTCGTGAATACGATGGTGGCAAAGAGATTTCTTACTTACTTCACCCATCGGTATGGCGTGGTTGGCCCCAAAAACTCGGATTTGCCGCCCCGTTGGATTGCGCCTTATCGGTGGCCACACGGGCTGGAAAACGTGAACCGGATCACCTCTTCCTTTGCGGTCCGTTCGGCGAGATTACGAGAAGCCAAACCCCTCACACAGTCTCCACAAACATCAATCCATTTGACGCCCTGAAGGCGACATTAAGATGCTCCCCCCGCTGGGACGAAAGGTATGTTACCACACTGGCTTTTCGGCAGTCGTAGACGGAATCCCGTGGGAATGCCCATAGGAATTAGGGTCCCGACCGACAACTCATGTTCACCTGGACCCGGAATTCTTCACGGCGCACATCTCCTAAACCGGCGGGCAGGTCTAATAGCTGATCCAGAAAACTGCGCCGACGTCGCTTTTGTGTGTCCCTACGCCTGAACGGTAACCCGCCCGCTGCCTGCGGTTTTCTTTGTGGCGTAGAAGTCCCGGATGCACTCAACCACGGTCTGTGCTTGCTCGTCGTTCAACTCCGGATACACCGGGAGGGCCAGCGTTTCTTTTGCAGCTCGTTCGCTCTCCGGAAATGTCCCTGCCCCCAATCCCAAATAGGCAAAGCATTCTTGCATGTGCATTGCGATCGGGTAATAAACTTCTGTGCCTACTCCCCTTTCCTTCAAGGTCGACTGCAATTCATCACGATGCCCCACGCGAATCACGTACTGATTGAAGATGTGCCGATCCGTTGTGATCTTCGGCAGAATCAATTTCCCGTCGTTACTCGTCGCCAGCCCGCTTTCCTTGAACAGCCGGTCGTACCTCGACGCATTGCGTTGGCGCGCTGCCGTCCATTTGTCCAGGTGCTTCAATTTAACAAGGACAATAGCCGCCTGAATCTCGTCCAGACGGAAATTGCCTCCAATCACTTTGTGGTGATACTTTGGCTTCGATCCGTGCGCTCGCAGGACCCTCAGCTTTTCCGCGCGTTGCGCATCGTTCGTCACCACCATCCCGCCATCCCCGGCTGCGCCCAGGTTCTTCGATGGGAAAAATGAGAAGCACCCGTACTGGCCGATAGAACCAGCTCGCTTCCCTCGATATTCGGCACCGATCGCCTGCGCGGCATCTTCAATTACCACCAGCCCATGCTTTTCAGCAACTGCCATGATGGCGTCCATATCGCCCATCTGTCCGTACAAATGCACGGGCATGATGGCGCGCGTTCGTTTCGTCACGCATTGCTCGACGCGGGATGCATCGATGTTGTATGTCTCGGGATCAATGTCTACAAATACAGGAATTGCGCCTACACGGGCAATTGCTCCCGCAGTGGCAAAAAAAGTATACGGCGTCGTGATCACTTCATCGCCAGGACCTATTTTCTCCGCCATCAAGCAAGCCAGCAAAGCATCGCTTCCAGAGGTCATGCCGATCGCATGGGCGCATTGGCTGTAACTCGCAATCGCTTTCTCGCACTCGTCCACTTTCGGTCCCAGAATGAATCGGTTGGATTCCAGAACCTGCAACACCGCAGCATCTATTTCCGCTTTGATCGAGCGATACTGCGCATTGAGGTCAAGCAAGGGAACTTTCATACCAGAATCTGCCTTTCCGTCACATAGGATTTTGTCGCTAGCTTGGTCCCACGCCATTCTTTGAGTCTCGTTTGTGGGTCAGGCAACTCATAGACACCAAGCGTTGCGGTGATAACTCGTTCAGGTTTGCCTGACACACCGAATACGCCAGCTTCTAAGGATACCCCGCCGCACACTCAGTGACTACCGAGTTGCCGCGATTCTCCGTTACTTTCAGAAATCAGTGTTTACCTTCGGTCTCATTCCAGAGAAACGCCAACTCGTCCGCCGTATCATTCACCTGCTGTTGGATCGACACGCCGGAACTGTGTCCTGCTTGCGTTTCGTAATGCAGGAGGATGGGACGGTCGCTGCCATTTGAAGCTTGCATCAGCGCCGTCATCTTACGCGCGTGCAAAGGATCGACGCGGGTATCCGAGTCTCCGGTGTTGAACATAATTGCCGGGTACTTAGTTCCCGGTCTGACGTTGTGATACGGCGAATATTTCATGAGAAAGCGGAATTGGTCCGCATTCTCGGACGAACCGTATTCGGTGGTCCACCAACTCCCAATCAGGAAGCTTTGATAGCGAAGCATGTCCAGCAGCGGGTAGCCGCACCAAATCGCTCCAAACAAATCAGGCCGTTCGGTCATCGCCGCGCCCATGAGCAATCCGCCATTGGAACGTCCGCGAATGGCAAAGAGCGATGTGCTGGTGTATTTGTTGGCGATGACATACTCCGCGGCAGCAAACAAATCGTCAAAGACGTTTTGTTTCTTCTCGAACATGCCCGCTTTGTGCCACGCTTCGCCGTATTCGCCTCCTCCCCGGAGATTCGGCTGCGCGTAGTAGCCCCCTTGCTCCATCCACCAGGCATATTCGGGATTCCAATGGGGAGTCAGGCTGATGTTAAAGCCGCCGTAGGCGAACATCAGCAGCGGCGTAGTTCCGTCTTGCTTCACCCCTTTTTTCGACGAAATGAACATTGGCACTTTTGTGCCATCCTTCGAGGTCACGAAAACTTGTTTGACTTCGTACTCATCCGGCGAGAAAGGTACTTTAGGTTTCGCGAATATTTCTGTGGCCCCGGTCTCGATATCGTAGTGATAAATGGTCGGCGGAATATTGAAGGACTCGAAAGTGTAAAATCCGTGGTGCGATGAATTCCGTCCGTACATCGTCGACCCGCTTCCCAATGCGGGATAGCTCAACTGACCCAATAACTTCCCATCAAGAGAGTAAATGCGCGTCTGCGTCACCACATCGTGCAATCCAGTCACGAAAAGCCTTCCTCCGACTATGCCTATCTCGGAGATGGCGTCCTTGCTCTCTGGAACCACGGTCTTCCAGTTCTCCGGAGACGGCTTGTTCATGTTCAGCTTGATGACTCGATAGTTGTCTGCCTCGTAGTCGGTCTTCACATAGAGATCGTCATCGTAATTCTCCGGTTCGAACCTGTTATCGATTCCATGAATTATTTCTTGAATGGGAGCGTCAGACGTTCGCAAGTCCTTTGCATAAATGTCCATGCGTTTGGCCGGTACCCCGTGCCCGACAAGGATAAGAAGATAGCGCTCGTTTTCGGTGACTTGCGCCCCGATCCAGTCCATTGGACCCAATGTCTCGTCCTTGAACTTTTTGCCAAACACCAGCGAATCGGATTCAATGGGTGTGCCGAAGCGGTGGTAATAAAGGATCGTGCCACTCGGTTCGACCTTCGCGTAATACAAGCCTCTCTTATCCGGGGCTAAACTTACGTTGTAGCGGGCCTTCGGCAGTACTTCGGGCAATTGCTGATGCTGGCTCACCTCCAAGAAGTGGACGCTTTCTTCATCGGCCCCGCCCTCGCGAATCCCATACACGAGCAACTGCCCGTCGTTCGAAACATCATCGATTGTCACCGAGGTATTTTGGTCGGCGCTCAGTTTGCTCGCGTCAACCAGGCGTTCATCGTTGCCGTGGAGCCCCATGCGCATGTAGATCGATGCTTGGTTTTCTTCCGCCAGCCGCTTCGTAAAAAAGAACCTTCCCTCGCGTTCATGGGGCACTGTGTAGCTGTCGAGTCGTTCCAGTTCCCCCAGGCGGTTCACGATCTGAGGCCGCAGTTTTACCTGTGAAAGATAGCCCTCCGTGTAGCGCATTTGCGACTCAGTCCAGGCGCGCGTTGCTGGATTTTTGCCGTCTTCGAGCCAACGATAGGGGTCTGTAATCGTCACCCCGTGCAAAGTCTCGGTCACGGGCTTCGCCGCGGT
>Ga0181523_10000722_pt1 | contig 37232 bp, 23 predicted proteins | sample PEATcosm2014_Bin_43_FD_119752 | JGI IMG/M metagenome (GOLD analysis project Ga0181523, IMG submission 119752) | Peatland microbial communities from MTU Mesocosm Facility, Houghton, MI, USA - PEATcosm2014_Bin05_30_metaG | ecosystem: Environmental > Terrestrial > Soil > Wetlands > Peat | place... | reverse complement strand
GGCAAAGCGCCGGTCGCCATCTCGTAGAGCACCGCGCCAAATGAGAATAAATCCGTGCGGGAATCGACGTCCTTGGCTCGCACCTGCTCGGGCGACATGTAAGCCACCGTTCCGACAACCATGCCCGGACGCGTCAGTTCCCTCGTCTGAGTGAGCAGAGCCTGCTCGCTCGAACGGTCCGCGGTCGTAACCTTCGCCACTCCAAAATCGAGAATCTTGGCGTGACCGCGCTTGGTCAGGAAGATGTTGCCGGGCTTAATGTCGCGGTGAACGATCCCTTCTGAGTGCGCGGCGTCCAGGGCGTCGGCAATCTCGATGGCCAATGGGAGCAGCGTTTCCATGTCGAGCGGCCGACCCGCGATGCGATGCTTCAACGTCAGCCCGTCGAGGTATTCCATCGCAATAAACGACCGGCCTTCATACTTGCCGATTTCATGAATGGTGCAGATGTTGGGATGATTCAGCGCCGACGCAGCCCGCGCCTCGCGCCGGAAACGCTCCAGCGCCTGCGGATCCTGGGCCAGTTCTTCGGGCAGGAATTTGAGGGCGACAAAGCGGCCAAGCTCCGTATCTTCGGCCTTGTAAACCACACCCATCCCGCCGCCGCCCAGCTTCTCGAGGATGCGGTAATGCGAGACAGTTTGGCCGATCATGAGGGGGCGCGCGAAAACGCTGCCGTTGCATGTTAGGAGCAGCGGGAGCAGCAAGTCAACGTGAAGCCGCGCGTAGTGAAGCCGAGGTGGTGTTAAGGCGCGTCGAAAATTCTAAAGTTACTGATTGGTATACCCAGTCGAGGTTGTGACGGCCGGCGCTTCGCCCCGAGAGCGCGCGCGTGGCCATATTAAGGCAGCTTGACAAGGTGTTCGGCAGCTTTGCTGGAAACCACTCCTTGACCTTCGCGCACCACATAAAACCGGTCGGCAGCCAGACTGCCGAGCGTTTCCTTTTTGCCACCCGGCCATAAGACTTCCACCTGGTCGAGATGGTCATGGCTGCCCAGCCCGAAGTGTATGCGCAGGTCGTGCTGCGACAGGTAGCTTCCGCCGCTGAGGACTTCGCCCGTCTGCACCAGGTCTCCGGCCGTGGCGCGTACGCGCGCATTCAAGGCCAGGCGATTGCTCTTCACTCCCTCCAACTGAAAACTGACCCAATGGTTCTGCGGACCTCCTTCGGGACGCAGAATCATGGGCTGGCCCACCAGGTTCTCAACCACCGCCTCCATTTTCCCGTCGTTGAAAAGATCGCCCACCGCCAGCCCGCGGCTCACCTGTGGCATCTGAATCGCATCTCCAACCAGCTTGCTGGCATTCCTGAAGGTTCCGTCTCTTTGATTCACAAAAAGAAACTTCGGCTCCAGGTATCTGGTGGGGGTGTGAGTGCTGTCCACCTGCGGATACACATGTCCGTTGACCAGAAAGAAATCTTCCCAGCCATCGTTGTCGAAGTCGACAAACGCGTCTCCCCAGCCCACATAACCCTGTGTGCCCCGGGCAATGCCGGAAGCAATCGACGTGTCGCTGAAGTTCATCCCGCCATCGTTGCGATACAGTGCGGCGTACTCAATGTCAAAATGCGAAAGCAGCAGAGACATGCGCCCGGTGTGCAGGTAGTCGCCGAGGGCAACTCCCATATTGGCCTGTTCCAGGCCGTCCTCGTTTGCCGCCACACCGGAAACCAGTGCGACATCCGCGAACTTACCGGTGCCGTCGCCTTGATAAAGGTAGTTCGCTTGGCCGTCGTTGGTCACGAAGAGATCAAGCTTCCCGTCGTTGTCGAAATCGGACCAGATGGCGGTCAGCCCATAGCGGCGCTCAGGATCGTCGACCCCGGACTTCTTCGATACGTTGGTAAACGTGCCGTCGCCATTATTGTGGTAAAGATTGTCGGGAAACCCTTTCAGGCCGCGCGGGCCGCACTGCACATCGAGTCCCATGTACTTGCAGGATTTGCTGGAACCGAATACGGGCAGATTGTCCAGGTGAAAATCCACATAGTGCGAGATAAAGAGATCGGCCCAGCCATCGCCGTCATAATCTCCAAAGGCCGCTCCCGTCGCCCATCCGGAGTCGGCGGCAAGTCCGCTGGCCTTGGTGACATCGGTGAATGTTCCATCGCCATTGTTGCGATACAGCACCACGCCGCTGAGACAGGTCACCAGCAGATCGGGCCAGCCGTCGTTGTTATAGTCGCCAACCACAGCGCCCATGGCCCAACACGGATAGCCCACCCCTGCCTTATCGGTGACGTCCGTGAATGTCCCGTCATGGTTGTTGTGGAACAAAGCACTCCGCGCTTTCACGCCGTGCAGAGCCATGTCCACGCTCTGCGCGTTCGTAAAGTAAATGTCGGGCCAGCCGTCGCCGTCGTAGTCGATCAGCGCGACTCCCCCGCTCATCGACTCCGCTATAAATTTCGCCTCCGGACTCGACAGGTGATCGAAATGAATTTGAGTGGAATCCGTGATGTCCACCAGACGTGGATAATTCGCCAGCGCGCCCGTGGCCTGGCTCTCAGCCTCCGCCTTTTTGCGCTCCGCAGGCGACAGTGGCGTTGCCGTTCCCATTTGCGCCATCGCCCCTGTACTCGCGACCAGGATCAGAAGCGCCGCGCAGAATGGGAGAAATGCTGCCGGTGCAATCTCCGACATCCCAGCCACGCCTCGCGCTCCGATTTTATGTTTCATCGTGCTTGATTATCGTTCGCCCCAGCTCGTCCGCACCAATTTTCTTGGGCTGCACCTGCAACTCTTTATAGATTGCGTTTGGTTCTTGCGTCATCTTTTTAAATTTCTCATAAAGATCCATCTCGCGACGCCCCATCTTTTGAAAGAGTCATCCAGAGCCGAAATAACAAAGCCCGCGGCTGACGCCGCGGGCACGGGGGAAGCAACCGCTTTAGAAATAGAGTTTGGCGCCGAGTTGAACCACGCGAAATCCTCCGGGGCCAGTGTTGGGCGTGCTTTGATTGGTTCCGAAGTTTCCGTTCTTCGCGATGGAGATCAGAGTAGCGGGATCGGAATATTCCCACGGTCCGTTCACGCTGTAGCCGTAATTCTGGCCGGTGAAATTCGGGTGGTTGAACGCGTTAAAAGCTTCCAGACGGAGCTCGAGATAGCGTACTTCATTGCTGCCGAACGGAATGTTCTTCAACAAGGACATATCCCAATTCTCGATTCCGCCGTAGCGCAGAATGTCGCGCGTTCCCCGCACGGGGAAACCAACCATCGGGAGGGCAGGATTCCCTTTCCGGTCGGCTGTGTAATAGAAAGGAATGTTTCCCCACATATTGGAGCCATCCAGACTTCCCGACGGGAACGAGTAACCGTTGTTCAAGTCCACCGGAGTTCCGGTCATGAACTGCGTCACACCGCTCAGATGGTAGTTGTCGGTGACATAGCCAAGCCATGTCGGTCCCTTATGGAGCTTCGTCACGTTGGGGAGATCGTAGACATAATTGGCGGCAAACACATGCGTGCGATCCCAAGACGCCGCCCGGTAGTCGAGCAAGGCGTTCACTGGGTTCTGCTCATCCTGGTCGGAACTGGCAGTAGCCAGCGACTTCGACCACGTATAGACCGCTCCGAAAGTCAACCCTTTGCTGAAGCGGCGTTGCAGCGAGGCTTGCAGCGAGTTGTAGTTGGAGGTTCCGTCCCACCTCAGGCCCGGGATCTGACCGTAACCTTTGAAAGGCACCAGGTAGGCGTTCGTATACGCGGCATCGCCGTAGGCGCACCAGGCATTGAAGTTGTAGCCGGCTGCCTGATACTGCGGGTCCATGTTCGGCTGAACCGCTGGTACTCCGCCACCGTTCCACAAAGAGCAGTTTGGATCCTGGTTGGCGGCGAGGAAGCCCGCGCCATAGGGAACCGCGTTGATATTTCGCGAAGTCACGAGGTGGCGAGAGAGCGTGCCCACATAAGCGAGGTCGAGTGTCGTGCCATGGCCGAGGTCCTGTTGCACACCCAAGCTGAAGCTGTAAACCGTTGGCACATGGCCATCTCGAGCCGCGGCAAGGATGTTGCCATCGCCCTGCACCGGAAGTTCGGCGGACGACGTCGACAGGCCTGGAAGGTTCACGATATTGTTGGCTGCAATCGATGGCGTCTGCACGATTGCCGGATTGTTGAAGACCGTGTTGAAAATCAGGTTGCCCTGCGTTCGGTCATGCATCATGCCCGCTCCACCACGAAGAATGGTCTTGTGGGTTCCCAGTAAGTCATAGGCGAAACCAAGGCGCGGCTCGGGCATAATCCCGCGGCTATTCCAGCCGCCCGCTGGGAGTTGATGGCTGTTGGTGTACTGCATGCCATTCAGCAGGTCGCCGCCATCGGCAACAATGATGTTGCCATCGGCGGGATTAATGGTCACGGCGTTCTGTGATTGATAGGCCGCCGGATTGAACAGGGCAACTTGGTTCTTTGCGTCGTATTGGGGTGGAATCCAGGCGAACCTCAACCCGTAGTCGAGAGTTAAACGTGGGGTTATCTTCCAAGTATCCTGAATGTAGAACTCCAGTTGGTTGTAACGGAAGTAGCCTGTCGGGCGAGCGGTCGACTGGTCAAAGCCCGTGAAATCCCCCTCGAGCGCGCTCGCCAGTGGGTCGCCAAGTTGGCACGGCGTCACCGTGCAGGTGCCTCCGCCGGTAGCGCCTGTACCAAAACTAAACTGGCCGTTGACGTTACCCCACGCGATTTGGTCTTTGCGACTGCGCTGGTAGAACATACCGGTCTTGAATGTGTGAGTTTTCCAGACCCAAGACAAATTGTCGTTCACGTTGATGGTCGTATTGGCTTGTTTCCAGGGAGTGGCGCCCAAGTACGGGCCTTGAAAATTAACGTTATTCAGCCCCCCAAAACTCATGTCCGGTATTGCCTGATCCTGACTCAACGGGAAAAGCAGCTGCAAGGTGATTCCATTCGCGCCGCGGGAAATGTTCCCGTTGTTACCTTGTGCAAGAGACAACGTGTGACTGGGCCCGACGGAGAACTCATTCAGGATGGTCGGCGTGATCGTACTAACTAAGTTCGCGGAAAAATTCCATCCAGGGTGCTGCTGTGTGCAACCCCCTTTGAAGGTAGTCCCTGATGCGCAGGCAAAAATGCCGAATGGCCCGGGAAAGGGCGTGAATGGGGAGGTGTCGGTCTCGGCATTGTGAATCCAGCGCCCGTAGAGCCGATTCTTGCTGTTGAGCTGGAAGTCAACGCGGAGGATGTCCTCGCGGCGCGGGGCCTCGCCTGAAAGCGATTGCGAGAAGTTGTAGCTCAGGTTATTCGACCCAAAGCCGGGAACATTCGGCAGTGGAAAAAGATTTAGCATCGTCTCCATCTGCTGAAACACTGCTTGTTGCGCCGCAGGCAGCTGAGTTGGGTCGATCTTATTGTTCGTAATACCGGGGCCGGAAATCTCAACTGGTATCGGTATTGAGGTGTTGGGTTGGGCGCCCTGGGGACCGGGAATGACAGACTGCGAGAAGTCGCCTTGACGTTCCAGAGCAGTTGGGGTGTAGAACTGGGCAAGAGCGAGAGGAACCAACTGCCGGTAGAATTCCTGACTCCAGAAAACGAAGAGCTTGTCCTTCTTGATCGGGCCGCCAAACTGGTAACCGATGTAGTTATAGCGGTAGATCTCGGGTTCATTGGGTGCGTTGTTCGCCAGTTCGCTCTGCTTATTAAACCACTCGTTGGCGTTCAGCCCGTCATTGCGATGAAAGAATCGGCCGTTGCCATGCCACTGGTTGGTTCCGCCCTTGGTAACGAGGGCGATTTGCCCACCGGCGGCCTTGCCGAATTCAGCCTGGTAGTTCGACGTTAGGATTTTTACTTCCTCGATCGCATCGGTATTGATCGTCACGTGGGTTCCGCCGTTGTTGCCGGTGTCCACGTTGGAGGCGCCGTCGATGGTGAACTCGTGCTGGTTGGCGCGCGTGCCGTTGATGTTGTAGGCATCAATTCCACCAGTCGCAGAAGCGTGACCATCGAACGTTCCCGACATGCCGGGAACGAGTTTCAGGTAGTCCAGAACGTTGCGCCCATTGATGGCAACCTGATCTAACTGCTTACTTGTGATCAGGTCGGAACGCTCGCCGGAATCCGACTGAAGCTGGACTTGGCCAGCGTCCGCCGTGACCGTGACTTCGTCGGTGGCCGCTCCGATGGCGAGCACAAGGTCGCCCGCGTCCAGCCTGGCAGCGGCGCTGAGTACAAAACCCTTAGAGTCCAGCTTCTTGAATCCCTTCGCGTCCACCGTGATGTTGTAAGTGCCGGGAAGAAGACTGGGAGCGACGAACTCCCCGCTGTCGGTAGTCGTAACTGTGCGCACCAGTCCGTTCGCCGGGTTCGAAATGGTCACGGAGGCGCCGGGGACCACAGCGCCAGTGGCGTCCTTCACCGTGCCGGAGATCGTGCCGGAAGTCACCTGCGCTAGCAGTGGAGCGCACGACAGGCACAGGATGAGGGCCAACGCCGCAATGCCACAGATTCGTAGACTAATGGTTTCAGACCAGCTTGTTTCAAACCAGCGGGACATAGCTTCTCCTTCGTGGGAGCAGTCGGCGGCTCGTCGAGGAGTCGTCCGATTGTGGGAACTGATTAGGCAACTGGCCGATTCGACTCATCGGCAATCTCGATGACATAGAGAAAACGAAAACTGCCTATATGGCTTTCATGAAAACAAGGCGGCCTCAACAGTGATATCGTTCTCCCTTGTGGGGAGCCACGAACACTTCACTAGAAAACAACAACGAAGGGCTGTCAATACTACTTTCGTACAGCTGGATTTCTCGGGGAACGATTCGGGCCATCCATCCAATCACTCGAGCGAGATGATTCCACGTTGCAGCGCCACGGTCGCCGCCTGCGTTCGATCCTTCACGTTCAGCTTCTCGAGCACGTGACTCACATGCAGCTTCACCGTCACCTCGGCGATATTGAGCAGACTTGCGATTTCCTTGTTGCCCATTCCCTTGGCCACCATCCGCAACACTTCCACTTCGCGCACGCTCAACGAGCGATGCGACCGGCGCTCGGCTAAGTGCGAAGCCACAATAGGATCTACATACTGCCGGCCTTCATGAACCTCCCGCACCGCGCGCAGCAGTTCCTCCCGGATGATGCTCTTGACGATGTATCCCCTCGCGCCCGCCTGGAGCGCGCGATAGATCTCCTCTTCGCCCGAGTGCGTGGAAAGCATCAGGATACGCGCATCCGGAAACTCGCGAAGGATGGCGGCCGTGCAATCGGTGCCGCTCACTCCGGGTAGCCGAAGGTCCATCATCACCAAGTTGGGACGGTGTTTACGATAAGCCTCGATCGCGGCCTTGTCGTTGCCCGCTTCGGCCACCACTTCCATGTCGGGTTCCACGTTCAACGACGCGGAAAGGCCCATGCGAACCATGAAGTGATCGTCAACGACCAGAATACGTATTGGCTTTGAGTTCTTCATCAAATGCTTCTGGACGAGGCAGGGGAACCTCCACGGCGATGCGAGCGCCGCGCCCGAGTTCGCTCTCCACCCGCAAATGGCTGCCCATCGATTGGGCGCGCTCCCGCATATCGAGCAGTCCGAAATGTCCGGTGGGAGATCCCTGGCCGGCCGCAAAGCCCTCGCCGTCATCACTGACGGTCAGGCAAACCGATGCAGGTTTGTACCGCAACTCGATGGATACCTGCCGGGCGCGGCCGTGTTTCACGGCGTTGGCGACGGCTTCCTGCCCGATGCGCAGCAAATTCATCTCCACCGAGCCCGGCAGTCGCACCGGACTCCCTTGGACATCGAAGTTGACCTTCGTCTGTTCGCGCGGCACCAGGGGCTCGACAATCTGCGCCAGCGCCGAGACCAGATCCCCATCTTCCAGTAACTGGCAGCGCAAATCCCAGACCGAACGGCGGGCTTCCACCATGCTGTGACGGCTCATGTCGCGCGCCGTTTCCAATGCGTGCTGGGCCACGTCCGGTGCCTGCTGCAGGCAGTCGACCGCCAGGTCCAGTTGCATGGTGATCCCGGCCAGTTCCTGTTCCAAGGTATCGTGAAGCTCGCGGGCGATCCGGTTGCGCTCTTCGAGCACCGCGCCGCTTCTCAACTTTTGTCGCATGATCGTCATTTGCTCTTGCAGGCGCCGTCTCAGCACCACCACCCACACCACGACCGCCAGGAGCACACCGCCGGTGATACCCAGCACCCACAAGGTGTGGCTGGAATTCCACCACGACGGAGTTGTGAGTACGACGATATCCTGCGGCACGCGCAGCAGCATTCGAAACGACTGTGGAGTCTGCCACAGGCCCCCGCTGCGGACCAGACAAATGCCGGTGACTCGCACGATGCTATTCAGCGGGATCGATAGCAAGCGCTCCGCAACCCGTCCCTGTGGCACCGTCGCATCGAAGAACATATCGTCGCGTTGCAGCATGAGCCGAAGGCCATCCGGCTGCGCCTGTCGGTTCAGCAGCTTCGCATCGGTGGTCACGACCGCCCCGTCGAATTGTTCCCAGGGTACATCGAGATTCAGCTTCACCGCTTCCGGTGCCTTCTCGTGACCTAAACGATGCACTACCGCGTCCTCCAACATCGGCGCCGAGTCGCCCATCGTGGCAAACCCCAGCACGTCCACGAGGTCGCCGATCTCAAGCGGCGCGCCCTGCTGCGTAAGCACGCGGAGTCCCTTGCCTTGACTCTCAAGAAAAAGAGCATTGCCCTGCTGCTGGAACCCAACAATGCCGCGCACTCGCACCCGGTGCCGCGTCCCCTCGGCTGGCGCAAACCGCAACAACTCCGACAGCGGAACCTCACTGGCAGGGGCTTCCACGCGAATGAAGCTCAAGCGCGGAACGTAGAACAGAATGCCGGTTAGCTGCCGGTTGGCGTTGTACAGGCTGCCGCACACGCCTTCAATCAGAACCTCGCTGTCGACCCACGAAGAGAAATCCTGTTCGTGGGCAATCGGCACGCGCACGTTGAACTCTCCGCCTTCCGACGCCACGTGCATGGCCAGAGTCTCCTCTTGCCACGACGTTCGGTCGACGGCCGCAGACCGCACGATGCCGCGCGCCTGGGCCCACTGGCTGTCCTGCTGCCCATTAGCGATCTCGGAGAAAGGGAAAAGCTGTGCCTTGGGAAGTACTCCTTCGCCGAGCACGCGAAACTTTGTCTCGCGAATTACGGGCGCGAACTTGCCGGGTCCAGTGACTCCTTCGACCTCGACCAACTGGCTGAGCAAGTGAGGGTACTTGAGAGAAACGCTGCCTTCCACATAGATGCCGGCGGTCGCATCCTGCACAAAAAAGTCGGGCGCCGGAGCATCCATCGTGATCACACCCCGCACCAGCACGGGATATCCCAGTGCCGCCTGTTCCGGACTCAAACGGCGTATTTGATCCGCATGAGTAAGAGTGGGGAGTGGCTTCGCGGGCGGCGACTGCGCCCGCACTCCAACGTCGAGCACTCCCACTACTAAAACTGACGCCACGATCAGGCGCAACGCCCATGCTGCTGGCGCGCCAACGCCACGAGTGCGCATGCTTCTGTTCGGCATAGATACCAGGGGCAAAATCAAAGTGAGGCCTTCGCGAAGCGGCCACAATCCGCTGCTCGCCCTAGGGTAGCCCAAACCAGCGGCTGGGGGAAGCTTCGATCAGTCTTCTCGGCGGAGACAGTAGAGGAACTGCTGGTTTGACGTTGGTTCGAGGGAAAGACCATAACGTCATTTGACACGCATGAGATTCTTGTCGGTAACGCCGTTGCTGAAATCAGCATGCGGAATTGGGACAAGGATCGAGAATGAAAATGTCAGACTCATCGAGACGCGATTTTCTAAGATTATCCGCCGCCGGACTCGCAGCAAATGCAGCCGCAGAAGCCCTGCCAGCATGGGGTTCCCCTGCTGCAAGCATGCTCCGCCCAGCGAATCCCGCCACCGGCGAAATCACAGTTCGCGTCACCGCCGAGAAACGGCGCTTCGAAATCGCGCCCCCTCTGGCGTGGCGGCAGAGTTCCAGCACTCCCTCCGCCGAGACGATCGCACTTAACCCGGAAAAGAAGTTTCAGGAGATTCTGGGATTCGGTGCAGCGTTCACCGATGCGTCCTGCTACATGTTCAGGCAGTTGTCGGCGGAATCGCGCGAGCATCTACTCCATGAGCTGTTTCACCCTTCCGAGTTGGGACTCAATGTCTGTCGCACCTGCATCGGTGCCAGCGACTACTCGACCGAGCTGTACAGCTTTGACGAAGGCGAACCCGATCCTGATTTGAAGCGCTTCTCCATCGATCACGATCGCGCCTATTTCCTGCCAGCATTGCGGCAGGCTCGCAAGGAGAATCCCGATCTGTTCCTGTTTTCGTCGCCCTGGAGTCCTCCTGGCTGGATGAAGGCCGGAGGCTCGATGCTGGGCGGCTCGATGCGCCAAAAATATTTCGACAGTTATGCGAACTACTTTTTGAAGTTCCTTCAGGCCTACGCCAGTGAGGGTGTTTCGATTCAGGCAGTCACTTCGCAGAACGAAGTGGACACCGATCAGGACGGCCGCATGCCGGCTTGCCTGTGGGGGCAGGAATATGAAATTGGTTTTGTGAAGAATCACCTGGGCCCTCTGCTCAAAGCGAACAACATTCCCACCAAGATATGGCTTCTGGATCACAACTACAACCTCTGGGGCCGGGCCACTTGCGAACTGGATGATCCCGACTTGCGCAAATACTCGAACGCGATCGCATGGCACGGCTATGTGGGCGAGGCCGAAATGATGTCCAAGGTCCACGACGCACATCCCGATGCCCAGATGTACTGGACGGAAGGTGGCCCTGACATCAACAGTCCTCGCTACGCCACTGATTGGGCCGACTGGGGACACACGTTTACCGCGGCGCTGCGCAACTGGTGCCAGTCGCTGACCGGCTGGAATCTGGCCCTCGACGAGAAGGGTCGGCCGAACATTGGCCCCTTCCCGTGCGGCGGACTGGTCACGATTCATTCGCAGACCAAAGAAATTACGCGCAGCGGCCAGTATTGGGCCTTCGCGCATTTCTCTCGCCTGATTCGCCGCGGAGCACGCCGCTTCGACTCGCGGGGAACGCTGCCCCAGGTCGATCACCTGGCCTGCGAGAATCCCGACGGCCAGAAAGTTCTGGTCCTGACCAACGCCGCCGCCGCGCGTTCCGTCGTGTTGCAGATGGGCGGGTGGGCAGTCGATGTGCCACTGGCCTCGGATTCCATAACGACATTGGCGTGGAGGTGAAATTGATATTGAAAATGAAAATGAACGTTGCGCATCTTCTGCGCCGCGCACCGCCGTGTTCGGGGACGTAATGATTACTCATATTCCAGACCGTCCCCTTCCAGACCGTCTTCGCCGGATGACGAGGCTTTGCCTGCTTTCGTTGACCTGCGCCGCCTGCCCATTTCTGAGCAGTTGCCCCGGATCGAGCGGGTCTACGAAAACCTTGCCGCCCGGGCCCACCGTACAGATCGTGGAAACCACTGGTGACCAAACCATGCTGCTGCAGACGCAGCCCAGCGTCTCATTCGCAACCGGCGGAAGTTCCAGCAGTCTCATCATCACCGTCAACTCTACAACCCAGTATCAGCAGATGGATGGGTTTGGCGGTTCTCTGACCGACTCTTCCGCCTGGTTGATCTGGAACGAACTCAGCTCCTCGCAGCAAGCCACACTGATGCAAGAACTCTTCAGCCCGAGCAGCGGCATCGGAATCAGTTTTCTGCGTCAACCCATGGGGGCATCCGACTTCTCCGCCAGCGGCAACTACAGTTATGACGACATGCCCGCGGGCCAGACGGATCCCAACCTTGCCAACTTCTCCGTGACGCACGATGCCACTTACATCATTCCCTTGCTCAAGCAGGCACTCGTCGTCAATCCCAACATCAAAGTGGTCGCGCTGCCCTGGAGCCCGCCCGCCTGGATGAAAACTACCGGAACCATGAATGGGGGGAATATGAACACGACTTATTCCCCAAGCCTGGCGCAGTATTTCGTCGATTTCGTCCAGGCTTACCAGCAGCAGGGAATCCCCATCTATGCCCTGTCCGTGCAGAACGAACCTCTTTACTCGACCACGGGATACCCCTCTGAATCTCTCGCTGCGACGGACGAATCAACTTTCATCGCCAATAATCTTGGACCCGCTCTGAGCACTGCCGGACTCGGAAATGTGAATATCTTCGGCTACGAACACAATTGGAACAACACCGCCTATCCTGAGTCAGTGCTGGGCGGTTCCGCCGGACAATACGTTGCCGGAAGTTCGTTCCACTGTTATGCCGGCGATCCTAGCGCGCAATCGACGGTGGAAGCGGCTTTCCCCGCTAAGTCCATCTGGTTCACGGAATGTTCGGGCACTACCTCCAGCACGTTTTCAGGCGACCTGGTGTGGAACGCCGAGAACCTGCTCATCGGCTCCACGCGCAACTGGGCCCGCAGCGTTTCCTTATGGAACCTGGCCCTCGACCAGAACTCCGGCCCCAGGAACGGCACATGCACCAATTGTCGAGGGGTGGTGACCATCGACGACAGTGTTTCGCCGTCCAATGTGACTTTCAACGTGGAGTACTACATTCTCGGACATCTGGGAAAGTTCGTTGCTCCCGGCGCGCATCGGATCGATTCGAACACGTTCGGCTCCGGCAGCATCGAAGATGTCGCGTTTCAAAATCCCGATGGTTCGATCGTCCTCTTTGTTCTGAACTCGGCCAACGACACCGGGACGTTCGCGGTGAGTTTCGGCGCCCAGTCATTCAATTACACATTGCCGGCAGGGGCTGTGGCGACCTTTACCTGGAACTAATCTGCGTTCTTCTTCGTCGCTTCAAATCTAGCGCGTCAGAGTGAACTCCCCGCGCAATTGGATGTTGTCCGAGGAACCGCCTACCAGAACGCTGAATTCTCCGGGCTCAGCATTCCAATCTTTCTTCGTGGTGTCGTAAAAAGAAAACGCCCTGCGGTTCAGCGTGAGCGTTACGCGCCGGGTTTCCCCCGCCTTCAGATTTATTTTTGCGAATGCCTTCAATTCCTTGGCTGGCCGTGGAACGCTGGCGTGGGAGTCGCCCACGTACAATTCCGCAACCTCCGCCGCTTCCCGGTGGCCGGTGTTTGTCACATCGAACGAAACTGAGACTGGCTCGTTCAGGTTTCCCGTCTGCGGCGTCACCGTCAACTTGCCGTACGCGAACGTGGTATAGGAAAGACCATAACCAAAAGCGAAGAGTGGCTTCGTTTCCGATCGATCGAAGTGCCGGTATCCCAGGAAAACTCCTTCGGAGTACTGCACCCGGCTCCCGCCCTTGTCCGGATAGTAGCTGTGAAACGTAGGGTTATCTTCCCATCGTCGCTCAAACGATATCGGTAGTTTGCCCGACGGGCTGTAGTCGCCGAAAAGAATTTGCGCCAGCGCCGTCCCGCCCTCCTGCCCCGGATACCACGCGTGCAGGACGGCGGAAATTTTGTCAGTCCATCCAGCCATGTCGACGTTGCCGCCCGCAGTGAGCACAACGATCACATTCTTGTTCACGGCACTGATTTGCCGGATGAGTTCATCTTGCCCGCCCGGAAGCTGGAAGGTTCGATCAGAACCCTCCCCTTCCGTCTTGGGATCGAACCCTACGCAAATGATTACCGCATCCGCCTTCGCTGCCAGAGGCTTGGTTTCGCGGCCGACAAACGCCTCGGCCCGTGTTACCCCGAAGCCAACAATGGCGGTGCCCACTGACTCGAAGTATTCGAGGCGAATCTTATAGGCCTGCCCAGCCTCGAGATGCCGCGTCGCGATATCCAGCGTCTGGGAATGAGGCAGCCAGTCATCGATCGCAATCTCATCGCCCACGTTGAGTCGAACCCCGTCGTCGGCGGAGGTGTAGAACTTATAATCCCCCGATTCTTTTGGCACGAAATAGCCTGTCCACCGAGCCGAGAAATGGTCGACCGGTTCGCCGTCGGCAAAACTTCCCTCGCCCCAGTCGAAGTGAACGTGCCTGTCGTTGCGAACTAAAGCCGGCGCGCCCTTCAATTCTTCATTGCTGAAATACTCCCCCTTCAATCCGCTCTCGCCGCCGGGCGCAGTCACGAACTCGGAGCTTTCAAAAACTTCATCCAGAGGCGGTACGTCGACCGCGTACAAAACCTTGACCTTGGTTCCCAGCCGGTTGCTGATGCCTTCGAGATAGCTGACGCTGCTGAAGGGCTTGGTTTCCGAACTGCCGCCTCCGCCAACCACTGCCGGGTACACATCCGGACCAATCACCGCAATCGTCTTCAGCTTATTTTCATCGAGCGGCAGCAGACTGCCAGAGTTCTTCAGCAGCACGATGCTGCCCCGCGCCATTTCGAGTGCGACTTGCCGGCCCTCCTGACTGTAGGTGGGAATGTCGATATCGGTCTGCGGTTGGTCAAGAAATCCAAACTCGATCGCCTTGCGCAGAATTCTTCTCACCTTGTCGTCGAGCGTAGCAACCGGCATCGTGCCTTGATTGAGAACTGGCAGCAGAGCATCGCGATTCATGAACGTCGGAGAGGGCATTTCAAGATCGAGGCCGCCCTTTGTGGCAGCAACCCCGTCGTGCGTGGCGCCCCAGTCCGACATGAGAATGCCGTCGAATCCCCACTCGCGCTTGAGGATCTCATTGTTCAAATGAACATTCTGCGTCATGTATGTGCCATTCACCAGGTTGTAGGCGTCCATAATCGCGCCCGCGTGCGCTTCCTTCACGGAGGCTTCAAATGCCGGCAAATAAATTTCGCGCAAGGTCCGTTCGTCAATATCAGAACTCAGCGTCATGCGCGCGAACTCCGAGTTGTTCCCGGCAAAGTGCTTGGCCGTGGCGATGACCCGTTGCCCTTGGATGCCCTCGATCACCGACACCGCCATTCTCGACGCCAGGTATGGATCCTCCCCGAAGTATTCGAAGTTGCGGCCATTCATCGGCGCGCGGTAAATATTCATACCGGGACCAAGAATAAAATTCACTCCACGCGCGCGGGCATCCTTGCCCATTGCCGTGCCGAAACGCTGGGCGAGATCGACGTCCCACGACGCCGCCAGCGCGATGCCGGCCGGATACGCCGTCGTCAGCCCATAGTCATGCACGCCCATCGGTCCGTCGGACATGCGCAGAGAAGGAATCCCCAGCCGCGCGATCGGACGAGTGTAGAAGTCGTTGATGCCGCCGATGATCGCGATCTTTTCCTCAAGCGTCATTTGGCTAATGAGCGAGTCGACGCGTTTCTCCACATCGACTTTCGACGGCGTGGACTGCGCCATGCCAAGCTGGCCAATAAGAATAAGAACGACTGCAACCGCGAAGCTTCGTCCACTCAACGCTGGCTTCATAAGAATTTCCTTTCTGATTCGCGAATCAGCATAACTCAATTTCGCTTCAGACTTTTCGTTTGACACGCGAAACGGAGGACTGGTTAACTGCGTGGGTTAAGTGCGGAAGTTAGTCCGCACTCGGTTCCTATGTCCTCTCGTCGAAAATTTATCACCGGCTCCGTCGGCGCAGTTGTCGGCGCACTGGCCGCTCCCAAATTGAAGGCAGCTGAAACGGCCAGCTGCGCAGGCTTTACGGAAGAAGTGAGCCTCTGCGGAGAATGGCTATTTCGTGCTGACCCGGACAATCTCGGCACCCAGAAAAATTGGAATGAGGCCAATGCTCCGGAAGGCTGGCGAACCGTCACCGTACCTCACACCTGGCAAGTAGAAGCCCCACTCGCCGACGATCGCGGCCTCGCGTGGTATTGGCGCACCTTTGATCTGCCGCCACAAGCTGGGAGTCCGAAAGAATGCGCCGTGCGCGTGGAATTTGAGGCGGTCTTTCATACTGCCACGGTTTGGATCAATGGCCAGCTCGCCGGAGAGCACGCGCGCAAGGGTTACACCGCCTTCACTCTAGACATCACAAACCTCCTGCAGTGGGGCCGAACAAACACCATCGCGGTCCGCGTGGATAGCGCGTTCAATCAGCATATGGTTCCTCGTGGGCGGTCGAGCGACTGGGCTCACGACGGAGGTATTTTTCGACCCGTGCACCTGCTGATCACGCCCAAGACATTTATAGAACGCGTAGATGTCGACGCGGCCCCCGATCTCGCTAGCGGAGATGGAAAACTGACGATTACAGCGCACATCCGAAACACCAGTGCAGAGGCTTGGACTGGCAAAGCTTCCTTCCGCGTGGCGGAAGAAGGCGAGCCCCTTACAGTGTTGACTGACTCGTCGGAGAAGACTGTTCCCGTCCGTCCGGGCGAAGTCGAAACGCTCACGCTGCGCGCGACGTTGCCCAACGCCAAGCTTTGGCACTTCGATCATCCTCATCTCTACCGCCTCGACTTCTCCATCGCGGATGCACACTGCGAGCACTGTCTCACAACGACATTCGGCGTGCGAAAGCTGGAGACTCGGGACGGCTCCTTCTACCTCAACGGCGAGCGCGTGCGCCTGATGGGCGTGGAACGTATGGCGGGGAGCAATCCAGAGTTCGGCATGGCCGAACCGACGGAGTGGATTGCCCACGACCATGCTGATATGAAGCATCTGAACTGCGTCTTCAGCCGAGTCCATTGGCCACAGGACAAACGCGTTCTCGACTACTGTGATCGCCACGGCATCTTGATGCAGACCGAGGTTCCCGCATGGGGACCAGACACATTCGCAGGCATGACTACGCAGCCCGATGCCGACATCATGGAAAATGCTGTGGAACAACTGCGCGAGATGATTGCCCGCGATCGAAACCATCCATCGGTCGTGGTTTGGGGACTGTGCAACGAAATCAATGGACAGAATCCGCCCGCGTATCAATTTGCCAAGCGACTGCTGGAAGAAGCCAAGCGACTCGATCCCGGCCGGCTCTGCTCCTATGCCTCGAACTCCTTAGACACTACCCCGCAGCGCGACGTCGCCGGATTGATGGATTTTATCGAGGCCAACGAATACTACGGAACCTGGGCCCCCGGCACGGCGGCGGACGCGGCCCGATATCTCGATGGAATTCACGCCGCATTTCCCGGCAAACCGGTGGTGGTTTCCGAATACGGATACTGTGCCTGCACCCCCGACCGGCCGGAAGGCGATGAGCCGAGAATGGAGATTCTGCACTCTCATGATGCCGCCATGCGCTCGAAGGATTTCGTGGGCGGCGCCATTTTCTTCTGTTACAACGACTACCGCACTCATGTGGGCGACCGGGGCGTGGGTTCGTTGCAGCAACGCGTCCACGGGGTCGTGGATTTCTTTGGCGCGCGGAAACTGTCCTACGCGCTGCTCCGCCACGAGTCCAGCCCGATCGAATCGATGACAGCTGAGCGCCAGCTGAATAAATTCCGGGTCAGCATCCGAGTGCGGCGCGACCTTCCGATGTATACCCTCAGGGGCTACCAGCTTCGAGGCGTCTTCTATGGTCAGGGAAACATTCCGGTCGAACAACAGGAAGTGAACTTGCCGGACGCTGCACCCGGCAGTGAGACGAAGTTGGAACTAATGTTTACCCAGCCCCAAGTACCAGTTCATGTCGCGTTCGAGATTCTGCGTCCTACGTCCTTCTCCGCATATTCCTTGGATTGGAAACCCTAGCTGCCTCTCTTAATTCTCCCCTTCTTTCGTACCGGTGAGACGCGGGAGCGTGTGGGCTGTTCACTGGCTACATCAACCAACCCTCCGCTCGCTGCCCATGGCGACCGGAACTGCGCCTAAAGTCGTCTTCACTCCTGCCGCATTTCCCCGCGATGCCAACAGGTACGCGCCAAACGCAAACACGTAACAAACGAAGCCACTCCAGAATGTGCTCGCGATACCCGCGTTCATGGAGATTGCCGCCGCCAGCACCGAGCCACAGATCGATGTCGCGCCGTTCACTCCCCAGAAAGCCGGGGTGAGTGCATCGACCTGGCTGGCCGCCAGTTTCAGCCCCAGTGGGAATGCCATCCCCATAAAAAATCCCAACGGAAAAAGAATTCCTGCCGCCACCGCGATGCGCACCGCATTCACTGAGGAAGCGAAGGCCGAGGTCGCGTAGGGCGTCAGGATTCCAAAAACCAGCATCGCTGCCAACAACAGGAGCAGCCGGCCCAGCGCGTCCCAGCCTGCGTAGGTTATGTTTCGAGTCGTATAGCTTCCGAGTCCGCTCGACAACAAGAGCGAGAATAGCACCACCGAAAGCGCGTACGTGGGATGTCCGAGGAATACGATCAGCCGCTGCATTTGAGAAATCTCGATCAGCATGAAGCCCAGGCCAATCGCCGCGAAAAACAGAAGATGGGGCATGACGCTGCGCAGCACTGCTTTCTTCATCGAGCGCAACGGCAGGTAGATGCAAATCAGAGTTGGCACGGTGATGAACAGCAGCAGCACTCCAACCACAGCGCCTGACGTGGCGTAAATCGCCGCGTTCGGGTCCTCTGCAAGCTGACGCACTCGCAGCAAGTTGCGAAACTTCATCATGTAAAAGAAAAACGGCGAATCATCGATCGGCGCGGAGAGGTTGACGGGAAGAGACTCGACAATTCCTCCGGTGTCCTGTCCCGTGGCCAGGGCCGCGAAAACCGGATCCAGCGCAAACCGTGGACTGAGCACCACGTCGAATTGCATCTGCCTCGAGATCGCCTCAACTCGATCGATCTCAGCGTCGGTGAAAGGTTTCTTGCCGATCAGGATCGTGACCGCCCCAATCGTTTCGCCTTCGACACTTCGCCGGGAATTTTTCACCAGCAGAATGTGAGAGCGCGGATCCTCCACGCCGCTGGCGCGCAGACTGGCCGCCGCCAGTGAAGTGAGCCGGTAAGCTTCGGCGGGCAGGCCCGGCAGATACCAGCGAGAGAACGAGAGTACGCCGTCGGGTGTCAGGCGATGCAGAAACATGTTCCAGCATTCGATGGTGTAGAGCGAGTTCTCGGTGAGCGTCAAAGCGCCCGCAGCCGTTGCGGCCCAGGTGTCAATGAACGAGGCTTCCAGAATGTCGAAGCGTTCGGGCGTGCGCGCCAGATAGCTCCGCGCTTCATCGTTCACAAATGTCACTTTCGGGTTTCGATCCAGATGACCCGTGAAATCGCCAAACCTGCCGTTGACCGTGCTGATGATGTTTTGATTAATTTCCACGGCGCGAACGGACTTCTGCTTGAACAGCAACGCGGACAGCACATCTCGGCCCCCGCCGGCGCCGACAATCAGCACATTCGCGTCTGACCGAATGTAATGGGCGAGATTCTTTACGTCGTATTTGAGATAGTCGAGGCTGTCGATCGAGACTCCATTGTTCAACGCCGTCAGCGTAGTTTCGGCGTCAGAGTCTATCTTCAGGTGGAGTTGCCGGAACAGTTTGTCGGGGGGATAAGTAACGCTGATTCCTTCCGAAATGACTTTGGATGGCGTATTCGCGTCGCCACGCACCGTGATGCGGGAAAAGGAATTCCATTTTTCGTACAGAGCCGGCGATTCGTAATCACCCTTCGCCCAAGTGATTCGCAGCAAAGATGCCTGGTGTTGAACCAGGATTGTGTTGACGACGACGAAAATCGCGAACACGGTTCCTAGTATGAACGCCGCTTTTCGGAACCGATGTTCCCCGGCGTCGATGGAAAACAATGCCGCTCCCACGCAACCCAACAGGCCGACCAGCACCACCGCCGTGGGCGCATCTGTTCCCCGCAACACATAAATGAGGACGATACAGCCCGTAGCGGCGCCGAACAGATCGGCGGCATAGAGCCCGCTGACGCTACGCGGAAATTTCGTCAGCGCTGCACAGACGCATACTCCGCTGAAGTAAAACGGGACCGCCAGCACGAAGTAGGTGACCGCAATCCAAATCAGCGCCAGCGTAGGTTGCGAACGGAAGGGCACAAGAATGTGCGCCAGCACGCTGACGATCACCGTGACGGCGAACCAAAATGCACTGCGCGCCATTTGCTGCTTGGTGGTGGTTTCATCGTAGAGCTCAGGATGCCGGTAAACCTGCAACGCGCCCACGGTCATGCCGAACATCGCGAGCGAAATGGCAACAAAGGCGAAGTGGTACCACATGGTCACGCTGAAGATCCGGGTCAGCAGGATCTCAAGCATCATGGTGGCGAGCGTAATGAAAAACAGGCCAACGACTGTCAGGCGCGAAGCGCGCTCATCCGTCATCGTAGATTCGACCCCTTTAGAAACCTCGGCGATTCTCCGCGAGACTCCACGCTTGATGTGAGTTACAGAGATGTTGTCGATTCTACACTCCGTAATTCGTGCGGCGGCAAGATCGGGATCGAAAAGCCTTGCTCGATCCACCTGTGCCTCTGACTCGTCTTGACCGGCTGAAACCTGAATGTTAGTTTCGGTTCCACACGTGGCCGTGAGAGGGACATTACTCTGAGCCGGGCAGGAAAGCCTCGATCCGTCGATCTTCACCCCATAGATATTCACTCCGCAGATCTCCACTCGATTGACCGGCGTCGGCGTGAATTTCTTGTTTGCTTTTGCCAAAGCGCCGGAGCGAGTCTAATCCCCGCGAGTCTGTGGGGACTTGCTCTCCGAGTCGCCCACCCCGCCGCATCTGTCGGTGATTCCACCCCCGCCGCCGGATTTCATCTGCACCCCCACTATCGAAGCGAGCGCCCGCTCGATGCCACCATACTCAAAGTGCAGGCCGGTCTTGACGACTTCATTACCGAAAAATATGCCGACCAGATCGCGGCGGTTCTTGCGGAGTGGAGCGCCAGCCTGTTGCAGTCTCCGCGAGAAACGCAGGCCATCGCGAAGGTTCTGGCAGCCGATTTCTCTGGCACATCGCTCCAGCCCACTGAGTCGCGAGTCGTGCGTTCCAGTTCCGCGTTGGAGGTGCGCCAGAGCCGATTTGCCAATGAAGCCACTCTCAGCCGCGAGGGATTTCTAACAGGGTGGCAAGCCGCGCTCAGCGGCTTCTCAAAGATAGTGACTGCTGAATTCCAGATTACCGGAATTGAAGCGGCGGGCAGGGAACACGTGGCTCCGTCAGCAACGCCTCAAATTCCAAGCAGCGTGCAAACTCGTCTTCGATACGAGATCGTGGGCACAGGCACAGGTTTCCACCGCGAACAGCGTGTCGGCCATTGGGACTTGGCATGGGAGCCGTCCACTTCTGGCGAGTTTAGTCTACGCAATTGGCGAGTCCTCGACGAAACGCGCGCTCGTTCCACTTCGTCCATTTATGCAGACATCACCTCCGCCGCGCTCGGCCGAAATTCTTCTTACTCGGCCCAACTACTGCATGGCACGGATTACTGGCGGACCGTGCTCGACGGCGCTTGTGGCATCGACATCTACGGACACAATGGCGTTTCGGTCGCCGACATCGACAACGACGGCTTCGACGATCTTTACATTTGCCAGCCTGCGGGTCTGCCCAATCGTCTCTATCGCAACCGCGGCGACGGAACCTTCGAAGACATCACGGAAACGTCAGGCCTGGGAATCCTCGAAAATACGGCCTGCGCGCTGTTCGCTGATTTCAGCAATAGCGGCCGTCAGGATGTCATCGTGGTCCGCGCCAACGGCCCACTGCTGTTCCTGAATGAAGGCGGCGGCAAGTTCCGTCAGAAGAACGATGCATTCCAATTCGCGAATCCTCCGCAGGGAACTTTCACCGGAGCGGCCGCTGCCGACTACGACCGCGATGGCTGGCTTGACGTTTACTTCTGCCTCTACTCCTTTTACCAGGGCACGGGGCAATACAAGTATCCGTCTCCGTATCACGACGCCGAAAACGGTCCGCCCAATTTTCTAATGCGCAACCAGCGCGACGGCACCTTCGGCGACGCAACCGCCGCCTCGGGCCTGAACCAGAACAACACCCGCTACAGCTTTTGTTGCGGATGGAGCGATTACAACCGCGACAGCTGGCCCGATCTTTACGTGGTGAACGATTTCGGCCGCAAGAATCTCTACCGCAACAACGGCGACGGCACGTTCGCCGATGTTGCTCCTCAGGCCGCCGCCGAAGATATCGGCGCGGGCATGAGCGTCTCCTGGCTCGATTACGACAACGACGGTGCGCACGATCTCTACGTGGCCAATATGTGGACCGCGGCCGGCAAACGCGTTTCGATGCAGGAAAACTTCAAGAGAGATTCGACGCGCGAAGTCCGAGCCCTCTATCAAAAACATGCGATGGGGAATTCGTTGCTTCACAATCGCGGCACTGCCTTCGACGAAGCTACAAATTTTGCCGGGGTTGGAATGGGCCGCTGGTCGTGGTCGAGCGACGCGTTCGATTTCGATCACGACGGCTTCCTCGATCTCTACATCGCCAACGGCATGGTCTCCGGACCTCCCGGCTCGAAACTCTCGCCCCAAGATTTGTCGTCCCAGGATCTCAACAGTTTTTTCTGGCGGCAGGTGGTGGCACTGTCTCCCGATGAGGCCCGCGCCTCCCACGAATACGAGCAAGGATGGAGCGCCATTAATGAACTCATTCGCGCCGATGGGACCTGGAGCGGCTACGAGCGCAATGTGTTCTACGCCAACAATCGCGATGGAAGTTTCTCCGACGTTTCTGCCATAGTGGGCCTCGACTTCGTCGAGGATGGCAGGTCATTCGCCCTGGCTGACTTTGATCACGATGGACGCCTCGAAGTGTTTCTGAAAAATCGGAACGCTCCGCAGTTGCGCATCCTGAAGAACGGGGCGGAGGATCTGCCCCCGTCGATCATCTTTCGCCTGCAAGGAACGAAGAGCAATCGTGACGCCATCGGCGCCTGCGTCACGATTGAAACATCCGCTGGACGCCAGACGCGCATGCTTCAGGCGGGATCGGGTTTTCTGTCCCAGCACAGCAAAGATATTTTCTTCGGCCTGGGCGAGACGAAAGGTCCGGTGCGAGCATCGATTCGCTGGCCCAGCGGCCTCGTGCAGGAACTGCAAGATCTCCCTGGTAACCACAAGATCTGGGTCGCAGAAGGTGCCGAACCGTCACGCATGGAGCGCTTCAAGCCGCTGACTAATCGTAGCTCTGTGCCACCAGAAGCCACGCCAGAGGTTGAGGTACTTCCAAGCAGGATTGAAACCTGGCTCCTGGCGCCCGTTGCGGCCCCTGACTTTTCATTTTCCGATTTATCGGGACAAACGAAAACACTTTCTGCATTCCGCGGCACGCCACTGCTCTTGAGTTTCTGGACTCCGAAATCACAAGTTGGAGCCGCTGATCTGCAAACGCTTGGTAGATTCCACGCTCGCTGGGCGGCTTCGGGACTGCAAGTTCTGACCGTCAATGTGTATGAGGGGACGGGGTATCCTGAAAGTACTTTCACCCTCGACCGCAAGGCCGGGCTTCCACCGATGCTGCGCGGGTCCGCAGATGTTGCAGCCATCTACAACATCCTCTATCGCCAAATGTTCGACCGTCACCGCGATCTGAGCCTTCCCACATCTTTCCTGATCGACAGCAAGGGCGACATCGTCAAGGTGTATCAGGGCGCGATCGTCGGCGAGCATGTGGAACAGGACTTCCAGCAAATTCCCCGAACCGATGTGGAGCGATTCGCTCGAGCGTTGCCTTTTCCGAATACGACGCACGTTCTCGAATTCGGCCGCAACTACCTCTCTTATGGCGCCCTGTTTTTTCAGCGCGGATATCTCGACCAGGCCGAAGCCTCATTCCAGCAGGCCCTCCGCGACGATCCTTCGAGCGCTGAGGCTATCTACGGAATCGGAAGCGTCTACTTGAATCAGAACAAAAACGCCGACGCGCGCGAGACTTTTGAGCGTGCGGTAAAGCTGCCGGCGAACTATCCCGACACTCTTCCGGATTCGTGGAACAACCTCGGCGTCATCGCCACGCGCGAGGGACACGTCGACGATTCAATCTCCTGTTTTCTCGAGGCCCTGCGGCTGAACCCGCATCACCTGCTGTCGCTCGACAATCTGGGCAATGCCTATCGTGTGCAGAAACGCTGGGACGACGCCCGCAAAGTTCTGGAGCGCGCGCTGGAAATTGCACCCCAGGATGCTGAGGCGAACTACAGTTTAGGAATGGTATTCGCGCAAACCGACGACGCTGGCAAAGCAGAAGAGCACCTGCAGCGCGCCTTGCAGTCTCGTCCCGTTTATCCGGAGGCGTTGAATAACCTGGGAGTGCTCTACTTGGTCACGCAGCGGCGCGACCAGGCTGTGGCCAGCTTCGAGCAGTGCATCCGCGTGGCTCCCTCATTCGATCAGGCGTATTTGAACCTGGCCCGCGTCTATGCTCTGGAAGGCGCTCGGGACAAGGCTCGCGGCGTTCTATTCGATTTGCTCAAGCAGCATCCTGACCATGCGCAGGCCAAGCAGATGCTCGATCAATTGCAGCAGTAAGAAGCGCGAGCGCTCCTTAAGGCTTGGGTGTCGGTGCCGTCATGAGATCGACGAACATCTTGTAGAACTTCTCCGAGTCCAGATCAACCTGCACCTCTGCCGGCGGTCCAACAATGGTTGGCTTGTCATGCTCCGTCCAACTCAGGGTATTTCCATAACCAGCCCCACGATTGAGGTCAACATCGAGATATCGCGTCTCTTTCGCCGTGATCAGCGTCGGATCGAGCCACGCCACTGCCGTCAGTTCGTCCCACAAATAGTTGTACTTGCCGGACACCCGTGAATACGAACCAACATAACGAGCCGCCGGAGTGCTGCCGGCTTTCACCCGGTCGATCAATCCTCGCGTCAACCGCGCCTTCACGGAAATATCCACGGTGGTGCAGACAATTTTCTTCCACGGCGCCATCAGAACGACGTGCGCCGCTTCCGGATCGAACCAAAGATTGAATTCGTGGCGGGGCGTATTCACAAATTCAGGATCGTCCGTCTTCGGATTCAGGCTTCCACCCATGAACACCAACTCCTTCGCGAACCCGGCAAATTCAGGGTCGATCGAGAGGGCGAGCGCGAGGTTGGTCATCGGCCCGCCTTCGTAGATCGTGATCTCGTGCGGATATTTTCGGACCATCCGCACCAGAAAATGCGCGGCGTCTTCGTCCGCAGGTTTCGTCGTGGGCTTTCCCTCGGGCATCTCGCCCAAATCGTCCGCCGCGTGATACAGCCGCGGAGTCCACGCCCCTACCCACGGTACGGAGCCGTATTGCTGCTCCCAGAGTTCCGTATCTTCCTTCCGCCGCACCAAAGGATACTCGGCTCCCGGCACCACCGGGATGTCCGTCCGGCCAATGATTTCCAGCATGCGCAGCGTGTGCGCAACCTCCTCTTTGAGCCACTCGTCGCCCGTCACCACGGTTACGCCGAGCACTTCGGTCTGCGGAGACTGAACTAGCAACAGAATGGATTGCTGATCGGTCCCTCCGGGCCCGGCCGCGTCTTGGTCGATGATGATCTTACGTTTGCCGGAGGACTGCTGGCTCCAGCCGGACACACACGTCAACGACACCACTGCGGCGGTCACCAACCACGCCCGTGTCAATCTCATCTCGTCGAGTCTCCCTCACCTCAAATGCAAACGGTCTCACGGCGAAGCATCGCATTTTATTTCGCGCACGCGTGCCGCGCCAGCAGTTTTCTCATCAGCAGTTTTTGTCAATCCGGCTGATAGAATACCGCCCTGGGCGCGCGGACCAATTTCGTCGGACGGTTCGATTCGCGCCCGTCCCTCATGGGCCGTCTCTGCGCAGTCTCACAGCAACTCGGGTCTGCCTGCCCTCCCGTCCGCGGAGTCGCCGCGCTCGTTTTGTTTTCGTTGGTTCCGCTGACCCTGCACTCGCAAGGCACTGCATCGTTACACGGCACGGTTCGCAATTCCGAAGGAAAGCCGGTCGCCGGCGCAGCTATCCACTTGCAGGTCAAAGATGCGACTCCAGCTCAAATTCAAACTGTTCATACCGATCAGGGAGGGAAATATAGCGTTGCCGCTCTTTCCGGCGGGGTCTATCTCCTGCGAACCGAAATGTCCGGATACAGCGATGCGGAAATTCCTGCGCTTTTCATCGGCCCCAACGAAACGAAAAACATCGACCTCACTCTGCTGGCGGCAAAGACTCCAGAATCACAAGCGGCTTCCGCACGATCACCAGAGTTCTTTGACGAGCCCCGGTTCACGGTCGCCGGAGTTACTGATACGACAAGCCTTGGCGGCCACGGTTCTGACACGATTGTGCGAACTCGGGAATCGATCGCCAAAGAAACGGTTTCCCTGGGGAAGGCCCCGGCAGCCACCGCGCCTACGGGCGACTACGAGAATGAGCGCGACCAGCTGTTGTCCCTGCTAGCCCGTTCCGACAAAGCCGAACTTCATCACTCGCTCGGCGATGTACAGGAGAAACTTGGAGATTCTCTGGATGCGGTTCGCGAGTACCAGCGCGCCGCTGAACTGGATCCTACTGAGTCCTATCTTTTCGATTGGGGTTCCGAACTTCTGCTGCATCACGCCCCGGAGCCCGCTTCGGAGGTCTTCAGCAAAGCCAGCCGCCTTTTCCCTCATTCCACCCGCATTTTGATTGGACTCGGAGCGGCCTGGTTTGCCCGTGGGTCCTACGATCAAGCGGTGCGGCGGATTTGCGAAGCCTCCGACCTGAATCCCAGGGATTCGATGCCCTATTTGTTCCTGGGGCGCATACAAAGCGCCGAAACGACAACTTCAGAGGAGGTCGTCGAAAAACTGCGCCGCTTTGTCGAGCTGGAACCACAGAACGCAGAGGCGAACTACTACTACGCTGTCAGCCTCTGGAAGCAGCGAAAAGATCCGCAGGACACGGCCAACTCTGCGCAGGTCGAGGCTCTATTAGGAAAGGTGATTCATCTCGATCCGAAGTTCGCCGCCGCATACCTCCAGTTAGGCATTCTCCATTCCGAGCAGAAAAATTATCCCCGGGCGATTGCCGACTACCAGCAAGCCATCCAGGCGAACCCGCAGATGCACATGCAGATCCTGATGGAAGAGGCGCACTTTCGCCTCGCCCAGGCCTATCGGCAGATCGGGGATGCCGCGCGGGCTGAAGCCGAACTCCAGGCCCGCAGCCTGATCGACAAAGAATTGGCGCAGGAAGCGGAACGCGAGCGCCATGATATCCGCCAATTCGTATACACCCTTCGCGACCAGCCTCCGCCTCCAGCCCCGTAAACGGTGCCCCACGCCCCGGCGGCGAGGTTTGTTGCCCGGCGAACCCGCGGGCCCAGGCAACGCTCTGGTTCCCTCTGTGTTACACTTTTTGCTTCATAACTGACAGACTGTTGCACGCAGGACGCGCAATCCACACATGCTTTTTTCCAAGGAATATGTGGGCTATCTGGCCCGCGAAGTCACCAAGAAACTGATCGCTGGCAAGTTCATCGAGACCTCGGCGGTTCCGGCGGTCACCGCGCGGGTGAACGCTGCGCTGGTCGACGAACTCTCGCTCGAAGACCGCATTAACGACGAAGTGCGCGTCATCCTCGAAGCCTACTCGGAAGAGATGAACAAGACCGGCGCCAACTACCAGGAAATGTTCCGCAAGGTAAAGACCGAACTGGTGCGCAAGTACAAGGCGGTGCTGTGAGACTCAGCCGCGACAAAGCGAACGTGTTGGCCAAGGCCGTTTCCGAAGTGCTCAAGCAGATGGACGAAGTTGAGTTCATCGAAGACTTCAACACCATCCGCCAGGAAACTCGCAAGATTCTCGAAGAACTGCTCATGCAGGAAGCCAGAATCGACCTAGCCGCCCGCCAGAAAATCGAGAGCCAGAAACGCACCATCCTCGAAGGCTCGCAAGAGTGGGACATCCTCTACCGCAAGTACTACAACGAGGAAGTGAAAAAACTCGGCGTGTAGCACGTTCTTCCCCTCCGACGCCGCTTGCGTAGAGGTGATCGTTGTCGAATCAGATCAGCGACGTGAAAGCCATCGTGAAACGCGCCGCCGCCGAGGCTGGCTTCGACCTGGCAGGCATCGCTCCTGCCGCCGATGTTCCCGAACTCCAACATTTCCCTGAATGGATCGCCGCTGGCCGTGCCGCCGAAATGAAATACCTGGAAGCCCGCGATGATCGCGGCGACCTCAAGCGCGCCTCCCTCGCTCGCGTCGCGCCCTGGGCCCGCAGCGTGGTCGTCTGCGCCATCAACTACAACACGGCCAATCCTTACTCGACCGAAGTCCACGACCCGGATCGCGGATGGATTTCCCGCTATGCCTGGAGCCGCGAAGATTATCACGATGCCGTCTTCCGCCGGCTGCAACAGGTCGAAGCTGCCCTTCAGAGTGTGTGGGGCGGGCACTCCCTTCGGCAGGCTCAGGGCAAGCCCTGCCCGCCAACTCTCACCACTCGCTCCTATGTCGACACCGGACCCATCGTCGAACGGGTCTTTGCGAAATACGCCGGCATCGGCTGGATCGGCAAGAACACCTGCATCATCAACCAGAAAAAAGGTTCGTGGCTTTTCCTGGGAGTAATCCTCACCTCGCTCGAACTCGCGCCCGACCTGCCCGCGCCCGACCGCTGCGGAACCTGTACCCGTTGTATCGAAGCCTGCCCGACGGAAGCGATTCTTGCGCCCTACCAGCTCGATTCCGGCAAATGCGTTTCGTATCTCACCATCGAAAAACGCGGATCGATTCCCGAGGAGCTTCGCGCCGGCCTGGGCCGCCACGTTTTCGGCTGCGACATTTGCCAGGACGTTTGCCCATGGAATCGCAAAGCCCCAGCGTCGACCGCGCCTGAATTCCAGCCTCGCCCCGGCTTGGTAAACCCTGCTCTCGCCTGGCTCGCCGAAATGTCCGCGGAAGAATTTCGCGCGACGTTCCGCGCATCGCCCATCCGCCGCACCAAACGCTCCGGCCTGCGCCGTAACGTCGCCATCGCCATGGGCAACAGCGGCAACCGCGAGTTCCTTCCCCTGCTCGACGAACTGGCGGCCGACGGAGACGACTCCGTCGCCGACAGCGCCCGCTGGGCCAAGGCACGCTTGCTGGCGTCGAAAGAATTAAAGAACAACGAATTACAGAATACTGAATAGCTGTGCCCCGGCTGCTCGGCCGCTTCGCTTGACCCAAGATTCGCTTCATATTCGCATTCTGCTGGGCCGTCCTCGCCCTGGCCCTTTGCCCTTCCGTAATTTGGTTTCTTCGATTCCCGGCAACTATTCTTCGGCCAAAGGGTTCTTACTAAGGGCAGGTTAGTCTTTACCGTCTGGGGTGATCATGTTTCCACGCCACATCCAACCAATGCGGCGCGCCTTCTTCCGGTTAGCCCTGTTCGTGCTGGGCTGCACCGCTCTTGCCTGCGCTTCCGCGACTCTTCTCCTCGAAGAACCCTACGGCAAACTGGGATTCTTTACCGCGACCGGCCACGCCGCCGTTTATCTTTCCGGCGTCTGTGCCGACACGCCGGTGGTCCTGCGCCCCTGTGCTCCAGGCGAAACCGGAATCGTCCTCAGCCGCTACGATGGCGTCGGCGGATACGACTGGGTCGCCATTCCCTTGATCCCGTACCTCTACGCGGTCGAGCGCCCCGAGGATGTGCCTCTATTTGCCGACGCGAAAATGACCGCCTTCCTGCGCGACCGCTATCGTCGCAAGTATCTGGAAGATGTCGCACCCGATGGGGAAGATGGCGAAACTCCCGGCGGGAACTGGTACGAACTTGTCGGATCTTCCTACGATCGCGCCATCTACGGCTTCGAAATCGAAACCACCCCGGAACAAGACGAGGCTTTGATCCAGAAATTAAATTCCTCGCCGAACCAGTCTCATTTCCACCTCGTCTCCCGCAACTGCGCCGATTTCGCCAAGGATGTGCTCAACTTCTACTATCCGAAATCCCTGCATCGCAGCCTGGTCGCCGATGTTGGAATGACCACGCCGAAGCAGATGGCGAAAATGCTGACAAGGTTCAGCGACCGCCATCCTGAACTTCAGTTTTCGCGCCTCATCATCGCCCAGGTGCCCGGCAGCATGCCTCGCAGTTCGACGGTGCGGGGAGTGGTCGATTCCTTCTTCCGCTCGAAAAAGTACATTGTGCCCAGCGTCGTGTTCAGCCCGATTTTTGCTGGATGCGTGGCCGCGGTCGATGTGGGCACGGGCGCGGGCCGATTCGATCCGGCGACCAACGCCAGGGTTCTTGTAGCCGGTCGCGACCTTGAGCGGCCGCTCGATCGGGAAGACCGCCGCGCCTACCAGCAGCAACTCAAACACCTCCTGGCCGACGCTTATCCGGATAAGTCCGAACAGAATATCGAGAAGATGTGGGCAAAGCTGCAATCCAGGGCGAAAGCGAGCGTCGATGAAGATGGCAGCCCCATTCTTCAGTTGCAGGAGGGAGCGAGCTTGGTTCAGGTCGGAGTGGCCGCTGACAATATTTTGAATGGCAGCGCCCCTCCGCATCTGGTGCGTGAGCTGCTCGAAGCCCGTCTTCAGTCGGAACTGCGACGTCGATCGGCCCGCGACGTTTCTGAAACGGAAGTAGCCCGCGACTGGAACCTTCTGCAGCGAACTATGCCTGACAATGACTCTCCGCTAGTCGCTGTCTCCACGCAGCGCTCGGAGAATATCCGCGGCAACCAGCCCTGAAAACTTCGCAGATCCCCGTCGCCGATTTCAGGGGTCCCCCCGCGCCTGAATCGCAAAAATAAAAAGGCCGCGTCGTTCGACGCGGCCCTGTTTGCTAATCCCGAGTTATTGCTGGTCTGGCGGAGGCTGCCGTTGGGGCAGGCCTTGACCCGGAACAGGTGGTTGCCCAGGGTTCTGTTGCTGCTGAAACTGCAATTGCCGCTGCTGCATTTCCTGCAACAACTCTTGCGGCGTCTTTACCCCAGGCTGCGGCTGCTCCGGAGGCTGCGCAGCCTGTTGTTGCTGCTGCTGCTGTTCCGCCTCTGCTTCTGCTGCCGCCTGGTCCGCTGCGTCGTCGGTGTTGTCGTCCGCCGCCTGCGTTTCAGTGGCTTCCGCATTTTGCGGTTGCCCGGCGTTGGGAGGCATGTTCCCAGGTGGCTTCTGTTCCGCGAATGCCGCGCCAGTGGGCGCATTCCCACTGTCCAGTCCCGTTTTTGCCACCAGCACCACTCGCGTCAGCACCCCGTCGTTCCCCGCTGACCCCAGCAACACATAATTAAACCGCGATCCATTCAGCAGTTCTGCCACAACTTCCCGTGCCGGCCCCGGTCCCAGATGAGTGACTACGCGTTCTGTCGCCGCCGGGATCTCGATCTCGGCTCCTGTCTGTTTGCGTACGGCCCGCAAAATGTCACCCAGCGTCGAGTTCGGCGCCACAATCGTCAACTGCTCGTTCTGATAACTCACCTGCGGTGGCACCGGCGCCATCGAATCCAGCGGAATCGGCTGCACCGGCCCCATCGGCCCGGATGCCAAGGGAGTCAGTTGTGCCGGCTTCTTCGTCGTCTTGTGGTGGGTCTGCTTGGCCGCATCCGCCGCGCTCGCAGTTCCCGCGCACAGAGCGGCGGCGCACACCAGCATGACGCCCGCCTGCTTGAGCTTCCATCCCGTGCTCATCACTACTCCTTACTCCTCCAGCAATCTTTCGGGGAACGCGCCAGAACACCTTTACCAGAATTTTAGCATTGCTACGGCTTCCTAAGCGCCGACCTAAGGGTCCCATCCATGGAACGTCTTCAGACTACTCTCTTGCACCTCTACCCGGCTATGGCACGAACCGGGGGCCGACAAGTCGATTGCTGCCAACCATTTCCGGGGATCCAAAATCTTAATAGCGCGGGCCGCCGCCGGGCGTAAACTGAGCCACGGACCTTCCCAGTCTATGAAAGTAAAAGCGGAATCTTGCAAGGAATCGGCATCACGCACCCCCGTCGCAGCCTTCTGCAAATGCATAATCCTGTGCGTCGTGGTCTGTTCGGCCATCAACGCCCGCGCTCAGAGCTGTCAGACCTCGAGTGAACTCGAAGACGCTACTCTGGCTAGCATCACCGCCGCGGGCCAGCGCTACTTCGGCCTAGCCGCCAAGGCCGACGTCGCATCCCTTCGGCAGAACGCCATCGCCAGCCTCGCATCCGATTTCTCCGGAATCGAGACCACCGTCAAGGATCGCCAGCAGGATCTCGCCTCCGCTCAGGCGACGGTGAAGTCCGTTTTTCTGCTCGAAACCGAGGGCTCCGCTCCAGTTCCACACGCCGAGTTTTACTGCGGAGTGTTCGGCAAGAATGGCCAGACCTCCGGCAGCGCCGTTTTTGAAATCGACAATCTCCCGCCAGGCAAATACGCCGTCGCCTTGCTCGACGCGACCTCGCCCACGGCGCGAACCATGTTTTCTGTGATTCTCCAACAGGCGGGAACCGACTGGAAATTAGGTGGCCTCTACCTCAAACTAGCCGTGGTCGCGGGACACGACAGCGATTGGTTCATCGCCCGTGCCCGCGAGTACAAAACCAAGGGCCAGGTACACAATGCGTGGTTCTATTACCTGGAAGCCACCAGCCTCCTCTCGCCGCTACCTTTCATGGCCACCGCCGCCACCGACAAACTCTCCGACGAATCCCAAAACGTGCGCCCCACTGACCTTCCCGCCGACGGGAAAACGGTTGACCTCGCCGCCGCGCCTGCCTCGTACAAACTTACCGCGATTTTTCCCCAGGCGGTGGGAGGTGACCTGGACCTGATCTTGAAATATCAGGCTGCCGATGTTTCCAACACCAACCAGGCCTACCAAAACAACGTAGCCGTCATTAAAGCGCTGGTTGCCAAGTACCCCGAGTTAAAAGATGCGTTCGCCGGCGTAGTCGCCCGTGCCGTCGATCCCGGCGGCCACGACTACGGCACGCTGCTGGCCATGAAGGACGTGAAGTAGAAAGCGACGCGGCATCGGCAACAAGAATGGAGGAGGCGAATCCAGCCGCGAAGCGGCGTAAGTATGCAGCCCTCGGCGCAAGCCGTGGGTGGCGCGTGGCAGACGAGCAAGCCCCGGAGGGGCGAAAGAACGGCTCCGATCCGTACGCCGTAAAGACGCTCTGAAATATCGAGCCGAACTAACCTCGAGCGTCTTCTAGCAGGCATTCCTTCGGCTCCTTGTCGTCCCGTAATCCCAGAAACACCGGAGCGCGCAGCTTTGGCCCACTGCCTTCGCCCGTCCCGCCCGTCCACTCCGCGAATTCAATCTCGGCTACCAACTCCGGCTTCACCCAAAATACTTTGCGCAGCGCCTCGACCTCGCCAAAGAATGGATTCTTCTTCGTCTCCAGCTTCTGCAACACTTTCCAAATCTCATCCAGCAATTTCTGATCGAACCCGCTCCCTACCTGCCCCACATGAATCAGCCGCTTCTTCTTGTCGTAGAGTCCCAGCACCAGCGATCCGAAATGCGCGCGACTGCCTTCGGGCTCGGTGTAGCCGCCAATCACGCACTCCAGCCGTTGCCGAATCTTAATCTTGAGCCACTCGCGGCTGCGCCGTTCTTCGTAGAAGCTAGCACGCTTCTTCGCAACAATCCCCTCCAGCCCCTTCTTCTGCGCCATTTCAAACAGCGCCTTGCCGTGCTCCGCGTAGTGATCGGAAAACCGCACGACGTCGCCCGCCACCACCAGCTCTGCCAGCCTGCGCTTGCGCTCCTCCAGCGGTACGCGCCGCCAGTCATAGCCATCGAGATACAACAAATCGAACGCGTAATACAGCACCGGCACGTCCGCATTCGCCGCCGCACGTTTCCCGCCCGGCCGGAATCCCGTCCGCTGTTGCATCAGACTGAACGACGCCTTCCCCTGTTCATCGAGCGCCACCACTTCGCCGTCCAGAATCGCCGTCTTCGCCTTGATGAACCGCGGCAGGTCAACCAACTCCGGATAGCGCGGCGTCAGATCATTCTGATTCCGCGAAACCAGCCGCACCTTCCCATCCGCGATAAACGCGATCGCGCGATATCCGTCCCACTTGATCTCAAACAGCCACTCCGCCCCGTCAAACGGTTTCTCCACGGATTCCGCCAACATGGGATGAATCGTAGCCGGCATAGGCCGCTTCACGGGAGCGGAAGCAAGAACCACAGAGGACGCGGAGGACACAGAGGATCTAATTCCTTTTTCTGCTTTCGGCAAAGTTGTCAGCCGTGCCGATCGGGAGTTCTTGGTGTGGGTGGCATTTTCGCTGTTTGCCTCTGCGTCCTCCGTGGTTATCTTTTCTTTTTTCTTCCTATCGAGCTTAGCCACAGCATCTGCCAGCCAAGCCGCTTTCAACTTCCCGCGCCCTGTAGGACGGCTCTTCCACTCTGCCGATCCCGCATCGCCGGCCACCTGTTCCAGCGTCTGCCCGCTAATCACCGACGTGTCGATGGCCTCAATGTCGTATCCCTCCACCACATGCTCATCGTGCTTCTTGATCATCAGCCATTCGTTGCCCTTGCTCCCCGGACGCCGCCCGCGCATCTTGATCAGCGCGAAGTCTCCCTTCAGCCGTTTCCCGTTCAAACGAAATTTCAAATCTCCCTTGGCCAGCATCGCCGCTGCATCCGCTTCCGTCCCCGGCACATACTTCCCGTCCACCGCAACCGGCGACAGCGGCTGCCACTTCCCCACATCCCACACAATCACGGTTCCGGCGCCGTAGTTACCCTCCGGAATGTTGCCCTCAAAATCGAAATACGAAACCGGATGATCCTCCACCTGCATGGCCAGCCGCTTGTCCGCCGGATCGAGCGACGGACCCTTTGGCACCGCCCACGATTTCAACACGCCTTCCATCTCCAGCCGAAAATCGTAGTGCAGCCGCGTCGCGTCGTGCATCTGCACCACAAACCGGTTCCCGCTCTTCGTCTCCACTTTCGGCGGAGGCTCCGGCGTCTCTTCAAACCGCCGCTTCCGTTTGTATTCTTCGAGCGCCATGAATGATGACCACCACATTTAACCACAGAGCCACAGAGGCACAGAGAGCAGCGAGTTTGCTCGTGTGGGGATTGCTTGTGTGGGGCCGGGTCTCTGACCCGGCCATGCCGAGCGAAGCTCGGCTGCCGCCTGCACCACCACAACTCCAGATCCGCTTTAGAATGCTTGCACCATGAACCGCGAATTCCCCGAAACTCCCCTGGTCGGCGTGGGCGCTGTCATCATCGAAAACTCCATCGAGCACTCTCGCGTCCTCCTGGTCAAGCGCGCCCACCCGCCGCTTCAGGCCCAGTGGTCCATTCCCGGCGGCGTCCTCGAAGTCGGAGAACTGGTCCGCGAAGCCGCCATCCGCGAGGCCCGCGAAGAAACCGGACTCCTCGTCGATCCCGCCGACCTGCTCGGCGTCTACGACCGCATCCTCCGCAATCCGGAACAGCGCGTGCAGTATCACTACGTATTGATTGATTTTCTCTGCCGCAAGGTTGGCGGCGAACTCGCAGCTGCCAGCGACGCCGCCGAAGTCGGCTGGTTCACGCGTGAAGAACTACCCGCGCTGAACTTGGCAGAGGATACGCAGGATGTGATCCGCAAGGGATTCGAAAGGCTAGGCGTTAGATTCCGATGAGTCGGGCACTCCGTCGTCTTCCCATTCCGCGTCGCAGTCATGGCAACGCCACGCCCGGCGGTGCAACGGAAGTGGCACGCTGAGGTAAGCGCTAATATATGCCGCGGGCGCCACTTCCTGAAAGTTCACATCCAGCGACTGGCAGCTCGGGCAATGCGGTTGCTGATATTCGCCGATGCCCGCAACATCGAATCCTTCCGGAATGGGCTGGTCCAGAATCTCGTTGGCATCGCGAACATCTTCCGGACTCACCTTCAGTTTGACTCCTCCCATCAGGTTCGACCAGAACCAATCCATGCGAACAATGTTGTCATCGGTTAAAACCGCTTCGATGCCGGCTGATTCGAGGCTGCCCTTGGCCAGCAACGCTTCCGGCAAATCGCGAAACTGACGAATGGTAAGCATCTTTCGCAGTTCGAGTTCACCGTCTTGAGTTGAGGCCTCTACTCTCTCGGGCGGCTCATCTTTTGGCGGATCGCCCGGCAGCGCTGCTGGAACAGGGACCACGGGAGGGACTTCAATCAGTGCAGCCGAGAGTCCCCTTCGTGACATCTCCGCTCGCAAAGCTTGCCGGGCAAGATCTGTGAGCTCGTAGGCTTGCCCTGCGACTGCCTCCAACTCTCCATCCAACTGGTGGGAGTAGAACTCAGCCAGCCGCTGTCGCTCCTGCTCCGGATCAATGATCGCCATGGCAGGAAATCATACTCCTCGGTTCAACCCGCTTCTTTAATTCGTCCCGGGAGCGCGGGACAGCGAGGTTACTTGTCTGCTTGCCACGCCGTTCAGGCGGCGCTATACTGCGGCACATTTCACGGTCGGGATCGAAGAACGTTCAGTGTGAGGATCCTATGATCAAAAACTTGCTGATCGGGTTTGCAGTCGCTTTCGCGGTTGGATTGGGTTTCGGGTTGCTCGACTACTTCAGCGGCTCCTCGTCGTCAACTTCTGTCGTCTTGCCAGTGGTCCTCGGATTTTTCACGTTTCTCATCTTGCAAATGCTGTCGGGCAACCGCAAGGAGGCCCGCGTCGACGATGCCGCTCGCCAGTCTTCCTTAAGCGCTCCGGCCCCGGCGGGCCAGGCATTGCTCTACATCTATCGCGAGGGATTTATGGGCAAGGCCGTCGGCTGGAATGTATCTCTCGACGGCAAGGCGCTGGCGCAACTCCGCAGTCCCCGGTTTACTCAGACAGCTATTAGCCCGGGACGCCACACTCTGGCAGTCAGTTTAGGTGGCTTCGCGGGAACTCAGAACAAGCCCGCCGAAACAACTTTCGACGCGCAACCCGGCGAGGTGATCGTCTTCGCCATGAAGTCGAAAATGAGCGCGCTCAGCAATACGCTCTCTTTCGTTCGCGAGCCCGACACTCCCACCGCCCTGCAGAAGCTCGCCAAAATGCCCATGGTGGCGGCAGAACCAACCGCCGGAAGCGTTGCCGCCTGAGGCTGCGCAATCGAAGGGAGCTTCGGAGTTTTCGAACGGAAGCCCGACTCCGAAAATAGAAGGGCCGAAAATAGAACGGCCCGCACGCACTTGTCTGTGAAAACAAGGCCTGCGGGCCGCCCGGTGGACTGTTTGGGATTGACCAAGAGGTGGTCACTCTAACGTGGCCTCTACGGCAACTCCGGGTTCGTCGCAGCGACGATTCCTGACCGACCTGCGTCAGGCGGAATTGAATCCTTAAATCACCGGTAGTGTGCGGGCTGTAGCTTCCGGCGCAGCGGACAGGAGTGCCCGCTCCACACAAAAGCCCCGCTTAGAGCAACCGCTCTAAGTCTCAGCCACCTCACCTGGTCTTTGTGTACCCCAACTACTGCCTTCAGAACTTGTCATCCGACCACCTCCTTTCCGGTGTATTCGCACAT